>MDTC01075948.1_pt1 | contig 19262 bp, 11 predicted proteins | sample 811181 | NCBI WGS metagenome assembly MDTC01 (sample SAMN05326644, study PRJNA326480) | marine metagenome | isolation source: seawater | place: Pacific Ocean: North | collected 2011
CCAGCCTGGCGCGCTCGACCCCATCGTCGGTGCCTCCCTGGGGGTGGGAGCCGCACGGCCATGCTCCCGGTCCATTGTCGCCCGATGCTCCACGGATCGCCTCCGGGACTCGTACGGCGGGCGCGCTCCCGTTTGCCGCCTGACATCACCTGCGAGCGCGCGATCGCCCGGGACCGGTCACGTTGTCGGCGAAGGAGGCGGACATGGACCTCGTCCACGCACTGCGGCGCTCGCGCATCGAGCGCACCGACAGGCTCGATGACGACGCGGTCCGGGCCCTGTGGCGCTTCCGTCTCGGCCACATCGACCTGCGTCCCGACGTCAGCGAGGACGACGACTTCCTGGCCTTCCAGCAGGATCTTCGTCATCCAGACCTCGTCTGGACCGTCACCGACCGCACGGGCGGGCTCCGCATGATGATGCTGGTCCAGCGCCGCCGCGTCGCCCTCGCCGGTCGCAGCCGGGGGGTGCTGTTCCCCGAGTACGGCTTCGTCGACCACGCCCTGCGCGGTCACCCGGTCGTGCCGCTGTCCCTGCTGGTCCTGCTGGTGCTCGGGCTGGTGCGCCTGCGCTCCCTCCGCGCCTGCCTCGCCAGCGCCAGCTACCCGGCCAGCTACATCTCCTGGGCCCGGGGCCTGCCCGCGATCGCCTCGGTCGGAACCCGGGATCTGTCCGTCGCTCGCCGGGAGGAGCTGCACGCGGTCGGTCGCGCCCTCGCGGGGTCCTGCTACCGCGCCCAGGACGGCACCATCGCTGCCCGAACCCGTCCCCGGCCCGGTCGTGCGCCGCGCAGCCGCAGCGGCCGTGAGGTGCTCGCCGACTTCGAGCGCATGGATCCCGACTGGCGGCAGGGCCGCACCCTGCTGTGGACCCAGCCCCTCGCGCCGATGCTGCTCCTGCGCTTCGCCGCCGACGTCGTGCTGCGCTGGGCCCGCCGCCTGCCCAGCTCGCGCCGGCCCGCCTACGGAACCAGGTCGATGCGCACGTCTCGCTCGTAGACGTCGTCGCCCAGCTCGTTGACGCCGATGCGGTCGGCCGGACCCAGGGTCACGTCCAGCGCTCCGGTCTCGCCGTTGTCCCCGGCAAACGCGATGTGGTGGGTCCCCGGTCCGCTGACGTCGATCCAGCAGCGGGTCACAGCGCAGGTCCGGGTCCAGGGAACCCCACCCGACGCATCGGAGATGGTGGCGGTGCCAGACACCTGCTCGCCGGTGCTCGCGTAGACCCGCAGCCCCAGGTTCGAGGTGAGGATGTCGCCGCCGCCGCCGTCGGCGACAAGGTCGACGGTCACCGCATCCTCGTAGACCGGGCGGGAGCCGCAGTCCGCGGTGGTGGTGCCGACCCGGTCGTCCTCGTCGATCCGCACGTCCAGCTCGGCCCGGCCGGCGTCGGCCGTGACGACCAGGTGGTAGGTGCCCGCCCCGGCCAGCTCCAGCTGACAGCCGTTCGCCGGGCAGTCGGTCTCGAGCACGTCGCTGTCGGGGAACTCGGTGCGGATGTGGCTTGCCGCAGGGTCGCCGGACGGGTCGAGCACTGCGACCTCGAGCTTGTCGTAGTCGCAGTCGATCCCACCGATCTGGGTGCCCGAGTCCTCCCGGCCGGACTCATCTCCGGACTCGCCGGTGGCGGGCGCGGTGCAGCCGGCGAGCAGCAGCAGGGTCGTCAGGGTGCGGAACATCAGGAACCTCCGTCTCCGTGCACGGATCCAATCACGCGCTCCGGCGACCCGCTCCAGTGTTGGATCGCACTTTCTGGGGGCATGATCCGCCCAAGAATGTGCGATTCGTCTATAGTGAGGGCATGGACCACGACCTGCTCGCTGCCCAGGTGCTCCGTGCCCTGCGGGCTCATCGCTCCCAGGTCCAGCTCGCCCGGCGCCTCGGCTACCGCTCCAACGTGCCCGCCAGCTGGGAGGCTGGTCGCAGCGCCCCGCCCGCCACCACGTTCTTCGCCGCGTGCGACCGCCTGCGCCTGGCCTACCGTCCTGCGCTCGCCGCCTTCTTCGCCGACGACGCGCCGTTCCTCGACGAGCTTCCGGCCGCCGATGCCGTCGCAGCCCTGGTCGTACGTCTGCGCGGCACCCGCTCCACGGTGGAGCTCGCCGCCCGGACCGGCCTGTCCCGCCACGCTCTCGGCCGCTGGCAGCGCGGCCAGGCCGAGCCCCGCCTCCCGGAGCTGCTCCTCCTCGTCGATCGTGGCACCGGCAGGCTCCCCGACTTCGTCGCCTGCTTCGTCGATCCCGCCGTGGTGCCGATCCTGGCCGAGGAGTGGCGCCGCCTGCTCGCCGGACGCGCGCTCCTGGTCCGCAGTCCGTGGGTCCAGCCGGTGCTCCTCGCCCTCGAGCTCGCCGACTACCAGGCCACCCCGCGCCACGACGACGCCTGGCTCGCCAGCCGCCTCGATCTGCCCGTCGAGCAGGTGACCGACGCTCTCGCCGCCCTGGCGGACACCGAGCAGATCACCTGGACCGGCACCCACTGGGCGCTCTTCCAGGTGCGCACCATCGACACCCGCCGCGACGCCGCGGGGGTGCTGCAGATGCGCGCGTGGTTCGCCGGGCAGGCGCTCGACCGCCTGCGCGCCGATCAGCCCGACGCCCTGTTCAGCCAGAACCTGTTCACCCTGTCCGAGGCCGACCTCGCTCGCCTGCGGGCCCTGCACGTCCGCCACTTCCGGGAGGTCCAGGCGCTGGTTGCCCAGAGCGAGCCCGGCGAGCGCATCGTCCTGCTCCAGCGCTCAGTGATTCCCTGGGACCGCCGTCCCGAGCGCGGCCCGTGACTCGGCGATGGTCCGGGCCAGCTCGCTACGGGGTCCGCAGCCGATGGTCCGGGCGAGCTCCTCCGCCTCGGCGAGGTCACGCTCCGCGTCGGCCCTGTCCCGCCCGTCGAGCCCCGCCCGCGCGGCCAGCACCTTGCCCAGCTCCTCCAGGTTGCTGACCTCGCGCAGGATCGCCTCACCGGCGGCCAGTTCCTCCCACGCCCGCTCCCGGTCGCCGGTCCGGTGGTGCAACAGACCGATGTGTCCGGTCACGACGCCTTCCTGGCCCCGCAGGCGGATGCGCCGGCACAGCTGCAGGGCCTCGTCCAACATGCGGCGCGCTGCGTCGTACTCGCCGCGCATCATCTTGAGTCGCGACCAGTTGTCCAGGTTGTAGCTCCTGTCGCGCTGGTTCCCGAGTGAGCGGTTGAGCGAGCTCGCCTCCCGAAAGCTGCGCTCGGCGGCGTCGAGGTCGCCGACGTCCATCTGCAGCACGCCGAGGTTGCCCAGCACCACCGACAGCCCGTGTCGGTCGCCGACGGCGCGGTGCCCGGCCAGCGCGGCCTCGTACAGCGGGCGGGCGCGGTCGAGCTCGCCGACCATGTGGTGGATCGCGGCCAGGTTGCCGGTCACGGCGGGCTCGCCCTGACGGTTGCCGTGGGCGCGGTAGTCCTCGATCGAGCGAGCATACGCTTCCTTGGCCCCCTCGGTGTCGCCGAGCACCATCTTGCAGTGGCCCATGTGCATGAGCACCGAGGCCAGATCACCGGGCTCGCCGAACGCCTCGGCGAGGGGAATGGCCTCCTGAAGCTGGGCGATGGCGTCGCCGGGGGCCCCGGTGAAGAGCTTGACCACGGCGCGTCCGCGGAGTCCGAGCATGCGGAGGAAGCCATCTTCGTTGCAGGCGCCCAGCTCCGCGACCCGCTCGTACTCGATCGACGCCGGCTCGATGAGGCCGACCCGACGGAGCATCAACGCGGCCTGGTAGCGAACCCGCGCCTCCAGCTCCAGCGGCAGGGTGATGGCCTCGAGCAGGGCCTCGCCGAGCTCGACCCCCGCCTGGTGTGGACCGGCGACGGCGGCGACGTCGCTCACGGCCAGGTAGGTCCGGGCGGCGACGTCCGCGTCCCTCCTGGCGATGGCTCGGCGACAGGCGGCGAACAGGTTGTCGAGCTCCACTCGCTGGCGGGCCAGGAGCGCCGGCCCATCGGGCCCATTGAGCGCCCAGCGAGCGGCCGGCTCTCCGAACCGGGCGTAGTGGCGGCCGTGGCGGACGAACGCCTCGTGCTGTACGTCCTCGCCCAGGTCGGCGAGGCGCTCGGCTGCGTACTCGCGCACGCTGACCAGCAGGCGGAAGCGGCCCTGGCCGTCCGGCTGTACCAGGGACTGGTCAACGAGGTCCTGTACGAGGTCGATCGCCCAGTCGCCGCCGGCATCCCAGCCCAGCACCGCCTCGGCTGCCTCCAGATCGAATCCGGCCTCGAAGGCGGACAGGCGGGCGAGCGCGAGGCGGCGGCTGTCGTCCAGCAGGTTCCACGACCAGTCCAGGGTCGCGCGCAGGGTGGCCTGCCTTCCGCCTGCTCCTGAAGAGAGAAGCTTGAACCGGTCATTCAGGCGAGCGAGCATGCGGGCCGGGGTCAGGACGGTGGCCCGGGCCGCGGCCAGCTCGATGGCCAGGGGCAAGCGATCCAGCTGCTCGACGAGGTGCGCTACCTCCCGCTGATCGTGGGTGTCGACCACTGCACCGCGAGCCCGCGCGCGCACGGCGAACAGGCTTGTCGCCTCGTCCAGGGACAGCGGAGGCACCGACAGCGCGTGCTCGCCCTTCAGCCCGAGCAGCGCGCGCGACGTGACCAGGAACGTCGCCTCGGGCGCGGACTGCAGCCACGCGCCGACGGACTCGCCGGCGTGTGCCACGACCTGCTCGAAGTTGTCCAACACCACGAGGCAGCGACCGGCGCCTTCGATCACGCGGCCCAGCTGCGCCACGGCGTCCCCCCGCAGCTCCACCCCGAAGGCGCGGGCGACGGCGTTGGTGATGCCGTCCAGGCTGGTCGCCTCGGTGAGGTCCACCATCCAGGCGCCACCGGGGAAGTCAATGGGTGCGGCCCGCGAGATCCGGGCGGCGAGGCGAGTCTTTCCGATGCCGCCGGCTCCGGTCAGGGTCAGCAGCCGCGCGCCCTCGCGCCACAGTCGAACGCCTTGCTCGATGAGGTCGGTGCGACCGACAAAGGCGTCCCGCTCGACCGGCAGGCCGTGTCCGAAGGAACTGCGCTCGGGCTCGTGGCGGCTGACGAAGGTCGAGGTGCCGTCGGGCTCGGCGGGAACGCGGGCGGCGGCCACGCGGAGCGCGCGAGCGAGGGCAGAGTCGCTCTGGGGGGCGCTGCCCGACGGCTCGGGCATCAGGTCGCGCGCCTCGGCTGCGCCTGGCCGCCGGTTGGGATCGAGGTTCAGCAGCGCCGAGATCCAGGCCCGCCAGGTGGGTTGCAGGGCGCTCGGGTCCCACACCCCGCTGCGCACCTGGTCGAGCAGCGGGAACAGGGTCTCCGCCGGGAACGGCCGGGCGCCGGTGAGGAGCTCGTACGCGATGACGCCGACGGACCACACGTCTCCGGAAGGGCCGACGCTCTTGGAATCGGACAGCTGCTCGGGCGAGGCGTAGGCGGGCGTGCCGAACACCGTGCCGGACGCGGTCAGGGTCACGTCGACCTCCCCCCGGGCCAGCCCGAAGTCGGCCAGGCGCAGGCGCACCCGCCCCGCCGCCAGATCGAGGAGCACGTTGGTCGGCTTGAGGTCGCGATGAACGACCTTGGCAGCGTGCACGACCTCCAGCGCCGTCAGGATCTCGGACAGGATCCAGGCGGTCTCGGCGACGTTCGGGGGCCGCTCCTCGATGAGCTCCGCCAGGGTGCAGCCCTCGACCAGCGACATCACGATGGCCGGCGCGCCGCCGACGCGCACCACATCGGTGACCGGCACGACGCGGTCGGGGTCGAGGCGGGCCTGCACGCCGGCCTCCCGCTGCATCCGACGCTCGTGGCGCAGGGCCGGAGCCTCGAGGACCTTCAGTGCGTGGCGCGTCCCGAGGGTGGTGTGGCGTGCTTCGTAGACCGATGCCATGCCGCCGCGTCCGATGAGGCGGAGGATCTCGTAGCGCTCGGCGTTGGTCCCGGGAGGAAGCATGGACACCTGGAGTGTAGCCGCCCGGGACCCGGCCAGGACCGGGACATGAGGCTGCGCGCAAGGAAGTGCGGGAGTGGCGGTGCAACGTCATGATTGCGCCGTGAGTCGTAGTCTGGTACACCAGTTGTGAGGTCGTTTCCTCCGACTTCGAAGAGGTGACTCATGTCCGGACAGTCTCGCCGGCGCGCGTCTTCCGTCTCCCAGGACGTGCAGCAGCAGACCGCGACCCAGGGCCAGGACGCCGGCGTCGCAGTCGCGCCCGAGCCGGTCGCCCCGGCGGTGCAGGCCCCCGAGGCAGAGCCCACACCGATGCTGCAGGTGGCCGCGGCGGAGGTCGGAGAGGCGGACGACGGTGGCGACAGCTGGGCGATGGACGTGGACGTCCTCGGCGAAGGTCAGGCCACCGCAGCGCCCGGTGGGGGCGGCGGAGATGGCGAGGGTGACGGCGGCGACGGTGACCCGCAAGCGGCCCGGGACGCGTTCCGTGCGGGTGGGGGAGCGGGTGGTGACGGTGCGGGCGATGGCGGCGACGCTCCCGCGGCTCCGGCTGCGCCCGCTGCGCCGGCCGGCGGCGATGGTGGGGGCGGCGGCTCGGGATCGGGTGGCGGAGGCGGCGCGGGAGGCTCCGGTGGTGGTGGTGCCGCTGGCGGCGGAGGCGGCGGCTCCGGCTCCGGGGACGGCGGTGGCGGCGCCGCGCTCGAGGCGGCCTCGCTGACCGGTGGATCGGCGGACGAGGTCATGGCCCAGTTCGGCGCGCTGCCCGCGTCCCAGCAGGCATCGACCTTCGCGTCGCTCGGCGAGGGTGTCGGTGGCGCGATGACCACCGAGGAGTCCACGTTCCAGGACGCGCTCCCGGAGCTCCACGCGACCCTCACCGGCGAGGAGGACGCGCTCGCCGACGCGGGGACCGAGATCGCCGAGGAGGGCGGGGAGGCGGAACTCAGCGAGGGCTCCAGCGACGAGCCCGAGGTCGCGATGGAGGAGACCCCGGACCCGGGCACCTACGAGTCCGGCTACGACGCCGACAGCATGCTCGCCGGGTTCAGCAGCGCCGAGGGAGAAGAGGCGGACAACGCCGGCAATGCCGCGGCGGTCGCCGGCGCCATCGCCGCCGTGCCCACCTCGGACGGCGACATCACGACCGATCCCGGGCCCGCGCCGCCGGTTCCGCTGGAGGGGCGCTCTGATCCGGCCCAGGCGACCCGTCAGCACGGAGAGGCGTCCGAGCAGGCCGCCGCCGCCGCTGCCGACGCAGCGCGGGCCGTGCTCGAGTCTCCGGGTTCGGAGCTGGTCCAGCCCATGACCATGGACGAGGTCAACACCCTCGAGGGCCTGGAGGTCCCGACGCTGGACGCAGGCATGGAGACCCCCGAGGACGTGCAGGCGTTCCTGGACCTGCAGCTCGAGGGCAACGTCATCTCCGCCCTGGACCAGCTGGAGTCCGCCGAGATGCAGGCGACCGTCGCCGAGGCGACCGCGGAGGTCCAGGCGGCGACCCAGCAGCGCGACGCGGATCGGGAGACCCAGCTGGCCGAGGCCGACGCGGAGGTCCAGCGCCTGACGACCGAGGCCCAGACGGAGCAGGAGACCGCGGTCTCGGACAAGCGTGCGGAGATCGAGACCGAGCGCCAGGCGACCATGGACGCCCAGCAGGCCGAGCTCACCCGGGTCCGTGGAGACCTGGACGCCGAGCGCACTCGGGTCATGGGCAACATCGACACCCACGTGGCCCAGGAGACCGCGCGGATCGATGCGGAGTTCGCCGATGCACGCCGCCGGGCCGACGAGGAGGTGCTCGCGGGCGAGCGCCGGGCGGAAGAGGAGAAGCGCAAGGCCGAGCGCGAGGCGGAGGACAAGAGCTGGTGGGAGTCGGCGGTCGACTTCGTGGCCGACTGCCTCGAGGCGCTGGCCGACATCGTCAGCGACATCTTCGACGCGGTGCGGTCGGCGGTCAACGACATCGTCGAGGGCGTCAAGGCGCTCGCCAACACGATCATCGACGCAGCCGTCTCCTGGATCAACGACGCGATCTCGGCGTTCGGCAGCTTCCTCACCGCTGCCATCGATGCGCTGCTCGGCGACATCTTCCCCGAGCTCGCCGAGAAGCTGAAGGGCTACGTGGACGACGCGGTCGCCGCGGCCCAGGAGGCGGTCACGGCGATCGGCGAGTCGCTGAAGGAGGGCATCGCCGCCCTGTGCGACGCGGTCGGCGACGCGCTCAACGCGATCCTGTCGGTCTACGAGGGCCTCATCCAGGGGGCGCTCGCCCTGGCCACGGCGCTGGTCACCGGCAACTGGCAGGAATTCCTGCTGATGGCGCTCGAAGCTGCGCTCTCGCTCGCCGGCATCAGCCCGGAGGAGTTCTACGCCTTCGTCGGTCGGGCCGAGGAGACCATCCAGATCATCGTCGACGATCCTGGTGCCTTCCTGTCCCACTGCATCGACGCGCTCTCGACGGGCTTCGGCCAGTTCAGCGACAACTTCGTCGACCACCTGCAGACCGGCTTCGTCGAGTGGATGACCGGAGAGGTCGGCGAGGCGGGGATCCAGATGCCGGCGGAGCTCGACCTCGCCGGCGTGCTGGACATCACCCTGCAGGTGCTCGGCCTGACCCCCGACGCCCTGCGGGCCAAGGCGGAGGAGCACCTCGGCGAGGAGGTGGTCGGGGCCATCGACTTCGTCTGGGGCTTCATCGACGCGGCCATCCAGGGCGGCCTGTCCGGGCTGTGGGAGCACCTGCAGGAGCACCTGTCGAGCCTGTGGGACGACGTCATCGGCCAGATCCAGGACTGGCTCATGGAGAAGATCGTGGTCGCCGCGGTGACCAAGATTGCGAGCATGTTCAACCCGGTCGGCGCGATCGTGCAGGCCATCATCACGGCCTGGAACCTCTACACCTTCGTCCGCGACCAGATCCAGCGCATCTGGGGCGTCTTCACGGCGGTCGTCGACGGCATCGGCGACATCGCCCGGGGCAACATCGGGCCCGCGGCCAACATGGTCGAGGGCGCCCTCGCCAATCTGGTCCCGGTCGCCATCGACCTGCTGGCCAAGCTCCTGGGCCTGGGCGGTCTGGGCGCAAAGGTGCGCGAGATCATCGAGGGGGTCCAGGAGAGCGTCGACAGCGCGATCGAGCGGCTCATCGAGAAGATCAAGGGCATGTTCCGCGGGGGGGCGGACGGCGGCGGCCCGGAGGCCGAGGCGACCCCTGGGGAGGGCGAGGAGCGCGCCAGCGATCAGGTCGGCGACGGCGAGGTGGGCGCGCGGGTGCCGTTCGATGCGGCGGGCGAGTCCCACACCGTGTTCATCGAGACCCGCGGCGCGGACGCGGACGTCATGGTGGCTTCCAGGCCCAAGCCCCTCGGTGAGCGGATCACCGAGTGGTCCGACCTCGCCACCACCCTGCAGGCGGCCCAGGATCAGGAGTCGAAGGACAAGGGCGCGACCCTGGCCGGCCTGGTGGCCCAGTTGAGTGGCAAGAAGAGCGGCGTGGACCAGAAGGCCGACGATGTCGCCCAGGCGTTCCGGTCCCAGGGCACGACCCAGATGGACGAGGAGCAGCTGGGCCGGGCCGATCAGATGGACACCGAGCTCGAGAGCGCCGAGGCGGATCTGGTGCCGATCCTCCGGCAGATCTTCGCCCTGCTGCCGGATCACGTGGGTGCCACCCGCTCCGAGGACATCACCCGCAGCTTCGCGGCCGAGATCCAGGTGGCTCCGGCGAGCGCCCAGGAGACCCTCTACAAAGCCATTGACAAGGGCGTCCGCGACGGCGCCATCACCGCGGACCACACCTGGGCCGAGGTCAAGGCGATCATCGAGCGCGACACCTCGGTGGCCGACTGCCTCGATCGGCCGGTGGGCTACCGGAACGGCAAGCCGTTCCAGAAGGACGCGGCTTCGATGAGCGAGACGGCGGTCGCGGCACACGACGCGAGCCTCGACGCCCCCGCGACCGTCAAGTCCTATGTCAACAAGCTGAACAACAACATCGGTCGCTTCCGCAGCTCGGAAGCCCAGCTCAATGCGTACTTCTGGAGCGGCTCCCGCAAGTCCGCCGCCCAGGCGGTCCTCGACCTGGAGTGGAAGGACACCCTGGAGAATCGGGGGGCCCGCAGCGCCGGCACCGACATCCCGAAGATGCTGGGCGAATACACGGCCCTGTTCAACGACATCTTCACCCGGGCGACCGGGCCGGCCCAGCCGCAGCCCGACGACGAGGGGCAGTACGACAACCGCGCCTACGACACCTACCGTCGCACCGTGCGGTCCACGATCATCACCGCGTACGAGGACCTCGCCGAGGAGTTCGGCGCTCAGTGCTCCAAGGTCGGTGGCTCGCTCGCCTCGCTCAAGGGCATCCTGTTCGAGGAATACGCCGCGCGCTACGGCAGCGAGGTCTACACGCGCGGCCACCCCAAGATCAAGGGCGAGGGCCTGCGCGGCGTCGAGTCCGAGTCCGACGGCGTCATGGGGGACCTGGGGGAGAACACCGGCGACAACGTGAACCTCGCGGAGCTGAAGTCGTTCGAGGATCCCGGCGGCACGGTCGACCAGATGCAGGACTACAACCGGGCGGTCAACGAAGAGGCGACGGTCGAGATCGCCCTGCAGGAGGTCGGCGGCCGGGTCGAGCGCACCGTGCGCGGCGTCGTGTACGTGGTACCCACCGAAGCGGCCAAGACCGCGTTCCAGAAGAAGATGCGCGACCTTCGCCTGAACCGTCGGATCACCGTCATGACCCTGGCCGAGCTCGTGGCACAGTCGGACGCGATCGCCGAGGATCGTGACGCATGAGACTGACGTTGGAAGCGGACTTCCGCGGCTCCCCCGCCCTCGAGGCGGAAGGCTGGCCGGCGCGCCTGCTGCAGGCGCTGGCGGATCACGATCTGCTCGATCCCATCGACGCGTGCGGCGGGGACGACGTCGGCTTCCAGTCGGTCGGAGACGCCGACGAGATCGCCGCGTGGCTGGTCGATCGCGGGCATGCGACGTCGGAGCTGCGCGGGGACGGCGGCCGGAGCGGTCCGCGGGTGATCCTCACCGTGCGCGCCGACTGGGTGCGCCTGCTCGTGCACCAGCACGTCGAGCCCGGGGACCGGTCCGCCGCAGCCGCCGTGGACCGTCAGCTGACCGGACTGGCGCTGGACCTGCCCGCGGTCTTCGGCGAGGGGGTGCTGGGCCGTCAGTTCGGCATCGCCGCGACCGAACTCGGTGGGGAGGGCTGGGACCCACCCGATGACTTCGACGTCGCCTGGGATCCGGACGAGGTCGTGCGCTTCGTGAGCCGCGCGTTCCACGACACCCACCGCCTCGGTCGTCCAGAGCAGGCCCGCGCCATGTGCGAGGACGACCTCCCCGAGGGCGTACGTCGCGAGTCCCACGGCGATCTCACGGTGGTGCGCTGGGTGGACGACCTGTCCGACGTCGACGCGGTCCGTGCCGGCCTCGACCGCCAGCAGGCCTGGCTCGCCGACCACCCCGCCTGAGCGCGCCGACCCAGGCGATCACTCGCCAGGACACCAGTGCAGCAGCGTCCGGGCGGCGTCCTCGTTCGCGTTGTCGTGCCCGCCGACCACGTAGATGCACTCGCCGACCGTGACCGCCTTGCTGTAGCTGACCGGGTAGGGCAGGGCGTCCAGCTCCTCGAAGCTGTCGCTGCCGATGTCGTAGCGCCACACGCTGTCCAGCACCCGGTTCTCCGCGTAGCCGCCCATCACGTAGATCTGCTGGCCCAGGGCGGCCCCGGCCGGTCCGTGGTTGGCGCTGGGCAGGGGCGTGAGGAAGCGGTGGCTGTCGGCGGCCACGTCGTACTCGGCGCAGAGGACGAACGGGCGGTTCGCGATGCCCCCACCGATCCGGTAGATCTTGCCGTCCACCGCGGCAATGGCGCTGTACAGCGGCCACATGGTGTCCCGGGGCAGCAGCTCGCCGGCGCGCCAGGTGCCCGCGGTGACGTCCAGCGCCTCGATGGTGCGGTTGAAGACCTCGCCGGCGACGTTCGGCCCTCCGATGACGAAGACCTCCTCGCCGACCACGGCCGAGGTGACGTAGCCACGCGGGGTGGGCAGCGGCGGACCCGCCTCCCAGCGGTCCGACCCCGGGTAGTACCGATAGGTCCGGTCGACCGAGTCGATGGCGCCGGGAGATCCGCCACCAAGCACGTAGAACGTGCCTTCTGCGGCAGCGCCCGTGTGGTAGTGCGCGGCCTGTGGCAGGGGGGCCGCGGTGGTCCAGGTGTCGGCGAGGGTGTCGTAGACGTGGTGGGTCGTGCTGTTGCTGGGAACGACGTGGATCTCGGCGCCCAGCACGGCGACTGCGGGCCACGCGCCCAGGGTGGGGGCGCCCTCGTGGACGGTCCACGGGCTGGTCGGGCCGGGGTCGGTGTCGTCCGTGCTGTCGGTCGTGTCCGTGGGGTCGGTGGCGTCGGTCGACCCGGGGGCCGGACATCCGGCGAGCAGGAACATCAGGAACACCGAGCGCATCGGCCACCTCCAGCCCCCAGACTAGCGTGGGCGGGCGCGTCGGCGGCGGACTGGCAGGGGAGAGCCCCGCGGTATGCTCCGCCCATCCCGGAGTGAGATGACCCGCCTGTGGCTCCTGCTGCTGGGCCTCGTGTGGGGAGCGCTCGCCGCGGGACCCGCCTGGGCCGGACGACCCTACGTGCGACAGCTCACGTCGGACGAAGGGCTCGTGCTGGGCGAGATCTACAGCCTGGCCCAGGACGACAACGGATTCATCTGGTTCGGCGGGTATGCGGGCGTCAGCCGCTGGAACGGCCGCCGGGTCGAGAAGATCGACCACGATCGCATCCGCCACCGGGTGCGGCAGGTCGTGCTGGCCGACGGGGCCGCCCTGGGCCTCACCTTCGAGGGCGAGGTATGGTGGGCCGCCGGTCCCCGCACCCGCCGGGCGATCGGTCCGGATGGAACGCCCCTTCGAGCGTCCGCCATCGGCAGGGACCGCATCGGTCGCGTCCTGGTGATCTCCCGCGGCGCGCTGTATCGCCTGCGTGAGGGCCGCTGGGAGTTCCTCCGCGAGCACGCCACCCTGCGCGGCGCCATCGAGGTCGCCGGGCTCTCGGATGGAAGCGTTGCGTTGGCGAGGGGGAACGCGGTCTATCGCCTGCCCATCTTCCACGGGGACGCCGAGCTGCTGACCCGGGTCGACGTGCGCGTGGGGGCGCTCCTGGAGGGCAGGAACGGCAATGTCCTCGTGGGCGCGTGGTCGTCCAGCGGGCATGTCGTCGAGGTGGACCCGCGCGGCGAGACCGTCTGGGAGGACCGCTTCGGCAGCGGGGTGCACGGACTCGCCCTCGACCGGACCGGGGGCCTGTGGGTCGGCATGAGCCGGGGGCTGGTCTACCGTCGGCCCGACGGCGAGGTCGACCGCTTCCTCGGAGATCCCGTCGTGCACGTGGGCGGCACCGTGATGGTCGATCGCGAGGGCACGCTGTGGATCGGCACCTACGAGGGCGTCTCGTGGATCAGCGCACCTCACGTCCGCCGCTGGGGCAAGGCCGACGGACTGGTCGTCGACCTCTCTCGCGATGCCTTCGTCGGAAAGGAGCGGGTCTACGTCAGCAACTGGAACCAGCCCGGCTGGATCGATCCCGACACGGATCAGGCGGACACCTTCGAGGGGACCTACCAGTCCAAGGGGCGCACCTGCGAGGACGGCACGGGCATGGTCTGGGCCCTTCGCTACGTGTATCCGGATGGCGGTGACTGGGGTCACATCCTGGGCTTTCGAGGGACGGACCTGGTGGTCGAGCGCCCGGCACGGCTGCGCTCGACCTTCAACCACAGCTGCGACACCGACGCCGAGGGCAGCACCTGGATGACGGCAGGGACGTCGCTCTACGAGCTGCGCGGCGACGAGATCATGGAGGAGCATCCCTTCCCGGGCGTCCACCCGCGCAACCTGCGCGGTCGCCACACGGTGAATGCCCGCGACGGCGAGTTCCTCTGGGTGACGGCCGAAGACGACGTCTGCTTCGCGACACGCTCCGCGCTGAGGGCGCACTCGCCGGACTGGACCTGCGAGCGCCTGCCCGAGCCCGGGCGCTGGATCACCTCGCTGGAGCGCTCCGTCGCGGGGCGGATGTGGGCGGGCAGCCTGGGCGGCCTCTACGTCCGCGACGAGGACGGCAGCTGGCAGCGCTCGGCGTGGGGCCTGACCCGTCCGTCGGCAGCGCTGCCGGGTCTGGGGCAGGCGTCGGAGGGAGGGCTGTGGGTGGCGGGGCAGGGGACCGTGGTCCGGATCCGCGATCGGCCCGATCTGGAGCTTGGAGCAGAGATCCTGCAGGACCTCACCGGCTGGCTCGGCCCCCAGGTCGCCACCATCTTCCACGTGCACGAGGGCGCGGACGGTACCCTGTGGATCGTGCACAGCGGGGGCGTCACCCAGGTCCCGATCGGCTCGCGCCACCCGGACCTCTCGCCCCCCCCGATCTCCTTCGTCGAGCGGCGGGTCGACGGCCAGCCCGTCGAGTCCGACTCCATCGAGCTGCCCGAGCGTGGCAGCGTCGTGCGCCTGCACGCGTCCTCCCCCAGCTACCTGGCACCGCGCCTGCTTCGCTTCCGGAGCCGGCTCGACGACAGCCCGTGGTCCGAGTCCGTGCCCGAGGGGGTCTTCGAGCTGAAGGGCCTCGCACCCGGCGCTCACGTGCTCGAGGTGGCGGCCTCCTTGGATGGGGTGCGCTGGACCGAGCCGCCCGCTCGCTCGACCATCCTGGTGCCCAACCCGTGGTACGCCCGGGTGGAGCTCTGGGTCGTCGGACTCGTGCTGCTGGGGATCTCCGCGCTGGGCTGGCAGCGGGTGCGCTCCGGCATCGCCCTGCGTGAGGAGCGCCTGCGGACCCGGATGGCGATGGATCTCCACGACGAGGTCGGCGCGGGCCTCGGTGCCATCGGACTGCTGGGCTCGGTGCTGCGCCGGGACCTGAAGCCGGACGCGGTGCGGTCCGTCGGCGAGGACATCGTCGAGGCCAGCGGCGAGCTCTCCCACGCCCTGCGCGCGATCGTCTGGTCCCTGCAGCCCTCGTCCCAGAGCCTCGGCGCCCTCGGCGAGTACCTGGCAGACCGCGCCCGTCTCATCCTCCCCGAGCTCCACGAGCAGGGCGGGCTCGCCGTGCACATCGACGAGGGAGCGGGCGCGGTCCCCCTGCGCCTCGAGGAGCTGCGGGCGACCCAGCTCATCGGCATCGAGGCTCTGCACAACATCGCCAAGCATGCCCACGCCAGCCACGTCCGCCTCGAGATCGCCCGTCAGGGGCGCTCCTGGTCGGTCTTCATCGACGATGACGGGGTGGGCATCGATCCGGAAGCCGAGTCCGCGATCGGACACGGGTATGGTCTGGAGGGCATGGAGCGGCGCGCCGCATCCATCGGCGCGAGCCTCATCATCGGACCGCGTCCCTCGGGAGGCACCCGCATCGGCGTCTCCCTGCCTCCCCGTCGGCGTAGGATCCGCTGACGACCTGGAGAACTCGTGAGCCTACGCATCGCCATCGTCGAGGACAACGCGCGCTTCCGCGACACGGTCCGCAAGGTGCTCAAGCACGCCCCCGGCTACGAGCTGGTCGCCGCGTTCCCGTCGGTCGAGCACCTCTCGTCCGCCCTCACCCGCCCCCAGACGATGGCCGGCGCCTGGGACGTCGTGCTCATGGACATCGACCTGCCCGGCGCCTCCGGCATCGAGGGCACCCGGATGCTCAAGCGCATGCACCCCAACGTGGCCGTGCTGGTCTGCACCGTCTTCGAGGAGCCGTCGACCATCCTGTCCGCGATCACCGCGGGCGCCGACGGCTATGCGCTGAAGTCGTCGACCCTCGACGATCTGCTCGACCACATCAGCGCTGTCGCCGAGGGGGGCTCCACCCTGTCCGCCCCCGTCGCGCGCAAGGTGCTGGACGCGGTCCGCCGCTTCACCCCCGACGAGGAGCGCGACGTCGAGCCTGTGCGCATCGATCTCTCCGACCGCGAGCGCGAGGTGCTGCGCTGCCTGGTCGAGGGCATGTCCTACAAGGTCGCCGCCGATCAGCTCGGCGTCAGCGTCAACACCGTGCGCTCCCACATCCGGGCGCTCTACCGCAAGCTGCAGGTGCAGAACGTCGCGGAGGCGGTGAGCAAGGCCATCCGAGAGCGCCTGGTCTGAGCCGACGCGCCGCTGCCGATCGGCATCTGCTGGAGCGTGAAGGGGGGATTGCTCGCACGATCATGCGAGTCCTTCGAAGCCCCGATCCGCTCGGATTCAGTACGGATTGAAGATCGGCCGCGATCGCGGACATCTCCGCGGGGGATGGATCCGATGCATCCTCGTTGGCATCCTCTTGACGGACAGCCCGGGAGGTCTTCGTGGTTGGCCAGCCTCGTGGCGCCCCAGCGCTGGTGTCCGCTCTCCTCGCCCTCGCAGCGCTCTCGCCCTGGCCCGCCCTGGCGGCGGATCAGGTCTGCGACCCCGACGCGGGCTACCTCTCCGGTCCCGAGTACCTGCGGGCGGTCAGCCTGGACCTGCGCGGACGCCCGCCCAGCCTCGAGGAGTACGAGCTCCTCGGCGCGGACGGAGAGGTGCCCGACGCCGTGCTCGACGGCTGGCTGGCCTCTCCCGAGCATGCGGAACGCGTGGTCCGGCACCACCGCGATCTGCTGTGGAACGCGCTCGACGACCAGGAGTACCTCCATCCCAACGCCCGCCTCGGTCAGACCCGCGAGGGCGTGTGGTTCCGCAACCGCGGCGGCTTCACCCGGGTCCTGCGCGGCGCCCAGACCGGCTGCAGCGACCACCCTGCCGAGTTCGACGAAGACGGCGAGCTGATCGTCACCCGGGTCGGCGGCGTGGCGGACGAGGGCTGGGTGTGGGTCGAGCCCTTCTGGGACCCGGGCAGTCGCATCAAGGTCTGCGCGCTGGACGCGGACGACGCAGAGATCGGCTCCGACGGGCTGTCCTGCGAGGGGCCACGGCGCAGCGGCTCGCTGTCCTGCGGCTGCGGACCCCACCTCGACGGGTGCATGCCGCCCGCGTACCACGACGTGCTGGCCGACAGCTTCGTCGAGGATGTCGATCGGCGCATTCGGGCGAACATCCTGGAAGATCGCCCCTACACGGACCTCCTCGAGGGGAGCCGCGTGTGGGTGAACGGCCCCATCGTGCACTTCATGCGCCGGAGCGCCCCCTACGCGGTGAACGGCTTGGACCGCACGCCCTACGCCGCAGAGCTGCTGCCTGACCTCGAGTGGAACGATCGGGACGTCTGGGTCGAGGTGGACCTGGGACCGGAGCAGGCGGGCTTCTTCACCTCGCCCGCGTTCCTCAACCGGTTCACCACCAACCGCGGCCGGGCGAACCAGTTCGCGAACAACTTCCTGTGCCAGCCGTACATGCCGCCACCGGGCGGGCTGCCTCCGGTGGTCGAGGATCCGCCGCTCGACCTCACCGCCCGCGACGGCTGCAAGTTCTGCCACGCCCTGCTCGAGCCTCACGCGGCGCACTGGGGTCGCTGGGACGGCGCGGGCTACCTCGACGCCGACCTGGTGCCTGCCTTCGACGCCGCGTGCGAGGCGTGCGGGCTGAACGGCGGGCGCAACTGCCCCGAGGAGTGCGCGGTCTACAAGGTCCGCACGGTGGGTGACGAGGAGCTTCCCTACGTGGGCTGGCTGCCCGCCTACACCTTCCTGGAGGAGCGCCACCACGCCAATGTGGAGGTCGGACCGAAGCTCCTGGTGCGCCAGAGCATCGCCAGCGGCCTGCTGCCCGCCTGCGTCGCCGAGAAGGCCGGCTCGCGCTTGCTGGGGCGGGAGCTCACCGGCGGTGACGACGTGTGGCTGGACGCGGTGACCGCGGGCCTCGAGGCGGACTGGTCCTATCGGGACCTGGTCCGGGCGGTGGTGACGTCCGACAACTACCGGAGGGTGCCGTGAGGACCTGCATTCTCGCTGTCTGCGCCCTCGGCGCGCTGGGGCTCGCCGGCTGCTCCGACCCCTCCCTGACCGCTCCCGACGGCCCGGTCGCCCCGCCCACCCCCGCGGTCGACTCGGTCGACGAGGACGGGGTCGACCTGACCCCCGCCTCGCGCCCGGACGGCCGGGACTACCGGCGCATGGACGTCGATCAGCTCCGCGCCTCCATCGAGCAGGTCACCGGCGGCATCGTCTGGACCGAGACCCGCAACGGGCAGACCATCGACCGGCTGGAGGAGCTCGAGAACACGCTCGGAAAGCCGGACTACATCCAGTCGACCCTCGAGGACACGAGCCCCGCGCTGCTCTTCCAGAAGTTCCTGGGCGACGCCGCGGCCAACGTCTGCGAGGAGCTCGTCACCACCGAGGCCAGCAAGCCCCGGGCGGAGCGCGTCTTCCTGGTCGGTGTCGAGGCGAACACCCGGTTCGAGGACGACCCCGAGGCGGTGGAGGCCAACCTGCGCCGCCAGCTGCTGCGCTTCCACGGCCACGACCTGCCCGCGGGCGACGCCGGGCTCGACCGCTGGGTGTGGCTGCACCGCACGACCGTCGAGTCCACCGGCGACGCGGCCCGGGCCTGGCGCACCGTGTGCATCGGCCTCATCACCCATCCCGACTTCTACACCTACTAGGCGGAGGACCCATGCGACGCCGCGACGTGCTGCTCGGAGCGCTGGGCCTGGGAGCCGGGGTGACCCTCTCCTCGCTGCCCGCCCTGTCGCCGCTGTCCTGGGCCGGGTCCCACCCCGATCTCAAGGACCGCTACTTCATCTTCTGCCTGTTCCAGGGCGCGTGGGACGTGCTCCTGGGCCTCGATCCCCGGGATCCGGCCATCTTCACCCCCGACGCGCGCCGCGACACCCGCATCGACGTCGGCTACGACCTGGTCGAGCAGACCGACGCCGGCCTCGTGCGCACCCGCGACCCGAGCATGACGTTCGGGCCCTACATCGGGCGCATGGCCGACCACGTCGACAAGATGGCGGTCATCCGGGGCATGGACATGGAGACCGTGGCCCACCAGGTGGGCGTGCGGCGCTTCCTCACCGGTCTGCCTCCCGCCGGCCAGAACGCCCGCGGCAGCTCCACCGCCACCTGGCTCGCGTCCCTGCTGGCCGGCCAGGAGCTGGTGCCGAACCTGGTCGCGGGCATGGAGACCTACAACGTCGACCAGGACGTGACCTACTCCGGCTTCCGCGTCGCCTCGGTCCGCGACCTCGCCGCCTCGCTGGCGACCGATCCCCAGACCCCGACCGCCACCGAGGCCGAGCGCATCCAGGCGCTGCTCGACGACGCCGCCAGCTGCGATCGGCACGCCCGCTCCGAGGTCCGCTCCGCCGCCCACCGGGCCCGCCGCGCCGC
>MDTC01063893.1_pt1 | contig 19256 bp, 17 predicted proteins | sample 811181 | NCBI WGS metagenome assembly MDTC01 (sample SAMN05326644, study PRJNA326480) | marine metagenome | isolation source: seawater | place: Pacific Ocean: North | collected 2011
TCAGGCCTGTCACTGGGGAGTGCCATTGATGGTTTACAAAGCCGAACCATTCTATGGACAGGACCGGTTCGATCAACTTTTGTGGCGGATTAAAGAGGGACTGACATGACAGAACTCACCGGGAGCAGTTTGCGGCACTGTGAAATGGTGCGGTAGTAGGGAAATCACCCGAAAACTTGCCTGCCACTGCGTTGGTCAAACTTATGCTTTAGCACCTCAACTGGCCAGGCGGATCGGGCCACGCCAACTGAAGACAATATACAGGGCCGCCAGACAGTGGGCGGTTGATGGCCAAATACCACTGGACCCGAACAAAAAGGGCGTTTATTCTTCCTCGACACGGGGCTTTGTCCCCGAACCCTATGTTCCTTAAATACTTACAGTTACGATTCGAAAACTTCTGCTAAATAATTAAAGATCATAGTTGCTTTATAAGCTATACAGGACACTGCGTCATGAGCACTGCCAGTTATACCATCAACAACGACCCAGCGCAGTACCAGTCGCTCGGGTACTGCATCCGGCCCGAACTCGTCGATATGGCGACCATCAGTAAAGCCAGGTCCTCACTCGATCAGATGATCACTGCCCTGGACGAGGGCGAGCGCCCTGAAAGCCTCGTAGAGCCACATGTGCTAGCTGATGATTGGCAGTTCTGGTTAGAGCTCTGCCGGGACGAGCGCGTACTCGACGCCGTTCAACAATGCATGCAATGCGATGAAGTCACCCTGTTGATGTCACATCTCATCGTAAAACCAGCTGGTGATGGACTTAAAACCCACTGGCACCAAGATAACACTTATTGGCCCAGCGTAGATGGCACAGACGTGACGACCGTTTGGCTTGCACTCGATAATGTCGACACGGAAAACGCGGCGATGTGGGTGATCCCCGATACCCATGCCGGCCATGAAGAACTGGCAAAACTACCAACTCGTGGCGATGATTTATTAAAAGTAAAAGTGCATGTCACGTCCGACATGGAAGCCAGCGCTATCCCCTGTAATTTGACCCGAGGTAGTGCTTCATTACATGATTCGTTCATCATTCATGGCAGTGAGGCGAATTTATCGAACCGTCGTCGTGCTGGATATACCATGCGTTACGCCAACGCAGCTACGGTGAGCGTTGACGTCCCTACCCACAATAAGCCCGTCTACTACGTACGCGGAGACGGCAACTCCCTGGCAAATGACTACATCGACTTGCGCCCCGGCCTACCGTTACCAAGCGAAAGCGGCGCCGCTACTCGACGCAAAGGCCAATTCGGTCGCTGATCACACCGCTACCATAGCTATTTGAAAAACACTTCTCTTTGCCCGCACAGCAATTGCGAAGGGCATGGGTACGTTGGCTTGGTGAAAAGCGACATCACCTACGCTCCAGGTGAGGGCACCACAGGCAGGAAAAGAAATGACTGCCCTACAGCATGCGCAATTCAACTCACCGACAACAGTCAGCAAACCGGTCTGTCACGAGGAGTTTGTGCGGGCTTTATCTCGCCATAGATGTGCGGCAACGTCTGCGCTACCTGGCTTATAGCCTTGTAGCTGCGCCTTATTCTCAGCGATCGACTGAAGCATTGCGCCGAACGCAGCTAGGCGATAGGCATGGTCTTCAAATTGCACTCAGGTTGATCGGATAGTGGGCAGTGGACGGTTGACCGCTAGCTACCACTGGACCTGAGGCAAACAAGATGTAAATTTCTTTACATGGCCGACCATCTACCCATTTGAGCGAGTAGGCGCTGCGCGTCCGGTGAGTCATCGGTGAAGTGAGCCATTTGCTGCGCAAGTCGAAGTTGCATCTGCCGCATCACAGTGCGATAGTTTTTTTGACCGATCAGGTTATCCAACTCATGCGGGTCTTGTGCCAGATCGTAGAGTTCGTCGATGTCATCCAGATGGGCGACATACTTGTAATTTTTCCACCGCAGCATCCGTTGAAAGAATTCGACGCGAAAACCGCCGTGATGTTGACACATCAGCTCCTCGCGCCAGGTTGCGGCAGGGCCGGTTGCGAGGCTCAGCAGGCTGTCACCGTCCATTTTTTCACTCGCTATTCCGGCTGCTTCGAGCACGGTCGGCGCCAAATCCATGTTAGACACAAGGCGAGAACATGATTGGCCTGCGGAAATACGCTCCGGCCAGCTTATGGTGAGGGGTACGCGCATGGTCTCCTCTACCATCAAACAGTCCTTGTTGAATAGATCGCCATGCGCGGCGATGAGGTCGCCGTGGTCCGCAGTCATGATGACGAGGGTGCTTTCCCGTAATCCGAGCTCTTCCAAGATGGTCAGAACCTGTCCAAAGGCGTCGTCGACCACCATGGCCTGCTCGTAGCATCGCGCCAACCCGGTCCGCCAAAATGCCCAGCCGCGCTGTTCCTCGCCATCGTTCCAGCGGCGCCGGCAGCTTTCGAATGTTAACGGCAAACCATCATAATCACGCTCATAGCTTGGCGCTTGCGGGATGGCGTCTGGTGAAATCGAATCGATGAAGCGGCCTGCCGAATGGTAGGGATGATGGGGACCCCAGGTATCCACCCGCAGAAAGAATGGCCGGTCGACGCCGACCTGCTGCCTTAGCCATTCACCGGCCAGGTGGGCGACGAATTGGGCTTCATGGGTTTCCAGCGGGCTCAGTAAGTGCCCAGCTGCTGTAAACGGGCCCCAGCCGGTCTCCACCAGGTCGAATTCACGGCCCTCGTTGTCTGGGTTTAATAGGTCCCAGTCGATTATGACGCGCGGCCTGGGTAGCCCCAGTTTTTTCAGGTAGCGGCTGTATGTTTGGCTTTGGTAGGGCCGGCCATAGCGCAGTTGCGACCAGCCGTTGAAGCCGAAATCGGCCGGTAGGGTTTCCAGCCCACAATGCCACTTTCCGAAATACCCGTTCGCGTAGCCGGCTTCCGCCAGGGCTTGGCCGATGAGTCTGTAGCCAGTGGAGAAGTCGCTTGTAACGCCTGATACGCCGTCATTGACCAACATCCCGTGCTTGTGCGGGTACAACCCTGTCAGCATTGAGGCCCTTGCCGGCTGGCATTGGGGACAGACGCTGTAGGCTCGATCGAATGTGATTCCCGTCGCCGCCAGGGCTTCTCGGGTGGCCAGTCGGTAGTTCGAGTTGTGATGTGCGAAGGCAACGTGATCCGCAACTAGCCACAGGATGTTCGCCTGTGCCATCTTCAGAAATCAGGCCGGCCGACGTGAGAAAGCTCAGGCCGGCCGGCCTGACGGCAATTACTTGTAGTAACCCCGCTTGCGAAGATGGTCTTCTGCCTCTTTTGCGGCCAGATCCAGTGCTTCCTTGACCTCAAGTTCGCCATTCAGGGCTTGGTGGATACGCCGGATCATAAATTCACCGACTTCTGAATACTCGGGAAGGGGCGGTACATCCATGGCGGTCTTAAGGGTCGCCTGAACGCCTTTGTAGTGCCGGTTATTTTTTTGCACTTCGGGATCACCCATCACCGAACTGCGGGCTGGGATGGCGTAGGCTGCGCCGCCGGTCATGATTTTCTGCGTGTTCGCTTCCATCAGCAGCCGGAATCTCAATTCACGATCGACATCGGAGAATTTTGGCATGCAATAGCCGATAACGATCACCCGGCTGCCGCCACCCGGAGGTGCTGCAAATTCGACTTTGCCGATGAACTTGGATTTCTTGGGGTCGTCCATGGCTTTGGCTCGCGAGGCCCATTGCAATCCCATGGTTGTCAGACCCTGCTGAAACAGCACCATCGACTCGTTATTGCCGTTGGATAAATATCCGGGTGACGAGTATTTGGCCAACTCCTTCATGGTCTCGATCGCCTCAACCCCGTGCGGCTGGTTGAAGATCGGCTTGAAGTTCTCATCCAGCCATCCGGGACCGTGGGCGTTGAAGTGCCAATGAGTCTGATTGATGCCGGTCTCGACCATTCGCAGGGCCAGCATAGTTCCAGCCCGCTTTGGCGTGTGAAACATCTTTGCTAGTTTCACGTATTCGGCCATCGTTGTTGGGGGAGTGACACCTTTTTCGTCGAACAGATCCTTGCGATAGAAAAACATCATCGTGTTCAGACCGAAAGGAACGCCGTAGAGTTTTCCCTCGTAACGCATACCATCGACGATATTTTCGGGGATATCGGCGAGGTTGTACTGGTCCTTGTACTTTTCCCAAAGGTCATCAATAGGTTCCAGCCACCCGTTTTTGGCGAAAGAGCGGACGGTTGCCGCCTGGCATGCCAGGATGTCGATTTCGTTCGATCCCGCGGAAAGAGTGATGCGAACTTTTTCACGTAATTGTGGATAGGAAGAAATACGCGGCACCACCTTCACCTCGGGAAGGAGCGTCGGCATAGTCTTTTCAATATAGTATTCGCTGAAAGGATAGCGGTGACCAAATACCTCGATGGTTGTTTCAGCTGCCGACGCCGGTAGCGCGCCCGCTAAAACAAAACTCAATGCCATCAACGTGGGTATGACGAGTGATGTTCGTTGATTTTTCATGTCGGCCCTCCTCGGCTGATGTGATAAAGGCAGTGTATTGTGTAAAAAATTTTATCAGTTAAAATTAGATTTATCAACTGAAAATTACGCGGTGAGCGCTCATCAGGAGTGTCTAGACCAACCGGTCGATACTGTGCGATCAGGTTGTTAACTCCAAGTGACTCTTCAGGCTTAACAAAATCGGGAAATCAGGCGGTGACTTGGACGCATAGGGAAAGGGTATTGGCGGCCCTCCACCATGAGGAGGCCGACCGCGTACCCATTGATTTCGGGGCGCTGGAATTCACATCGATTTCAAAGGCTGCATATGAACGTCTCAAGGATCACCTAGGTATTCACCATAAAACCCGGATGGCATCTGTCAAGCATGGCGTTGCGATACCTGATGAAGCGGTACTGCAGCGGTTTGACGTCGATACTAGGGGTGTCGTGCTCGGTTCCTACGAGGGCGGCCACGACCGAATGATCGACGAAAACACAATGGTCGATCTTTATGGTGTTTCCTGGCGGCGAACCGGTGAGACTGAGATCAGTCCTTTTATCAATGTTGACGGACCTTTCACCGGCGCTCCGCCATCAATCGAGGATATTGAAGCCTTCGACTGGCCTGACCCAGACAATCCTTCTCTGGTCCGTGGCGTGCGCCAACAGGTGGAGGCGCTGAAAAGTTTTGGCGACCATGCCGTTTGCCTGTACTTGCCCGGCGGCATCTTCTTCCGAGCCAGTGCTATGCGCGGCTTTGAAAACAGCCTCAAGGATCTATACAAGCAACGAGAAATGATCACCGCGTTGATGGATCAGATTGAAGACTATTGTGTGCGCCTGTCGGTGAATGCTGTTCGCGCAGCCGGCCCCCAGGATATTGACGTCATCTTTTTCGCGGAAGATCTGGCGACCCAGGATGGTGCGATGTTCGATCCCGAAGGAATCTACGCAAAGATGATCAAGCCACGCCACGCCAACTTAATCTCCTCCGTCAAAGCGCTGTCCGGTGCCAAGATCGGTTGGCATTGTTGCGGTTCCGCGTATCCCTTTATCGAGCATCTCATAGATATCGGCGTCGAAGCTCTTAACCCAGTCCAGGTAACGGCTCGGAATATGGAGCCGGACCGTCTGAAATCGGAATTTGGGAAGCGCGTCACATTTTGGGGCGGTATCAATTCACAGGAGATCCTACCCAACGGCAGTACCGCAGAAGTGGCTGCCGAAACATGCCGCATCATCGAAATATTGGGCAAGGGCGGTGGCTACGTTCTGAACAGCGTCCACAATATCCAGGGCGGTGTCCCACCCGAGAACGTCGTCTCCATGTTTGATACTGGACGCGCGCACCGTTACGACGGTGCAACTGAAACTCAACAGTAACTCATATCGTAGTCCGCTCAGGACGAAATTTACCGACTCAAAAGTGACCAGTCGGGAATTGCCTCAGGGTCGCCCAGAGGGCCAAAGGCGTTTTTTACCACCCGCCGCTGACTGTCGAACCAGTCCTGCATCTGGGTGCAGGGGAGCAATTGGTCACCGCGGCGGCGTTGCAAGTCCTCCATCTTCGCCTGCAATTCGCTTTCCAGGTCCGTGGCGGCAGGCAAGCCCGCCAGATTATTGAGTTGCAGTGGATCGTTGACGAGATCGTAGAGCACGGTACGGCCATCTAGCCAGACAGCGTAGGAGTGGGTTTTAGTGCGCACGCCGCGCCAGTCCATGCCGTCCTCGAACATGTCATATTTAGCCGAGAAATTCATCGTCAATACGGCGTCCTGTTCGCTCGCCCCATCAAGGCCGCGCCAGGATGCCGAAAGGTCGAGCCCCTCGACTGATCGCGGCACTGGAATGTCTGCTAGGCCGCATAGGGAGGGAAAGATATCGGGCATCGCTGTAAGCGTGTCGCGTATCACCCCGGCTGCCATGATGCCGGGAAACCGAATGATTGTCGGCACCCGGATGGAGTCTTCGTATGGATATTTTTTCATCCATGGCACTACGCCATGGCCACCACCTTGGGTGCCGTGGTCGGAGTGAAACACCAGGATGGTATCGTCCAGTTTGCCGGTCTCGGTCAGATGAGCCACCAGGTTGCCGAGCATGTCGTCCACGGCCAGGATCATCGCCAGGTAATGGCGGTACATCTCTAGCGATTCTGCTTTGAGATTAGCAGGCACATTTTTTGGCAGGGTCAGTTCGTCCGGTAGGCGCTCGTAGTAGTGCGCCGGTGCGAATTTATACGGCGTAAAATGTGGCTGGTGGGGTGACAGGAACAGACAGAACGGATCGTCACCGGCCGCGTCGATGAATTTCTTGCCGAAGTTCAGCAGACCATCGGTCTCATAGCCTTCCCAACGTTCGAATTCCAGATTATCGCCATGTACATAGCCATCGAAATAGTCCATGTGCTGGTTGTAGGCACGCCAATATTGAAACCCCAGGCGATCGCGTCCCTCCGGTACCCAGGGGTGATGCGACCATTTGTCGACGGCCGGAAACACGCATAGGCCGGTATGCAGATGCCATTTACCGACCCAGCCTGTGCGGTAGCCGGCGTTGGCGAAGGCGTCGGCGATCGAGATTTCGCTGTGGCGGGTGCGCACGGTATTCATGATATGACCGGTGGTCTGCGGGTGGCGTCCGGTCAGAAGCATGGCCCGTGATGGCGTGCAGACTGGACACGGGGCGATCGAATTAGTAAGCGTCGTACCCGCAAGAGCAAGGGCATCGATATGCGGTGTCGATATCTGGGTTTCGCCGAATAACGGTAACGACGACGCCCGCAATTGGTCGACGAACATCACAACGAGATTCGGCTTTTCCGTCATAGTTGCTCTCCAGGCTGGCGGGTAGCGTCACCCAGGTTCAAAGTTTTGCCAGACTACCGGAAAATGCGAACTGTCAAGCGGGCTACCTTCAAACAGCTCATCTTGCAGCAGCGTCGCTGTTGAACCCAGGTGCGGATCATAAACTACGTCGGCACCGGTATAGCGAATCGCGTAGGCGCGCCGCAGCACATTCTTTGTCGTATTAGCCGGGGCGCCGTGCAGGTTCATACCGTGAAACGCTAGCACATCTCCGGGAGCAAGGTCCCATGAGATGATATCGTATTCGTCGCGATTGCCCTCAATATCGATACCTTGCTCGAATTTCGGATTAATCGAGAATTTGTTTTCGCCACTAAAATTCATCGGCTGGATCCAGCGGTTCCACCGATGTGAGGCGCGCACGAATTCCAGGGCGCTGCTCTCACGGGTCAAATAATCGAGGGCGATCCATAGGGTGATGACCTGATCTCCTTTGATTGGCCAGAATGGCTGATCGTTGTGCCATGGGGTCGGGTCATCCGTTTGTGGCTGCTTAACAAAACACTGATCGAACAGGAGATTGATCTTGCTGCTTTCCATCAGCGCGGCGGCCACTGCTGGGAGGTGCGATCCGCACGCGAAATTCGCCAACGTATCGTTGTTCTCCCAAATCTTGAAGGCCATTTCAAAGGCTCCTCGAGTGCCGCTGTTTCGGGCCGTGTGGTTGACGTAGCTAGACGTCTTTTCGTCCAACGTGCGAGCGATTTCGCGGCGCAACAACTCGACGTCCGCTTCGCTGACGCAGTTGCGGATACAGATCACGCCATCCCTGTGGTAGTCAATGGTGTGCTTCTCACTTAACTGCCTGGGCATCTGCGCTGACATGGGCCTCTCCTTATGCAATGCTTACCAATCTCCGTCCAAAAGTGGCAGCTTTTTCAAAAATCTATTTTTTAGGAATAAATTTCATGGACTATAACCAAAAATAGATTTTAGATGATAAAATCTATTTTAGCAGATAAAAAACCCTCAATTTATTTATCGTTAAAGTGGGGTACAGATATGTGGCGTTCAGGAAATTCACCCGGCCATTCGGCTCTGGCGGGTTCGGGTTTTGCTTTAGCGCGGACACCACAAGCCGTTTCCGTCAAAGTCATAACCGTATTCGAACATCGAAATCTGTTAAACAAATACTATATGGAGGAGGTTATGCCAGAGGTGCTCCAAGGTGCTCGAAGAGATCACGCCCGAGTCTTGCAACTCCATCAATTTTCCTGGCGTACTGACTACCCTGAAGAACGCCGTCAACGTGCCGCCACTTCCGGAATATTGGGGGGCCGTCGAAATCCTAATACGGCCTATCCACCCGTTCGTGGTTAGCGAACTTGAGGTCAAGGAGGTGTTGGATCAAGCCGCCAAGGAGGCCAAGGCTCACCTGCACAAACGCCGTTATTCCAAGCAAATTTCGAATTCGGTGGCCGTCTTGCTACGATAGAATGTCAGCTGACCATCTCGACAGCAAGCGTGTATTCGGGGGATCGTTGATCCAATGATGAAATGGCAGCGTGATCTGTGGCTGTTTGCTGCCCCCAGCATGGTTCTGTTGTTCCTGGTTCTTTTTTATCCAATTGCCTCGGCCATCTATACCAGCCTGTTTGACTACTATCTCGTGCGGCCAGACGACAAGGCGTTTGTCGGTCTTGACAACTATCTGGAGCTGTTGAGCAGCGAGCGATTTTGGTCATCCCTGTGGAATACCATCATCATCGCCGGCGGTGCTGTTGCGCTCGAATTTGCCATCGGCCTTTCGGTCGCCATCGGCCTCTACAACCTACGGTATGGCGCTAAAATCTTTACCGTGGCGATGCTATTGCCACTGATCATCACGCCGGTTGTCGGCGCCCTGTTCATCAAGTGGATGTTCATTGCTCAATGGGGGTTAATAGACTCACTGCTGGCCAGCTTTAACATATTTGGCCCCAACTGGTTAGGCAACGGCTATTGGGCCAAATTCACCGTTATCATCGCAGATGCGTGGAAATTCGCGCCGTTTATGATCCTGGTACTTTATGCTGGCCTACAGTCGATGGACCACAACATCATCGACGCGGGGCGCATTGATGGAGCTAATTCATGGAAACTGTTGTGGCATGTGATGCTACCGGCCCTGCGGCCATTGATTCTGTTTGTTCTAGTGATTCGACTGATGGATGCCTTCCGCTTTTTCGACACCATTTATATCCTGACCGGTGGTGGCCCTGGAACCGCCACTGAAACAATCACCATGTACACCTTCTCGCTTGGTTTCGGGTCGCTTGAGATGGGTAAGGCCTCGGCACTAGGTGTGTTGACATTGGTTGTTGTCAGCGCCATGATCGCCGCGCTCGGTTATCTAATCTACCGGCGCGAAAGGGGCGCGTTTTGAAGCACATTGGCAACCAGACTGCGCTGATTCTCGTTCTCGGGTTTTTTACATTCGTGACCATGGTGCCGATCCTCTGGGCTTTTCTGATCTCCATCAAGGATCCGATCGACGCCTTTACAATCCCGCCCAAGATTATCTTCGATCCGACCATCATCTTCCATATCAAGGTTTGGGTTGAGTTAGGGTTTTGGTCGTTTCTGATCAACTCTGTCATTATCTCATTGGGTACCGTTGTGGTTTCGATACCGATCGGCACACTGGCCGCCTATGCGTTGGCCCGTATCCGCACCCGCCATACCCGGTCAATGTTGTTCGGATTATTGACCATCCGCATGTTCCCGCACATTCTGATCGTCATTCCGTTTTTCATGATGGCTCGCTTTTTGCACTTGTTCGATACCTATCTGGTACTGATCCTAGCCTTTGTCGCCATGAATCAACCGTTTACAATCTGGTTGATGCGCGGCTTTTTTGTCGATATTCCACTGGAGCTTGATGAAGCCGCTCATATCGACGGCTGCAATAACTGGCAAACCTTCATCCGGGTGATCCTGCCGGTAGTTCGGCCAGGTCTGGTAGTGACCACGCTGTTTAGTTTGCAACTCGCCTACAATGAATTTCTGTTTGCCCTGGTGCTCACCGGTTCGCGCACCAAGACCCTGCCGGTGGCCATCGCCGGGTTCGGCGGCGAGGATATTTCTTACTGGTCGATGTCGGCCGCCGGTGCGATCGGTATCTCGCTGCCGATCCTGTTATTCGTTCTGTTCATGCAGCGACATCTGATACGGGGTTTGACCCTGGGTGCGGTAAAAGGCTGAGATATGGCATTTGTATCCTTAAGCGATGTCTGTAAATCGTATGGGTCGGTGCCGGCCGTTCAGAATTTCACCCTTGAGATAGAAAAGGGCCAATTCGTGGTTCTCGTTGGGCCGTCGGGCTGCGGCAAATCCACGGTCCTAAAAATGATCGCTGGGCTGGAGGCGATCACCTCTGGCGAGGTTAACATCGATGACCGGATCGTCAACGATGTCGATCCCAAGGATCGGGACATCGCCATGGTGTTCCAGAACTACGCCCTCTACCCCGACAAGACCGTCTACGACAACATGGCGTTCGGCCTGAAGATGCGCAAAGTACCCGCCGATGAGATTGACGAGCGCGTTGGCGCTGCCTCGCAGATTTTGGGCATTGGCGAATTGCTCGAACGCCGGCCAGCACAACTCTCCGGGGGTCAGCGTCAGCGGGTCGCGGTCGGCCGGGTCATCGTCCGCGATCCCAAGGTATTCCTGTTTGACGAGCCCCTCAGTAATTTGGATGCCCATCTGCGCGGTCGTATGCGCAAGGAACTGATCAAGCTACACAAGCAACTTGGCGCCACCATGATCTATGTCACCCATGACCAGATCGAGGCGATGACCATGGGGGACGTTATCGTCGTGATGCGCGATTGTCGCATTCAACAGTTTGGTTCGCCGCTGGATGTCTTCGAGCGCCCGGCCAACCAGTTCGTCGCTTCGTTCATCGGCGCTCCCCCGATGAACATGATTGAGGGTCGGCTTAGCCTCGATCGCTCACCGCACCTATTGACTGGCGGTGTCTCCATTGCACTACCCGAAAAGATGACTTTGCCACTCGCTGACTATAACGGCGGCGAGATCGTCTTCGGTATCCGGCCGCAGCATATTGGTCTCACTCCTGCCTCGGCCAAAAAGGGGGATGAGCTGTACGGCACCATTGGATTATTGGAGCAATTGGGAACGGAATCGGCAATCGATCTAGAAGTCGGCACTAACGCCCTGGCCGTAAATCTGCCGCCGACGCCCGGTCTCAAGGAAGGCGACCAGATGCGCATCGAACTGGACTTCACTCGCGCTCACTACTTCGATCAACGTAGCGAGGGCATTATCTGCCACGGGATTGACCATATGACCGGGCCTTGAATGCCTAGGCAATTGTCGACCGACTGCGCCAGCGGGTTAAAAAGCCCTTGGCGCCGTTGGCGGATCTTCGTTGGAGTGGCACGGTCGACATTCATCGTCTGCAACGGGCCGCGAATTGGCGCGGTTGCGATCAGTTTGCAGCAGTCAAAGTGGGGACGCGATTCGGTTTCGCCGTAAGGAGCAGAATAATGTCTACAGTCAAAAAAGCCAAACGGTACACCTCACCGGCTCTTGAGAAAGGTTTCGATATTCTGGAGCTGCTGGCCGACACCGCGACACCGCTCTCGGCCACCGAAATCGCCAAACAACTGGGGCGCACCGTCTCCGAAGTCTATCGCATGATCATTTCCATGGAACTGCGCGGCTACCTGGCCCGCACGGAAACACAAGATCGCTATTATTTGACTTCAAAATTGTTCTTGCTCGCCAACCGACGCCTGCCTGATAGCCGCGTCATCGAGGCCTCTGTTCCGGAACTTCGGCGCTTGAGCGGGAAGATTCATCAGTCTTGCCATCTGTCAATCCTGATGCACGACGAGGCGATGGTGGCCGCCAAGGAGGAGGCACGTGAACCTTACGGTTACACGGTGCGGCTTGGGGCGCACGTACCGGCGCTCAAATGCGCGTCGGGCCGCTCCTTACTGGCATTTTTGGAGCCGGATAAACTTGGCAGCATCATTGGCAAGAAGGCCAAAGATCCGAAGTTGCTGGCGCGCTTGAAGGTTATTCGAGACAACCGGGTCGATGTAGCTGATAGCGAGTTTTTCAAGGGCATTTGCGATATTGGTTCACCGGTATTGGACCAGCAAGGACATGTACGCGCCGCCATTGGTGTGTGCACCATGGAATTCATCGGAAAACCGCTGGAACGCTCAATAGTTGTGGAAGCAACGATTGAGGCGGCGCAGCGCATTTCGACGCTGCTCGGCTTCACCGACGGTCACGGAGCCGACGCATAGTGGTCAGGCGGAACCGGCCTCTCATGGGCACGGCGGCTGCTACGTATCAATGAGTCATGGCTAGACCTGGGCCCTGGGTATTTTCAACGCCGCCTGGGCCGGCAACACCGGTAATCGCCCACAGATACGATCAAAAGTCGTTAGACTGGCCCGGAATATTCCCGGGCTTCGTCAAACATTGCGACGATGTTCTCGGGCGGAACATCTTCCTGGATGTTGTGTACAGAGTTGAGGATTAAGCCGCCGCCCTCACCGAGAATGTCAATGATGCGGCGAACCTCTGCGCGTACTTCCTCGGGTGTTCCGAACGGCAATACGCCCTGGGTATCGATGCCGCCCCAGAATGCCACGCGTTCGCCGAAGCGGTCTTTCAATTCCCGCGGGTCCATTCCCTCGGCGGCAACCTGCACAGGATTAACGGCATCGATACCGACATCGATGAAATCGTCCAGAAGCTGCGAAATGCCACCGCAACAATGGAATAGGAATTTCACATCGGCCTTTGCTTTGACGGCGGAAATCATCCGCTCATGGTACGGTTTGATTTGCTCGCGGTAGATTTGCGGGTCAAACATCGGCCCCTGCTGAATGGCCACATCGTCGCCGACAAAGACGATATCCACGTAGTCGCCAACGAGGTCTATGGCGTTCTCGGCAACCGCTACCCAGCGATCGGTGACCATCTCCATCAGCCGTGCAGAAAATTCGCGATTCTTGTAGAGATCCTTCAGCCAGTCGCCGAAGCCACGCACAAATTGCGCCTGGTGGACGCCGCCAACGTGCATGTTCAAAATAACGGCGCAATCGGTCGCCCGTTGCGCCTTGGCGCTTTCAACTAGCCCCTCGTAGTAGCTGGGATCGTCAGGATCCGGCCATTGTCCATTTTCAATCTCGGCAATATCAGGTTTCTTTTGATTGAAAAACGGCCCATCGACATAAAGGAAGTGACCATCTTCGGCCCGATTCCAGGTAGTGCCCCATTCGTCGACAACGGTATTTTCGTCGATGACTTTCTGGCTGCCCACGTAGGGACGGATTGCCACCATGCGGGTGTCGATGTCAAAGCGCTCCAGAACTGAAATGTGCGGTTCGACAAGGCCCAAGCGTTTCTTGTAGCAAAAGCGGGTTTCATGGGTCAGCCCAAGATGATTTTTCAGAATGTCGTAGGCTGAATCGGTTGCCGTGGTCACATAGGTGCCACCAAAATCGACTGGGCATCGGTCCGGTTGTTGATGGTTCAGGGCAGCAAGAACCCGCTCTCTGTGTGTCATCTTCTCCATTTATGTCTCCAAAAAATTGCCCGTGGGTTGCAAGTCCGTTTTCACTTTTTCGGTCGATTGCTATCAAGGTCCCTATAACTATTTTAGACATAGGACTCCAAATTGCGAATAGTATCTGCAGTGGTCGATCCCAAACCTGGCCTTGAAGACCGCAAACGTGTGAGGCGTCGAAGGAGTAGTAATGATATATGGCCGGCTCAAGCGGAAACGAAACCCCTGGCCTGGTCGACAGCGGCCGGTGCGTCGACCCCATAAGCATCGGCACCGATCCTTTTGGCGAATTCTTGGGTAATAGGTGGTCCGCCGATCATCACTTTGGCTTTCAGATTGCGGTTGGCGCTCGCGTCCTGAATGGCGGCCACTGCCTTTTCCATTTCTGGCATCGATGTTGTCAGCAATCCCGAGATGGCGATGATGTCAGCATCGGTTTCCTGGGCTGCAGAAATGAAACTACCAGCTTCGACATCGGTTCCAAGTTCGACTACCCGGAAGCCGGCGCCCTCAAGTAGCAAGCCGACGAGGTTCTTGCCGATATCATGCAGATCGCCCTTGACGGTGCCTATGACTACCGTGCCGATTGGCTTGACGCCGGTATCCGTCAACAGCGGCCTCAGGATGTCGAGGCCGGCCTGTACTGCCTCGGCGGCCATCAGCATCTCTGGCACGAACAAAGTACCGGCGCTGAACTTCTCGCCAATCTCATCAAGCGGGGCGACAAGACCTTCCTGGAGGATAACGCGTATGTCAGTTCCGGTGTCGATTTCGCTTTGCACCAGTTCTGGGACGATATCCTCTTCGTATTCCATCACCGCATCGTAGATGTCAGCAACCGTCATTTCATCGGCCCCCAGATTGAGTTCAAAATCTAACTAACCATATCATGTATGAAAAAAGGATTTCAACAACAAATTCCGGTGGCCTAAGGAATGAATGCGGTCGGCATTTCTCTCGATAACGCGGCTGGCCAAGGCGGGTCAAGCGCTGAAGTAGAACTGGCCAAACTGCCCCGGCGCACGGATTATGTGCCGATCACGGTAAGTGAGCGTCTTGCGCGGATAGAAAAGGCTCAACGGCTGATGGTCGAGCAGGGTATCGATGCCTTGTACCTCGATGCCTCGACCAGCCTTTATTACTTCACCGGGCTGCGCTTGTGGGCCTCCGAAAGGCTGCACGGGGCGGTTATTCCAGCGCGGGGCGACCTTTTCTATATCAGCCCTGGATTCGAGGAGGAGAAAACCCGGGCTATGCTGCTGTTTGGTGATGATGTGCGTACCTGGCAGGAGCACGAAGACCCAACCGCGCTTGTGGGTCAATGTATCGGTGAAGTCAGCAGTGCGCAAAGCATACTGGCTGTGGATCCTGCAACACCATTTTTTGTTTTCGATGGTTTGCGGCGCGCCATGCCGGGAGTGAATTTCGTCAACGGATCACGTGTGACTGCACAGTGTCGAATGTACAAATCGGCCAGTGAGATTGCACTGATTCAGTTCGCTATGGAACTCACCTTACGCGTGCAGGAAAGCGCTGCGCGTATTCTGGTACCGGGGATTAGTACGACCGAGGTGCAGGATTTTCTTACCGCAGCGCATCTTGGGCTCGGCACCGATGGTCTGCCAGCCTTTCGTATCGTGCTTTTCGGCGAGCCAACTGCGTACCCACATGGGGTGCCGTATCCGCAGGAACTCAAAGAAGGAGACATGGTGCTGATCGATACCGCTGCCACAATAGATGGCTATTTCTCGGACATCACCCGTACCTACGTCTTCGGTGATCCCAGCGCGCGCCAGCGGGAAATCTGGAACCTGGAAAAAGCCGCCCAAGCCGCGGCTTTTAGTGCGGCGCAGGTAGGAGCGCCTGCCGAAGCAGTTGATCGTGCTGCGCGCGATGTTATCGAAGCCGCGGGGCTAGGTCCGGGTTATGCGGTGCCAGGATTGGCACATCGCACCGGTCACGGCATTGGCCTTGATGTACATGAGGAAACCTATATCGTGCCGGGTAACACCACGGTGCTTGCGCCAGGTATGTGTTTTTCCAACGAACCGATGATCTGCATCTACGGCGAGTTCGGTGTGCGCCTGGAAGATCACGTCTACATCACGGCTGAAGGTCCGCGCTGGTTCACCCAGCCTTCGCCATCGATCGACCAGCCATTCGAGTGAGTTATTTCTGAATTGCTTGCATAGATACCTCGCTGATGAGTTAATAATCAGTAATGGGTAAGGTAAAATAAGCTCTAAGAGATATGTATTTCACAATACTTACTAACCACTTTACCGGTACGCTCTGGAAAGATAATTTCAGTGTCATTGTGTTGTTCGGCGCCGGGCTGAAATACGGTGGTTACGCCAATATCGTACCCCTGGCGTAAATAGCCACACCATCACCTGACGGCTTACCTATCCGTGAACACCAGATGATCCGGCGAAAAGCAATGGCGCTTTGACAAATGGACGACCGGGTTGATGTCTTTTATTCCATGCAGAGCGATTACTGCTATTTCCTACTGGATCGACTGATCAGTCTGGCCGAGCAGGGGGTTGAGGTCGTCATTCGCCCGGTTCTGGGGGGCGTTCTGCGCATCCCTGAACGCTATCGGGATCGTGACGAGCTGGAGTTGCACTATTTCGAGACGGACACCCAGCGGACGGCGGATTATTTGGGCCTGCCTTACGCCTATCCCGACCCATCGCCCATAGAGTGGGCGCCGGGCCTGATCTGGCGCGCAAAGGCTGACCAGCCCCGAAACCAACACCTGCACCGGCTTTTCGTTGGCGCTAACCGGGCCAGACGCGGGCTTGAATTCCTCGACTGTGTCGGGCGCATGCTGTGGGATGGCTCAACTCCCGGCTGGGACAAGGGCGAACATCTTAAAAATGCCATGGCGGCAGCTGGCTTGGACAGGGACGAGATTCTTGAAGCAAATAGCTGGCAGAGCGTCGAACAAGACCTGCAGGCCAACAATGAGGCGATGCATCAGGCCGGTCACTGGGGAGTACCGCTGATGGTTTACAAAACAGAACCATTCTATGGACAGGACCGGTTCGATCAACTTTTGTGGCGGATGGGAAGAGACTGACATGACAGAACTCACCGGGAGCAGTTTTGCGGCACTGTGAAATGGTGCGGCAGTGGGGAAATCACCCGAACACTCGTCCGCCACTACTTTGACTGAAAGCAGGTAATGTTCGCGAGGACCACCGCGTTTGTCTGGCTTGTGCCTTAGCATCTCAGTTAGTCAGGCGGGCCACGCGGTCGGGTGATCATGGCCGCGTTACTCGAAACCGGACATCTGAGTCACCAGGATAGAACAGGGACCGTAGGGTAACGCTGAAAACAGCTCGTATCTACATCATGATAGGATATAGTTCGTAGTCATTTTATTTGGCTCATCCAAGGAGGAAATTATGCAATTAGTAAAACGATATGTTGGGCTATTGGCCTGTCTGATCGGCATGGCCGCGATGCAAACGGCACAGGCTCAAGACTCAGTACTTCACACAATACTCAAAGAAGGCGTCCTCAAAGTTGGCACCACAGGGGATTGGGATCCAATGACGATGCGCAATCCTGCTGACAATTCGTATAAGGGTTTTGATATCGATGTCAGCACTGCATTGGCAGCAGATCTCGGCGTGAAAATTGAGTACGTACCAACAGAATGGAAGACACTGGTTGCTGGCGTCACTTCCGGTAAGTACCAGATGACCGGCTCTGCATCAGTTAACCCCAAGCGCGCAAAAGTTGCTGGGTACTCTATGTCTTATGTTGATGTCGGCCAATTACCGCTGATACTTAAAAAGAACGCTGACCGGTTTAACAATTGGGAAGACATCAACCAGGAAGGTGTCACTGTGGCCGCAATCCTCGGCACCACCCAAGAGCAATATGTTAAGTCGTACTTTCCTAAAGCTAAGCATGCAATCGTCGAAGCACCCGCGACTGACTTTTCAGAGGTGTTAGCGGGCCGGGCTGATGTGCATATCACATCAAACATAGCAGCCTATAAGCTTATTGCCAAGTATCCGCAGATGATGATTGTGCCAGTAGATAAAGCAATAGCTCGTACACCACTCGCGATTCTATTGCCACAGGCGGACCAAGTTTGGATCAACTATGTCAACCACTGGATTAGCCTGCAAAAAGCTCGCGGGCTTTTCGACAAATTGAGCGCCAAATGGGGGGTATAAAACGCCACCTCTTATTTTGACAAACAATAAAAGAGCCCGCTATAGCGGGCTCTTTTATTTCCGCTAACCGCCATCCATTGCTTCCATGCGCGCACCAGGCCCTCAGCAGCGAGCCTGCCATCGGTCAGTCGGCCGTTAGCACGATAGCCGTCTCGAACCCGGACATATCCGTAGCGCTGAGAAACGCAATCGAATTTCCAGCTAAAATTCGGGCGTGGTAGTCTGGCCTATATGAAGACTAAGTCATTCAACTGGCGGTTGTTGACGGTCGAATTACGGTAGCGGCGTGGTTTGACTCCTACCAATAGAGCAAGATCAGTTGAAACTTGAAACCGCAACCAGTCGCGAAGTTGCCGATTATCTCGACGAGTGTACAGGCATCGTTCTACCGACCGGCTCCCTGGAACAACACGGACCCATTGGCCTGATCGGCACAGACGCATTATGCGTTACCACTATTTCTGAAAAAGCAGCTACAAAATCCACAATGCTGATTGCACCGACTCTTTGCTACACGCCAGCGCAATTTAATATGAACTTTGCTGGCACGGTTTCAGTGACGGCACGAGCTTTTGCTCAATTGTTTGAAGACATTCTCCGATCTCTGCATCGACAAGGCTTCAAGTTTATCTATGTGTTGAACGGCCATGGTGCCAATCTAGCCCCCATGCGCAGTGCAGTACATGATCTTTATCTTGATCTCGATGACCGAGCGCCAAAGGTCAAGTTGCGAAGCTGGTGGGAATATCCCACCGTAAACGCGCTGCGTAAAGAACTCTACGGCGACAGGGAGGGCATGCACGGCACACCCTCTGAGGTGGCGATCACTCAAGCTAGCGTACGTGTGGTTGATTCATCGAACCATCGGCCACCTGCATCATTAAGTGAAGAGTTTATCCGGGATCACACTGGCGATTTTCACGGCCCCGCGAGCGAGCACGCGCGCGATTTCCCGGATGGCCGGGTGGGCTCACATTCGGAACTCGCCAATATTGAACATGGTGAGGCGCTGATTGCTGCCGCGGCCAGCGCCTTGATTGGTGAATTTACCTCATGGATGGCTGAAGTTGATTGAAGAACGGCTAGTTCTCATCAAGCGCCAGATGTCGCTCCAGCCAACGCACCCCCGAAGAAGCAATCAGAATCAATACGAGGTATTCCAGAACTAAAAATGTATAAATTTCCAA
>MDTC01255910.1_pt1 | contig 19250 bp, 13 predicted proteins | sample 811181 | NCBI WGS metagenome assembly MDTC01 (sample SAMN05326644, study PRJNA326480) | marine metagenome | isolation source: seawater | place: Pacific Ocean: North | collected 2011
ATTCTCTTTTGTCAAAATTAACTCTGAATAACGCTTTATTAATGCCAAGCTTAAAAAGAAGAATCCTGCAAACATAAATAACCAGGTAGAGAAAACTTCATCGATAGCTACAACGCCAGCAAATATCCGCCATGTATATAAATGAGCTAATACTAGGACATCTATCAATGCAACCTTCTTCAACCAAAATGAATAAACTACAGTTGTTAGATAATAGAACAGCAACACACCCAGAAAATCTGCCGAAACCAAACTACCAAACACCATTCCAATCACCAATAAGGATGGGGCCAAAACTAACCCCCAAGACATAGACAATCTTCCGGAAGCGAATGGCCGATTCCTTTTATCAGGATGCCTCCTATCTGACTCTAAATCTAATAGGTCATTTACTATGTATACACTTGAGCTAGTCAAAGTAAAAGCTAATACTCCTATCAAAACAGAGTAAGCTACTTCCCAATTATCATAGTAATGCATCAAAATCATCGGTAAAAAAAGCAACCAGTTTTTTGGCCATTGATGCACTCTAATTGCTTTAAACACCAGCCTTAATGGGTTTCCTGGACCTGGTAATTGTTTTTCGACGTTACTCGATGTTAACGCATATTTATTAATCTTGGCTGATGAGCTTACTATCACAGAACTTCGGGCTTGCTGCCAAATATAGAGGTCGATCATCGATTGGCCTATGTAGGCAAATTGCCGAATGCCAAACCGATCACAAAGAAATTTAGATTTAGCCTGGCCTTTCAAAGCACAATCTTCATGAGAAATAACTTCATCAAAAAAACCAAAATAGTCAGAAACTTGGTCCGCAATAAGACGACAAGGACCGGTTAATAATATGAGGTTTCTTCCCTGTCCTTTCTGTTCCCGCAACCAATCAATCAATTCATAGTTCCATGGAACTAGGTCTACTGATAATTTAGCATTAGAAAAAATTTTTTCTCTAAATTTAGCTCGATCTAAAAAAAACCAAAAGGTCAATCTAAATAGCATAAACGGATTCTGCTTTATAAGGCAGAAAAATGCTTCTAGCAGGAGGTTAGTTCGAGATAAGGCACCATCCAGGTCTACACATAACGGAACTTGGAAGTCTTTACTAATTTCAACTTTATCTTCTTTATTCATTTTTTGCTCAATACATAGAAAAAATCTCGGTTGTCGGGATAACCGATAAACCGTGGCACCACTCCCTTAAATCTCTCGTCTAAAATTCTCATACCCTTGATAAGATGGTCAGGAAAATAATTAGGTCCTTTTTTCTCTCCATACAAAGCTAAATAAGTATGTTCAAGAGCATTCATATCAAGATGCATAGCGTAATTACAACGATAAGATTGAAAAACTCTTGCCATTGCGGTCGGCGTAGCACTAGAAAAATAAGCATAAATTAGATAGTTCTTTGATTTGCCTTTTTGCATGCAAACACCAGCCCTCAAAGTTCTGAACTTTAAATCCTGAGAACCAGACCAGTTTCCTAACATCCAGTTACTTACGTATTTACCGGGAACTGGTAAACCTGTTTTTGAATCAGTTTCAATAATAGGGACCCCATTTTGACGAGCAAACTGCACTCCTTTTAACAATCTATTATCTCTTTTGGTCCATGTTTTCATTTGAAGATTACCATTATGATTCCGGTAGATCGTGGCAAGACCCGGCTGCAATCGACTCAGCATAACACCATTTTCGATAAATCCGTAATGGGTACCTGAATTAACCTTTGCTAATCGGCCCCACTTGAATGCACCATGACTCCTTTTGAATCCACCTGTAAACGTTGCTATGAGCCTTTTACTCGCCTGAGGAGTAACAAGTCCAGTCGAAATAACTGGGCTTGTAGAATTAAATCCTTCCGGTCCCGTAGTATTGGCTTTTCGATCCTCTAGCCTCACCCGATTAGACCAGCCAACCTTCGGATGATCAGTTCCCAAAGAGTAACGGAATTCAAACTTGTCTGTATCAAAACCAATCAAATAAATTTGAGCCTGTCTCTCAACGGGATCTAAGTCAGCTACCTTCGATTTATGGCTTTCTAAAATCGACTTTTCAATGTGAGAAGGCTGAAGAATACTCACATAAACTCCCTTGTTCTTTTCGGACTCGTACCACCTCCCAGTTTTCATTTTTCCTTCTGATAATTTTTTGACCGGCACTCCAAGTTCTTTTGGCTCAAGAAATAGACTTGCTGCTGCTGCATCTATAGAGGCGCCTATAGGTTGTTGGTTATTCTCATTTAAAGTATGTTGTTCGTCATCAGCCAGAGCATCGACCATTATGCTTTTAGCCTTAATTAGAAACTTGTCTTTAAATATAGTCTCTTTTACAAAAGTAGTTATTTCTTCTCCACCCCATACTTTGGATCTAAGAAACTCTACAATCCACTCTTTGGTAGTTCGATATCCTTTTATCTTGTTACGAACAAGCAGTTGATTATCACAAACTTCTACATATGGTTTTTTTACTAAAGAAGCCATTTTAATACTGTATTCATCTGTCTCTGACCATAAAGGACATTTATGCTGTTTGCCTTTCCGGTATAAAAGTAACCCATTGCGAAAATGGACTGAAAGTTTTATTTTCTGTGTTTCTGGCGAAATATTTTCTAAATGAAAATATTCTGCTTCTTGATTATGAGGCCAGATAATCCGAAGGATAAACCAAGTGTTAATTTTTGGATTTAAGTTAATGAGTCGCACTGAACCGTACCTACCATAATCACCATAAACCCTTATCGTTCTGGTCTTCCTCCACTTTTGCAGAGCTATTACCTTCTTAACATTTACTAAATTGTCCCCGGTACTTTTTATTTTAGTCACCTTGATAACACTAGTTATCTTTTTCTGCTCTATAGTCTGCTCTTTATAATATTCAGCTCCTTTTAAGACGGATTCAGATAAACCTGAACGAGCAGGATTCTCGGGTACACCAAAATACATACTCTCCGCAATAACCTCCAAGGGTAGAATTAAAGGTAAAAAGATGAAAAAAATATGTAATTGATACAAACTAATGTATACACGTATCAATCTACCAACTTTTAGATCCCATTTTTTAACGGAAAACCCTAACATCATTTCGGTTCCGAGGATATATAGTTAATTATTCAAACCACAACATAGCTAAAGACCTTTGCGTTTATTAGATTCGTACACAAAGAGAAAAACTTGACAATAAAGGTCAATTTTATTGGCAAAATGGATTTAATACCTTAATATTAAAGGATATTTTTGGAATTATCAGAGAGGTGTTTTATCAATTTATCAGGTAAAATCAGGGATATACTAGTGTTCAAAGAAACAATTAATCGTATTGTTGACCAGATTCTTTTACTTGCAATATTGCTAGTCAGTTTACCCATAGTAGGCTGTCAATCCTTAGCCATCATAACAGAGGATCTAATTGTCATACCATTTCGAACTGCTCCATATACACCTAATATACCGAAAAGAACCCCCAATGCACTAACTGGAAAAGATTTTATCGCTCGCAATAAAAGTAATATCGGGCAAGATAGAGAAAATGCTATTTTAAGAGAATTTATATCAGGTAATATACCTCAATTCCTAAGATCCTTGGTACCAATCACCAACAGTATGAAGCTTAACAATAAAAATTATAAAATTACATTTTGGGTCATGCCGGACTATCTATCAATTGGAGCCGATAGAAACTTTGTGAGAATCCCAATGACCCCAGTCACTGCTCAGCGTACTGCTGATCAATTTGGAATGTCTCTACCGACTACCAAAATGGTAGACCTAACTTACAAACAAGCAGGTCTTAAAATAGCCCCTACCTATTTAAAATCAGATGAAAGAATGACTTTAAGTTCTTATTTCGAAAAACATAATAATGATATAGAGAATAAGATAAATGACCGTAATCGACGATTAACTGCAGGCCATAAAAAAGATATCGTTATTACAAATAGCTTAAACCGAAAAAAACGCAGAGTAGCAATCTATGGTTGGCACAAAGTAAATGGTTTACCGACTCAACCTCTCAATCTATATCATCCAGAAGACTATGTTGATTACAGTCATGGTGTAAGGCTCATTAGTAATATTGTAGTTCTAAACGGGAAAGAAATGACGATTTCTCATATTCTCAACTCTAAGAATCTGCACCAGCTACTGAGCAATGAAGGGCCAATTAAGCACATAAGAATAGAAACACGTCATCGAAATTGATTTTAAGACTAGGAAGCAACATCATCATCTTTTAAATCAACTGGCAGACCAGTTAAGACTCTATTATCATTATCAAACATTTCAGAAGGATTTGGATTTTCCGTCAAAATATCTCTATCTATACTATCGCCTGCTTCAACAAACTCGATATCTAGATCATCTATTTCGTTAGTCTCCGCCTTATTCCAAAGAAGCTCGAGTGAAGCAGTAAATTTGTTAATTAAGGCATAATAAACACTATCGGGGTTCAATATTGCATTGATGAAACTCATAATAATTGAATACAGGATACCGACAATAGATGAATTCATTGCGAAAGCTACACTCTCTAGGAATTTATCCATGACCAATTTTGATTGATCCGCATTTGTAACATCCATACCACTCAAAGCAGGTAAACCTTGAACAATACCAATAAAAGTCCCAAAAATTCCCATGACAACGAATATTCCAGGCAGTATTCCGATCAGGTTACTATAGAAGTCTATAGGAAAGATACCTATTACTTTCCCAAATACTGGATTATTCATAAAGATCGTCTTTGATAACTCTAAGAACCTCGGCCTAGACTGATCTTTGCGCAAATATTTAGCCTGCCGCATAAAGTCCATAATGATACGACCGACGCCTTCTCTAATTAGGAATATTCGATCCGAACCAGACATCAACTGATCCGGGCGCCTCCGCCCGTATTTAGCTCTGAGCTCAAAAATCTCGTAATATGTCTTTTGTAAGATTGCTTTTGTCATTGAGAAAAAAGACAGATTCTCCCGTAAAGATAGCCTTGATAAAGCCTGATAAACCCTTTTTTCAAATTCGTTTACGAACCAAGCCTCTCGCATCACTGTAAAATAAATAAGAAGTCTCATGATGACAGCTAAAACCATGATGACCGTCATAATTGTAATCAAATGACTTGCTATCCAAGAAATCATTTGAAAGACAAATCCATCTAATATAACTTCATTCATATTACACCTATTTTCACCTTGTCTCAGTAAATGTAAAGCGAATCATCACTTTTTGCTTATTTAAGCAGCCATATGTATTGCAAAAATCTTTTCTATTTAGATAATCAGGGTTTTTACCTGCTATTGAATCTGTAAAATAACTCCTACCAGTGATCTTAATAAGAGGTAAAAGGTCATCTTGATAAGGAAAATCCATGTTTGATTTATTGAAAATATATCGAAATACTTCTCGTGCTCGCTTGTAACTTAAATCAAGATTATAATTAACAGATTCGCGATATCTCCTGTGCAGACTCTGGGGATCAACAACTCTTCCTTTAAAGGTCGGGGAGGCAAAACCAATAATTTCAATACTCGTGACTCTGTTTATAGTTTCCAACTCGAACACTCGTCGAGCATACTGAGGAAATACTGAGCGCAAAATCGAAATCATCTTCGGCTTTAAAGTAAAACTATTTGTATCAAAAAACGCTGATCCAAAATCAATAACTAAATCACCTGTCCGTTCATTAACATCACAATTTGGTTTTAACGGAGCAAGATCATCCTTCAATGCTTCTGCTAGTTTCAACCTATCTGCCAATTCAGTATTATTCTCCTTTACATACCCCTTTAACTGAGTATATTTTTGTTTTTCCTTACCCAGCTGATTTTCAAGTTGTTGTTTTGCTTCAGCTTCGGTCTTTAAAGTAGTACTTAAATCACCAATCTTGTCGCTATACTCATCATTACGCTGTTCAGCTACGGACAGTTTATCTTGTAGTTTCTGATTATCCTGGTCCTTACTTGCTACCTGTGAGGAGAATTCATCTTGTTGTTTAGATAACTTTTCTGCCAACTTATTCTTTTCAGCATCCGACTCAGCTTTAACGTCATCTAGCTTTCTCTTATAAAAGTCTTTGATTTCGACCTGACGCTTTGCATTATTTGCCTCTGCTAAGGCTATCTCCGCAGCAGCCTTCCTATTGGAAATTTTGATATCTTCTTCCATTTTATTAAGACGATTTTCGTAATCCTTTTGAACACCCGAAATTTTCTCGGTATATTTTTTTTCATCTTTCAACTTACCATCTCTAATCGAAGCTAGTTCCTTACGATAATTATGCTCTATTTCTTGTCTTTCTGACTCCCTCTGTTTACTCGCCTTTTCCATGAGATTATTATGATCTTTCAGCATCGATTTGTATTTCTTATCTTGCATAATGAGATTTCTTTGTCTTTCTTTGCTTAAGTCTGCGAGCTTTTGTTGATTTTTTACTGTCATAGATTTGATACTTTTTTCATATTCCTTTTGAGCCTCGGTTAGTGCTTTTTGCATTTCCTGTTTTGTTAGATTATTTCTTTGTTTAATTTCATCAATTTTTTCAAGGTTAGTCGAAGAAATTAGGTCCAATTCTTCTTGATGCCTGTCTCTGACTTTTTTCATCTCTTGAGAAAATTGAGATTCAGCTAATTGCTTATCCTCTAAATTTCGCTGTTTGATCTTCTGTTCATTTTGACCTAACAAATCAACTTTCTTTTGATATTCTCTTTCCATCTGTAAAATCTTCTCTCGATTTTGCTCTTCCCTTCTCCTTTTTGTAGCCTCAATCCTAGATAACGATTTTTCGTGATTTGCCGCTAAATTAGTGAGATTTTGTTTCAATTCAGCTTCTCGAACCGAGAGTTGCTCATCTTTCTTAATCAGGGCCAGATTGTGTTTATTCCTGATACCTGAGATCTGATTATCATATTGCTTTTTCTGTTTTACCAAGGCTTGAGCGATCTTTTGCTTATTTTTACTAAGTTTTTTCGCCTGGTTTGAAATTCGATTATCTTTAACTCTTATTTTTTCGATCGCCGTTAGATAATCTTTTGATTTCTTTTCTAAGTTGAGTTGACTCTGCCTTACTTCTTGACGCATATTTTTTAGATCTGACTCCTTATCTCCCAGCAGATCAGATTGATCTTTTAGCTTTTTATTTGCGACTAAATTAGCAGCGATAATTCCTTTAATAATCTTTTGATACCTATTTAAACCTGCAGTTTTTTCTTTTTGGCCATCAAGTGATCTTTGCAAATCATCTTGCTTTTTCTGAGATTTATCCCGCAAGATAGATAGTTTTTCTATAACCTCATTATGCAATGACCTCTCTTTTTCTGTAGCCCCTTTACCTAAGTATTCTTCCTTGACAGAATCATAAATTCTATCGGTTTCCGACAGCTTAACCATTTCGTCGCGGGCTTGATCGACCTTCTTCATGGCAAATAGCGCAGTTGCTCCATACCGAAAACTCGAAACTACATAGAGCAAAAGAAATAGAAAAGCTAACACCATGAATAAGTCACTATTAGCCGTCCAGTGACTATCAGTTCTTTCCTTGTCTTTATTAATTTTTTCGTAGATAAAGTTCATTCTACCCACCGAATTAATAATTGATTGCCTATAATCTTTCGGCCCGTTTGAAGAATGCTCTTAATGTTTTTTTAAAAATAATAATTAAAGTAAATCCAATAAGGCAAGATTCTATTAAAGCAATCAAGCGGTTAGGAAAATTGATTTTTTAAATATTAATCGGCAAAAATGACCCAGGTGGGTTAGTTGGTAGGCTATGATTCACATCAACTTCTTAAGCTGCTTTCAGATTTTTGACGTTGTCAGGATTGTCTAACAAACACTTGCCAATACGCCCCTTCTTTTCCAACTCAGCCGAAACAACAGAAAGAGGGACATTGTACTGCTGAATATTCTGAATAATTTTTTCAAAATCATAATAATATGACTTCAGCTGATTATAAATATAGCCCGCTTCCTGATCAGAAATTTCTTCATCTACCTCAGAAGTTTGTAGCGATATTGCCAACCTTATCTTCTGCTTTAGGTCTTTGAATTTAAATGGCTTTTCAATTATGTTGTAGGCTCCTAAATGAAAAGCCCTTTTTGAAACAGCTTCATCAACGTTTCCCGTAATGAAAATAAAAGGAGTTCTAATATTTTCCTTTTGAAATTCTTCAATAAGCATTAAACCATCCATATAGGGCATATTAATGTCACATATAATGATATCGTACTTTGTGTTTGCAACTTTTTTATGAGCCGAATAACCATCAGGAACATAATCAATATCGAAATCTCGTTCAAGCCCTTTAAGGGTCAATTGAGAGAGCTCATAGTTATCATCGATCAGAAGACATTTAATCTTCCCGTCAACTGCATCAGCTTGCTTAGCATCATCGTTTAATGCTTCTTCCGATGAGTTCTCAGTATAATTCTCTGTCATCGTAATAACTCCATAGATTAAAATTTCCAATCAATGCAGACCATGTCCACAACCACCCTGAGTCCATAAGTAGCTTATCTGTCAGTATCTCTGAAAAATTAAGAAATCATTATTATAATAATGATAGCAGCATCTTATATATGTCATATTCAAATGACAATATGGGAAACATCCAACATTTTTTCAATATTATGTAAATAACACATGTTCGATGAATACGACAATTAAAGGTAGCGGTTCATTATTATCTATAATATTAGGCACTTAATTTTTCGGCAACCTCAGCAAATCTCCAATTCGAAACACTTTTAACCGGACCTAGCCATGACCAATTAAATTGAGAGGATGATAGTAAATAAACCTTTGTTTAGAGTAAGAATTCAATAAGGGAATCGAACTTCCCATTAAATTTAAAAAATAACGAGATTTCAACATCAACATACTAGTTATTTAGTCAAGAACTGACACTGACTGCAGCTTTTAAAAACTAAACACTAATCCAACCAATCAACTACATGATCTTCAAGATCTTTAACATTCTGCTCATTCAAGACGATCTTACCTTTGAGAGACTCTCCTGCCCTGTGAATTGTTGATTTACTTCCAGATACTAAATGATGCCAATGTGGAAGTCCCTTGCCCTCGTTTATCCTTCGATAAGAACAGCTAGAAGGCAACCACATCAAAGAATTAACTTTTTTCGGTGTCAATATTTGGCAATCAGCTACGAGCTTTCTACGATTATTATAATTACTGCACTTACAAGTTCTTGATTCAAATAGTTTACAACCAACATTAGTAAAAAAAATATCTCCGGTATCTTCATCTTCAATTTTATTTAAACAACACTTCCCGCACCCATCACATAGGTCTTCCCACTCTTTTCTTGTCATTTCTTTGAGACTTTTTTCTTCCCAATATTGCCTTGTCGGTCGACTCATCAATTGGTTTTCCTCTACGCACAGACAGGCCCATGCCAGTCATCGCTTATAATAATCATTCCCGTACCATATTCGACAAATCCATACTAGCGAAATCATAGAATAATATAGTTCAAATTAATTAAAACATCATGCTCTAGATAACTCATTTAGCCCTAGGTTAGACAAAGCCAGAAAACAATATATAGTCCTAATATTATTATATTCTCTGGAGCAACTAATTGAGATAATTTGTTAGTCGGCATAACTATTGCATATATAATGAGAAATTTGCGCCAAACGGGTTTATGAAAATGACAATGGAAAATAAAAAACTAGTAGTGAATGAAATAATTGAGATTCCCAACGAAGAGCTGAATTTTCAATGGGCACGCAGCTCAGGTCCAGGGGGACAAAATGTCAATAAAGTCAACAGTAAAGCCATATTGATATGGAATATAGTTAGCTCGCAATCATTACCATCACAGGTTTTTATTCGATTCGAATCAAAGTTTAAAAATAGAATATCGATTAAAGGTGACCTCATCATTGCAAGCGATAGCTCACGAGATCGGTTAACAAACATGAGGATTTGCTTAAATAAACTCAAAGATATGATCAACGAAGTTTCCTACCCTCCAAAGGCCAGAAAGTCCACTAAACCTAAAAGATCTGCAGTTGAAAAAAGGTTAACTCAGAAAAAACAGAAATCAGATAAGAAAAAAAATCGCGGAAAAGTTCAATGGTGACAACTTCATCTAAGGTTATCAATCTGCAATTGCATCGTTATTTAGCATTCTTTACTATCATTTAACTGGACTTACACTCAACCATATTCTATCATTTTTATATAGCTCTCCCTCACATAATAATCGAAATTTCTAAGGAGCCTTGTATGCATCTACGCCCCCTTTTGGCGCTTGCGTGTTTATTTCTGGTTAGCATAACAGGCCATGCAAGCTCACTTGAAAATTCACCCCAGATAACCTGGTATCCTGACTTAAAGACACCCAAATTAGTTATTTGGAAGATTGAAAATCAAATAATGGTGCTTGAAAACGAAGATTCCGCAACTAAAACCATAGAATCATATTTGGAAAAAGAATCAGCATTATATGGAATAGAACCAGATCTAAAAAACCTTGAATTACTTAAGATAAAAAAGAGTCTCTTAGGTCAACACTATTACTACAGGCAAATCCAATCTGACTTTCCAGTAGAAAATGGAGAAATAGTAGTATCAATCCTACCCGATAATCGGACCATTTATCAGGTATACAATAGCATTTCACAGCTAAAACCCATTACGAAAAAAGAGAAGACAATATTAACAAAGGATCAAGCCTATAATATAGCTTGGGAAAACTTAGGTGTTACTGGAAAGATTATGGTAGAGCCTAAAGCTGAAATCATTTGGTTTCCCACAAAAAAAGGCCTAAGACAGGCATGGAAAGTCTTTTACAGCACGTCTGAACCTTTTGGAGACTGGGTTCAAATAATCCACGCCGAGAACGGCAGTATTTTAACAAAGAAAAATACGATGCTCCCAAGAAAGAAAACAGTACTGCCTGCATGGGCACATGAAAATAAATCTAGAAATCGATTAGAAGCCCTTAAGCAATATCATGAAAAAGAAACTCCTATAGAACAATATAAACTTGAGCAAGCCAATGGAACGGCTATTGTTTTTGACCCTGACCCTAGAACTAGTTTAATGAACAAATCACTTACAGATAACTCTCCTGAGTCGAGTTTTGCGGATGCCTATCAAGAAGTTATTCTGGAAGATATTTCATATAATGGTGATAGATACAGTTTAACTGGGCCATGGGTAAGTATCAAAGACTTCGAAAATCCATCGACAAGACCAAGTACATCGAATACAGGAGACTGGAAAGATCGAAGAGGTAATAATAGTTTTAATGATGCTATGACTTATTTTCATATAGACCAAAGCCAACGTTATATGCAGTCTTTGGGATTTAAAGGAGATACTGGTATTCAACAGTTATCAATTCAAGTTGATACGGACGGATTAAATGGAGCTGACAACAGTCATTTTCGTCCATCAACGAATCAGTTAGCATTTGGACACGGCTGTGTCGATGATAATGAAGATGCTGATGTCATTCTTCACGAATATGGGCATGCGATCCAGCATGATATATCGGAGAATTGGAATGGAGGTGATACCGGAGCCATAGGGGAAGGCTTCGGAGACTATTGGGCAGGTTCTCACAGTATTTCAACAGAAAATGGCCTACAGTTTTTCCCGAACGAAGTTTTTACCTGGGACGGACATGGTGATTCCAATGCCTGCTGGCCAGGCCGAATCATGAATGCTTTAAACACAGTATATGAACACGATCAAAACTATGGCGCTCATGTTACCTTACCTAATGGGCGACAGAGCGATGAACTCTGGTCGACGCCAATTTTCCAAACTCTTCTGCAACTTACAGATATGGGTTATACGAGGGAGGAGGTCGATAAGATTATCTTGCAGTCACATTTTGGGTTAGGCTATGGTGTAAAAATGCGCGATATGGCTACAGCGACAGTAAATAGCGCTAGGATTATTTCAGGAGATGAGGTTGCTGAAATATTTACTGAAAAGTTCGCCAATCACGGTATTCTCGACCTTCCAAAGGTTAATTTAATAGCTGAGAACTACAAAACACTAGATCAAAATGATAACTCTCAAGTTGACCCTGGTGATGACGTGAAGATAGACATCGCATTAAAGAACATTGGTTCTCTTGAAGCAGCAAGAGTATCAGGAAACCTTACAACAAACATCGATACCATCCGATTATTACAATCCAAAGGAACATGGGATGATCTAACACCAAGTGACGAAGCACAGTCTAATATTACACCCTTCATATTCGAACTCAGTGAAAGTCATAAGTGTGGTGACCCTTTATTGATTGACCTTAATGTTACTTACAATGACTCTACGAAGAGGAAAATTCCGATAAACATCGCAACGGGTCGACCAAATGGGGTCGACCTAACAGAAGAGGCCGATAAGGATATTCCAGATAATAGCGAACGAGGAGTCACGAGCAGTATATTTGTCGATATATCTGACGAACCAAGTATCAGTGAAAATTTAAGGATTTCAATCGACATTAGTCATACATTTGTTGGTGACCTTGTCATAAGATTAACTGCTCCCGATGGGTCCACAACAACCCTTCACAGCAGATCAGGTAGCGGCCAAGATGATATCACAGGAATATATCCTACAACTCTGGATTCAGAAACACCTCTATCGGCACTATACGGCGGTCCCTTAAACGGAGAATGGAAACTAACGATACAAGATTTAGCATCCCGAGATCAAGGAACACTTAATAGTTGGGGAATCAAAGATATAACGAGCTATAGCTGTAATTAAATATAGATATTACAAATTAAGCCTGTAATCATTGCGAAGCAATGGACTACTTGAAAGAAAAATCAATTACACAATATTCAATTTCTCCAATAGGACGCTCTACGATTACAATATCACCTTTCTGCTTGTTCATAAGAGCCCTAGCTACGGGCGACTTCCAGGAGATTGAACCTCGATCAGCATCAGCTTCTCCATTACCAACAAGCTGCCATACCTTCTGTTTCCCATCGGAAGCTTCAATAGTAACAAATGCACCAAAACAAATTGTGTCACTATTAATAAATTCCGGATCAATGACTTCCGCATCCTTAATGTAACCCGTTAATTGGCGTAATTTTTTATCTATTTCCCTGAGTCTCTTTTTACCATAAATATACTCTGCATTTTCCGATCGATCACCCTCAGCAGCAGCGATCGAGATTCCTTCAACGACTCCAGGCCTAACTTCTTCAAGCAACTGCCTATGCTCTTCAGCTAGCCGATCATACCCTTTCCTGGTTAAGGGTTTATTTAAGTTCTTAAAATCAATCATAAGCTTACTGATCTTGCACTTTCTATATTTTCTATCTGTGATATTTGGGTCATAGCAGCAGGATCTAGCTCGCTATCAATACATACAACGGCCATAGCTTTCCCACCTTTCCTATTCCGACTCAAGGCAAAAGAACTAATATTAACCTGCCGGTCTGATAAAAATTGACCCACTTGCCCGATAACACCAGGTCTATCTTTATTCTCAATTAAAAGCATAGTCCCAATCGGCTCTAACTCGAAATAGAACCCATCGACTAAGGATATCCGCAAATAACGATCATCAAAGACTATTCCACCGATTGTTAATGATTCGTCGCCAGCACCTCGGATAATAACCTTGAGAGCACTTTTATAACTGCTAAATTGAGGGTCCTTAGCTTCTTCAACCGTAATGCCCATAGCATCAAAATGAGATTTGGCGTTGACAACTGAAACATAACCATCGACAACATGGTTCGCATACCCTTTCATCAAACTCAAGCGGAGTAACGCATTATCAAGATCTGCAATATCTCCACGATAATGCATTTCAACAGACCTGGGGTTAAAGCGGATTAGCTGCCCAATCATCGACCCTAACTTTTCAGCCAAAACTGAATAAGCTTTCAGTATCGGCTTATCCATAACCCCAATTTCAGGCAAATTCACCGGATAATCGACAACACCACCAGAAACCGCTTTATTCACTTGTTCAACAACCGATTCACCTATCGCAATTTGAGCCTCTGTAGTGGAAGCACCTATATGAGGTGTACACCAAACTTTTTCATGTGCTATTAATTGCTTGAGTGGATTAGGCTCATCACAATATGTATCTAAAGCCACACCAGCTAAGTGTCCAGAATTCACAACCTCTAATAGATCGCTTTCATCAGCTATCCCTCCTCTCGACAGATTGAGAAACCAACTATTTTTAGGCAGGTACGATAAAATTTGGGAAGTGATCAGACCAGTCGTCTCTTTGTTTTTGGGGACGTGGACCGTAAGAATATCTACATGGGCAACCATATCTTCTAGGCTTCTGTATGGCTTGACTCCATGCCTGTCAAATACTTCCATAGAAATATAAGGATCATATGCCGAAACTTCCATATCGAAGCCCTTACAAAACTGAGCAACTCTATGACCCACATTACCTAAACCAACGATACCGACACGCTTATTCCTCAATTCGCGTCCCGTGTATATGTGCCTATCCCAACCACCAGACTTTACTTTGGCCTGAGCCGATGGAACCTGGCGAAACATCGCCATCATAAGCGCCAGGGTCATTTCAGCGGCAGAATTAGTATTTTTGCCTGGCGTATTCATAACAAGAATACCCTTGGATGTAGCATACTCCACGTCAATGTTACCTACACCTACAGCAGCTCTCACTAAAATCTTTAGTTTCTTTCCATGATCAATACATTCTCGATCAACGTCTGTTTCACTGCGACTAATGTGAACAACAGCGTCATTTATCAGCTCAAGAGTCTTGATTCGGCCACAATCTGGCTCATACTTAACATCCAGTAACTTATTCGTAACGAGAGCCTCTATAGCTGTTGGATGAAGTTTTCCCGTGATTAAAACCTTGGTGGGCATATAAATTCCTGTGCGACGGTTAATTAGTCAATAGGCACCAAAGACCATAACACATGGAGAGATAAACGCAATTTTCTTACTATCTGCGGGAAATAAAATTTGAAGGGACTGAGACAAAAGGTATTTCCATGCCACGAGAAACAACTTTTTGATGAGCAATGACTCCCCTGCTATCAGTAACTACGACATAGGATGATCGTCCAACAGGACCCCAGAATTCCCATATCTCAGGAGACTTTTTAATAGCCTGATAACCATTGATAAAAACTTCACTCTGCTCACTTAATTCACCGAACACTCTGAGTTTTAGAGGTTGCCATGCCGTATATGGAGGTGCTTCTCGGACTGTTGTTCTGTTCAAAATACACTTTTTACGTTTACCACATGGATTCTTATTAAAATTCTCGAGTGAGGCCATACCGTCAGTGTTTTTTATTGTATAAACCATACCATGTTTATCGGTTAAATTATGGTTTTCACCTAATTGCCACAAAAATGGCATTGTGACCGACTGCTGAACTTTCCAGGTTGAATCCTCAAACTCAACCGAATAAGGACGGGGCACATGTATCTGCAACTGTGCAATGAGATTCCTCGCAGTTTTCTCATCACTACCTTTAATCGATGTAAGCCAACTATAACGACGCTTATTTTTACCAAAACTCAAGTCCGATCGAATAACTCCTTTTTTGCTAGTAAGAGGCAAATAAGAAATACGCAACTTAATATTAGAACCTCCTTGATTTAAAACAATACCACCTGCACTTAAGCTCTGCCTTACTTTATGAAAAACCTGGTCCTCAACATAGTTAGCCATCTTAATATTATTCTCTGAGAATTTGTCTCGAGAAACCGCCCGATAACGGAGATCGACACTATTCCACCTTATCTTGGACTTCAAAATAGAATCATTTTTATCCTTGTTCAAAACTGACCTTGAGTAATACTCATTTGCAAGCATGGTCACCTTTGCACTAACTTCAAAATTGCCTTCTTTTCCAGATGACTTCGGTATGCGAATAATCGTCTTGGCATGAAAACTTCGACCATGTTTTTCTTTTTCCAGCAGAACTGCAACTCTTTCACCAGGCTTTGCCCTAATGAAGCGCCGCCACTCCCCAAAACTATCTGTCGACCCTAAGGTCCGATCCTTTATTTTAACCAGTGCACCGGCTATAGGCCGACCTTCCTGACTGATTGCCTTTAGATCTACCAACACAAATGGCTCTACAGCTGTATTTTCAATCCAAGCAAACCATGACAGACCCAAAAAAAATAAACCAGCCAAGGACCAGATAGCAATTTTTTCATAATTTCTTTTGGAATCAGCAACTTCGTCCCATCGGCTTATACTTTGAGGTTGCTCAGACCCACTATCATCCTCAATCGCATTTTGAAGGCCCTCCCAGTATTGCATTTGTCGACTCTGCCATTCTTGACGAGGGTCATAATGTCCAGGAAAATTACTTTTTTGTTTTCTAGAAGGAAACAACTGCATAAACGCTCCGGCCCCAAACTAAATATAATGTAGGAAGCACTATGTGGAGATCTTACATAAGCTCCACATAGTGTAATTACTTCCCTATAAAATTAGTCTACCGTGATTTTTCATGGTCAAAATGGGCAAGTTTTTCACATAGGTAATAGTTTCCCACTGCCACTAATTTTCAACTCAAGGGACCTGATTCTGCAAAAAGATATGAATCCTGAGAAATTTATCAATTAATTGTCGAAGTTAAATTAATCACTGGTTATAATCTAATACAATTCCCTTGGCATCTGTTTATTTAGGAGAATCTTTTGAGAAATCTACAAATATTGCTAATTCTTCTATTAGGTACTGAGGCATGGACAATACAAGCTCAGCAAAAATCATCAGGAAAAATTTCGCCGCCCAGCCTACCTATCAATGAAATAAGAGCCCCTAAGAAAACAGGGAAAGATGCATACAATGACCTACAGCGCATGAGAAACAGAAGACTCAAAAGAGAAAGCCTAACCCGCAAACCTGCGCCAAAACCTCAAGAGCTGCTTGATTCACGTATAGAAAAATTAATGCAACAAAAGAGACCATTCAGGCTACATATGAGTGCATCCTTCGGCTTCCCTAAAGTTTTCACAACTGGAAGTAACAGAAAGAAATACTTTGGAGATGGCCTAGCTGCCTATAATTTGTATCTAAGACCAGATTCAAACAAACCTACTAATAAAACAACTATATGGACTGGCGCCAGGTTCGCCGGGTTCGGTGGAACAGGTATATATAAAAATATAGCAGGTCGCTTTAGTTTCATTTACTACGGACCGATGGCTGGAATAGGAAAAATTAGCCTAGGACCTCAAAATTTTCGAAGTAAGAAAGAAGGCTCAAAAAATTCAACAGCAAAGCTGAATTTCGATAGGCAAGGATTCTTCTTGATGTCTGGCATATCTTTGTTAGCTCGACAGTCGAAAATAGATGAAAGTAAGGAACGCCCCGATGATGACTTCAATAACCAAACCACTATTGTCGATGCACCTGGAGTATGGCTGGAATTTACTTGGGTTAAAATTAAGTATAGTGCTTACAGCATTAATTATACTCTGGGAGCTCAGGGGGCTAATAGTAAATCATTCGTATACGCTGCTGTCGGAATGGGACTTTGGTACTAGTAGATCTAAATTCTTACCTCCACTTATTTTGATAACCTGCCTAGCTATCTCTTGTAAAATGGGTTCTGCAAAAAAAGTAACGGATGTCATCGATGATGAATCTAATATTGATCAACAAGAAGAAGTGGACGATCAGGAAGACGATCAAGAGGATAGTGATCTCGACGATGATGAAGACGATCAAGAAGAAGACTCTGTCGACCTGAACATAAAAAAGGGATCAAATGTTAACCTAAAAAATAGCCAGAAAGTAGGCCCTCAACCACACCCTCAAGCTAACGCTTGGAGCACCAAAACTCTCTTGGTTTCAGCTGACAAACCCCCTATAGCTCAGCTCCTTACATGTAAACAGGAAATCTCAGCTCTGGCAACTACCATCGAAAATGAAGACGATCTAGTGAATGCGAGGGAAAAAGTACAAAAAGACATATCGACCTATACCTATTTATATCACTGGTGTTTTTACTATACTATGTCCGACTTAGATTCTAAGCTACAGAGCGATGGCTTGGGCACTCTTCGGGAGGAAAAAATAAAGTCATTTCAAAGCACAATGAAAACCCTCTGGATATTGGCATTAGGACTAGATATGGCGAAGAGCTCCAAAACATATTTCTCTTATCTGCAAACGAGGTACGTTGAATTGAACAGCAAATATTTTGCCCATCATGTTATCCCCGTCAACAAGTCCCCGCATTTAAAAAAGGGTACTAAAAACCGTAAACCAGCGGGAAAGTTCATGGAATAAATCAGCTCAGACTTCTTATTTTCCAATCTGGATCAGTGAAAGTAGACCAGTATGAGTTTAATCAGAAAAAGCATCGGTATTTCTCGCACCATAAAAAATGTCTCCAGGTTTCGAGAAATAATTAGTATCTTAGCTCGAAATGGCTTTGACGAACTGATCATAAAATCTGGTCTTCATGATAAAATTGCAAAGTTTCCCTTACCCAAATCTAAATTCGAACGGTCACTAGTTGACATTGAAAATCGCGGCGGGTGGTCGTGGTCAATCGGTAATAGACTTAGATTATCTTTCGAAGAGCTTGGCCCAGGCTTCATCAAACTAGGACAAATCCTAGCTACTCGCGAAGATTTATTTGAACCAGACTTTATCGATCAAATGAAACAATTACAAGATAACGTCAGAGAAATTCCCTTTGAAAAATCACTAGAAATCATTGAAGCAAGCCTAGAAAAAAATTGGAATGAAGTATTTACAGAAATTGATGAAATTCCGATTGGAAAAGCATCAATCGGTATGGTCTACTCCGGAAAATTATTAAATGGCCAGCAAGTTGTCATCAAGGTGCGGCGACCAGAAATTATTCACAACATTAAATCAGACTTCGAAATCTTAGAATTTATAGTTAATCAGGTCGAAAAAGTCTCACCTGATATAAAATATTTAGGCATCTCCAGAGCTATACAAGATCTCGCGAGCAGCCTGATCATGGAGCTTAATTTTCACAGGGAAGCACATAACCGAAAAATATTAAGTGAAAACTTTGCAAAACATGATGTCAATAAGAGAATCCATCTACCCGAAATCTATGGAGAGTATTCCAGTGATTCAATACTTGTTATGGAAAAAATAATCGGTATTCCATTTAACCGTAGCTCTGAAATATCAAGTAGGATAAAAGAGGTCGAAGACCTCCTAGAAGATAGTATTCTTGTTCTAATCAAGAGTATGTTCGTAGATGGCTTTTTCCATGCAGACC
>MDTC01087764.1_pt1 | contig 19248 bp, 14 predicted proteins | sample 811181 | NCBI WGS metagenome assembly MDTC01 (sample SAMN05326644, study PRJNA326480) | marine metagenome | isolation source: seawater | place: Pacific Ocean: North | collected 2011
ACGGCTCCGGCGACCTCGAGATCGTCACCACCGGCAACGCCGGCACGCCGCTCACCGATGGCAAGAAGCCCATCCTGACCTGCGACGTGTGGGAGCACGCCTACTACGTGGACTACCGCAACGCCCGCGGTGACTACGTCGCGGCCTGGTGGAACCTGGTCAACTGGGACTTCGCGAACGCCAACCTCGGCTGACCGCGAGCGTCTGCACCCAGGCCCGACGCCCCCGCGACCGCCGGTCGTGGGGGTGTCCTGCGTCTGGGTACTGCGATGGTCCGCGACAAGCCTGGCCTTCAGGCGTTCCGAACGGGCTTCGAATCAGTCTTCGTCGACGTCGGCGCATTCCTGGCGGGCCTTCTCCAGGCGGGCCTCGACCGTGTCGATCAGCGTGCGCATGGAAAACGGCTTCTCCAGCAACTTCTCGCCGAACGGCACCACGTCGAACTGGTACTCCTGGTAGGCCGACACGAACAGGATGGGCAGGTCCGGGCGGCCCTCCCGCGCCCGCCGCGCCAGCTCCAGCCCGTCCATGTGGGGCATGAGGATGTCGGTGACCAGCAGATCGATGGTGCGATCGGGGTCCTCGATGACGTCCAGCGCATCCTGTCCCGAGGCGCACGGGGTCACAGCGTGCCCGACCTTGCCTAGCATGCGCATCATCACGGTCAGCATCTGCTCTTGATCATCGACGAGAAGGATGCTGGCTGGCTGGCTTGTCTTCATGAAGACCCGTCGTTTACTCCAGAGTCGGCTACGCCTCAACAGATCCTGAACAGGACCGGCGCATCACTGTCCCACAGCGACCCGAGCCGCGCGGATGACCCTTGCCAGCTGGGGATCGGGCGGACGAAATGCCCGCCACCGAATCGGCTTCGTGTCCTGTACCTCACCCAGTCTTGACAGGGTTTCCCGGGCATCGGTGCGCGCGACGTCGGTCGGCAGGGGATCCAGGGTGCCCGACACCTCGACCCGGGTCTCGGTGGCCGTCCAGCTGACCCGGATCTCCTGGCCGTCCAGCGTCGCGATCGCCTCGCGCTCGGTGCCGAGATCGCGCACGACGGCGCGTCGGCCGAGGGCGGCCTGCACGTGCCGGCTGGGGTCGGGCCGCCCGAGGGTGCGCAGCACGGACGCGGCGGGGAAGGTGAACAGGGTCACGCCGACCAGCACGCCCACGACGATCACCAGGACGAGGGCGGCCACGGCGAGCTCGGCGAGGCTCACCGGGTGGGTCCGGGCCCCTGGCCGGTGGCGAGCCACATCAGGGTGGCCTGGTCCACCGCCAGGCTCTTCCAGAACAGCTCGAAGCGGAGCGCGCGCAGCCATGCCGTCAGGGCGGCGACGAACGGGCCGGGGCGCGGGTCGGTCCAGGCCGCGGCGACCGCCCCGCCGAGCACGAAGAGGGCGGCCACGCTGACGTTGGGGATGTTGGCTGACAGGCGCAACCACAGCGAGCGCCGCAGGGCCTCGACCGCCCAGCGATCGAGCTCGTCGGGCAGGCCGGGCCAGGCGGGGGGGCTGTCGGTCCAGGCGGCGGACGCCTGCGCGACCGGGCCGAGGCCGCGCTTGAGCACCGGTCCTGGACCATCCAGCTCCACGAAGCCAGCGAGGCGGACCTCGCTCACCCGGCTCGCCCAGCGGGCGGCGAAGTCGGGGGGCAGCTCGCCGCGGGGGGCGGGCTCGCGGGTGATCACGGACAGCAGGCCGGTGACGGTGGCGTCGTCGTCCTCGCACATGCGGACGAGCGCGCGCTCCAGCTGGTCCTGGCCTCCCGGCGCCGGCGTGCTCGCCGCGACCACCTGGGTGTCCGGCAGCGTAGAACCCTGCTTCCAAGAGGCAAAAGCGCCGTACGCGGCGGGGTCGATGCCCACCCGGGTCTCGTCCTCACCGTGCTCGTTCTTCGCGGCGAGGGCGATCAGCGGGAACTGGCGGCACGGGATGGGCTTGCGCTCCATGCCCAGCTGGCCGTGGATGCTGCAGCGGCCGTCGGCGCCGAGAAAGACGCACTGTCCGCCGGACATGCGCAGCGAGCCCTCGTCGACCGGATCGACGTCGAGTCCCAGGTCCCGGGCGGCGGCGCGGGCCCGGGCGACCTCGTCCTCGTTGTAGAGCGGCACCCGCACGCCCTCGCAGCAGCCGCCGCAGAGCGTGCAGTCGAAGCGGAGCAGCTCGGCGACGGGGCGGGTGGCGTGGGTGAGGTGCGGTCCGCTCACGGCATCAGCCGCGGGGAGCCTGGTCCTTGGCGATGTACTTCGGGCGGTAGATGGGCACGCCCTTGCCGCCGCGCGCGTGCACGCGCTCGTCGACGATCTGGGCGGCGATGCCGGTGATCCGCGCGAGGCCGAACAGGTTCGTGTAGTAGTTGGCGTCGCTCAGACCGCCCGCCTGGAGCAGGGAGCCGGACACCGCGTCCACGTTCGGGTGGGGGTTGCTGATCTTCGGGTTCTCGGACAGCACCTTGACCGCGGCGGCGCGCATGGCGAGGGCGGTCTGGAAGATCTCGTCATCCGGGCACAGCTCCTTGCCGAGCTCGTACTGGATGGTGGCGCGGGGATCCTCGGCCCGGAGCACGCCGTGGCCGAAGCCGAAGACCTTGTCCTTGTTGGCCAGACGGTTGCGCACGTAGGCCTCGACCTCGTCCACGTCGGTGGTGCCCACCTCGCGCAGCTGCTCCAGGCAGGCCTGGTTGGCTCCGCCGTGCAGGGGACCGGAGAGTGCGCCCATGGCGGCAGACATGCAGGTGAAGATGTCCGCGTGGCCCGAGGCCACGGCCTTGCCGGTGAAGGTGGAGAGGTTGCCGCCACCGTGGTCGACGTGGAGCACGTAGAAGACCTTGAGCAGCGCGGCGAGCTTGTCCTCGTCAGCGCCGGGGATGCCGAGCATGTGGACGAAGTCCTCGATGAGGCCCTTGTCCGAGCTGGGCGCGATGGGCGCGCCGAGGCCGCTGTGCACGCGGAAGATGGCGGCGACGAGCTCGGGGGTGCGGGCGACGAGGTTGAGCGCGTCCTCCATCCAGTCGCCGGTGCGGGTCGACAGGCCGAGGAGCTGCAGGCCGGTGCCGAGCCACGCCATGGGGTGACCGTCGCGGTTGAGGCCGGAGAGGGTGTTCAGCACGTCCGCGGGGATGCCGCGGCGGGCGCGCAGGTCCGCCTCGAGGCTGGCGCGTTGCTCATCCGTGGGGAGCTCGCGGAAGAACATCAGGTGCACGATGTCGATCGGCTCCTTCCGCGCGAGCTCGGTGATCGGGTAGCCGACGTAGGAGACGCCCTTGTACGGGTCGACCTTGGACGTTCGGCAGTAGCCGACCGGGTAGCCGCGGAGGCCGGTGTCGAGGTGGTCGGTCGTGATCTGGAAGAGGACTTCGGCGTCGCTCATGTCGGCTCCATACGTGTTGGGCGGGTGTGTAATCGAGCGACCTGCGCCCCGCGACCGAACTGCGAACTGCTCGTCGCGGGTGCGAAGAAACTCACACACCAGGGGGTGGATGACGGGTTCCGAGTGGGATCTCGTGAGGGGGGCAGACGCGCTCGAACCGCAGATTTTCCAGTCATGTCCCTTGACGTGTCAACACCATGTTTCGAAGCAACCTTGATTATCCATCGATGATCCGCGGCGACCCTGGCAGAACTCCCAGCGCCCGCGCTAGGATTGGGGGGTGGAGGCCTGCTGAGCCAACCCGAGCCCGAACTGCCCGCGCACCCCCTGGAGGCCCTGAAGCCACCGAGCGCGCCGCTGCTGCTTCAGGTCCGCGGCCTGGCCCGGCGTGCGGCGTACCACGTGCTCCACCCGCGTCGGCGGGAGCCGTGCGTGGAGGGGGAGGCGCCCAGGCCCGTCGCCCGGCTCTACTACGAGAGCTCCGACGGCTGGCGTGCCCCCCTGCGCCTGTTGCCTCCCGCCGCTGGCGGTGCCGGCGAGCCGGTCGTGCTCGCCCACGCGACGGGCCTTCATCCCGACGCCTGGCGCCTCGGAGAAGGCCTGACCCTCGCCAGAGCCCTGTCGCGGGCGGGCTTTGCGGTCTACCTGCTCTCCCACCGCGGGGACGTGGACGCCCTGCCGCCCCACCCGCGCGCGGGGTTCGACTTCGACGACATCCTGGGGCGCGACCTGCCTGCGGCCCTCGCCCGGATCCGGGAACATGCTGGCTTTTCCCGCATCCACTGGGTCGGCCACGGCATGGGCGGGCAGCTGGGACTGGCGCATGCAGCCCGCAGTCGCGGCGAGGATCTCGCGAGCGTCGTGGTGCTCGGTGCTCCAGCGCGCTTCGAGCGGGACGCGGTGCGCTCCGAGGTCCGCCGCCTGGCCCGGGTCGCCGGCCTCATGCCCGCCCACTGGCGCCTGCCGGTGCGCAGCGTCGCCGCCGCGGCGGTCCCATGGGTCGACGGCACGGTGAGCCTCGCCGGACAGGTCGAGCCCGGCACCGCGTCCGGACCCCGCCTGCGCGGCGTGCTCAGCTGGGCCACCGACGACCTCACCGCCGGCCTCATGCGCCAGGTCCAGCGCTGGCACCGCACCGGGTGCTGGAGCGACCGCACCGGCCTGCTCGACTACGCGGAGTCCCTCGCCGATGCCCGCGGCCCCCTGCTGGTGCTCGTCGGTCCCGATGACGCCCTGTGTCCCCCCGATGCGGGGCTGTGGGCCGCACGGTGCTGGGGCGGAGACGCCGAGACCCTCGTCCTGCCCGCCGGCTACGGCCACCTCGATCCCCTGGTCGCCGTGGACGCCCCCGAGGACGTCTTTCGGCCCATCGCCCGCTGGCTCACCGCGCGCCGACGCCGCGCCTGGTAGTCCACACGCCCGGCCCCTGTTCGTCGTGAAGGTGATGCACAGGCTTGGCGTGCCTTTGACACGTCAACAGGACCGCTGGTCCACTGTGACTGCGGAGAAGACGCAGGGGGCGGAGGTCGCTGCCTGCCGGGGAGACGCGATGACCACGCCCAAGAGCCGGGTCCGCGTCGCACGCAACTTCGTGCGACGCTACGGTCCCGACCGTTTTGCCAGGTTGCTCCAAGCCCTCGCCGACGGCGAATCCGGCCAGACCATCGCCGACGAGTTCGACGTCAGCCGCGAGCGCGTGCGGCAGTGGAAGAACACGTTCGGACAGGTCCTGACGCTGTACCAGGTGCACCCCGAGGTGGAGGAGGTCCTGGACGAGCAGCTTCCGGAGCTGGAGATCTAGCGGGATCGGGTCGTAGGGTCTGTGGAGGCGCCTTCGGCGGAGCAGGAGACTCGATCGCGCGTGCACCGGCTCTCACAACGGAGAAGCGGAGCACCGGAGGTCTGACGGAGGCTCATCTACCGGGTGCGCCGCCAGCGCGCTACCAGGCAGGATAAACCTCTCTTTTAGAGGATCAGTCAGGCGTTTGGGAGGCGAAGGTGAGGTCTGTTGGTACACGACTGGCTGTCAGCGCTGGGCCAGTCCTCCGTCAGATCTCGGGTCCTCCGCTCCTCAGTGGTGGAAGCCGCCGTGCGAAGCTTACATTTCGGTCGCGGCGGATGCCCCACCGCTCGCTCGGCTCGAGGAGCCCAGTTCGTGTCGATCTCAGGCGTCCTCGCTCGCCTTCTTCCTTCTCCGCCGCCGCTTGCGCTTCGCCCCTGATCCCGAGCTGCTCGGTGCCGGCCCTTCGTCGGACTCGTCGCCGATCTTGTCGGCTGGCACGACCTCCTCGAGGACTTCCAGCAGCTGCTCGCCGAAGTCGGCGACCTGCCAGTTCCTGACGTCGGGGATGGCGCGGAGCTCGTCGAGGTCGAGGGGGCGGACCGCGGCGATGTTCTTGAGGACGGAGTTGCTGGCGACGGTGACGGGGGTGCGGCCGGGGGTGTGGTCGACCACGTCGTTGCGCCACTGCTTGAGTGCGTCCAGGGCGCGCTCGGCCTGGCGACCGTGCAGCTTGCGCGGCGGACCCTTGGGGGTCTCGACCTTCTTCCTGGGCTTGCGCGAGAGCTTGGGCACCGGGCTGTCGTCTTCGATCCCGGCGAGCACGGCGGCGACCATGCCCTTGCCGTAGCGGCGGCGCATGGCGGACTTCTTGGGGAAGAGGCGCTCGAGCTCGTCCAGGGTCTTGGGGCGGACCTCGGCGGACTTCACCAGCACCGGGTCGGGCAGGACCTTGAACGGGGGTCGGTCCGCGCGCTCGGCTTCCTTGTCCCGGTAGTACCAGAGGTGCTTGAGCACGCGCTTCTGGTTGTCGGTCAGGTGGGCGCTGCGCTTGGTCTTGAGCCAGGGGTGTGGGTCCGGCTCGCGCGGCTTGAACTCGCGATCTTCGAGGAGCACGCACTCTTCTTCGACGTGTCCCAGCCGGCCGAGCTTGGCCAGGCGGAGCATGAGCAGCTCGCGGATCGCGAGGATGAAGTGCGTGTCTCCGCGGGCGTACTGGATGTGCTCGTCCTGCAGGGGACGCCGGGCCCAGTCGTGCCGCTGGTACTGCTTGTCGATGGTGATGCCGAAGTAGCGGTCGATCAGGTCGGCGAGGCCGATCCGAGGCATGCCCGCCATCTGCGCGGCGATCATCGTGTCGAAGATGTTCTTGAACGTGAACCCGAAGTCCCGGTTCAAGCACACGATGTCGTAGTCCGCGCCGTGGAAGATCTTGACCACGTCGGGATCACTGAAGAAGGGAGCCAGGCTCTCCAGGTCTGGGACCCGAAGCGGATCGACGATGTAGTCGCGCTTGTGGTCGGAGAACTGGATGAGACAGACCTTCTCCTTGTAGTGGTGAAAGCTGTCGCTCTCGGTGTCGACGCCGATGACGGTCGCGTCCTGCAGCTCGCTCACCATCTCGGCGAGCAGCTCGGGCGTGTCGACGAACCAGAGCTCGGTATCTCCGAACAGATCGGACATGGATCCTCGTTTCCAGGCTCCCTGGGGTCGCTGGATATGCCCCATCCCTCGCCAACGCGCCACCGTGCGCGGTTGACAGAGCGCTCCGGCAGGGCCAAAGGGGGCGGCGCGCCACAGGTCTGGCGCAGGAGGTCGGATGGACGTCCAAGGTCGGCGAGAGCGTGAACGGGGGGCTGTGGAGCGCGTTCGAGGGGCGCTCGAGGATGCCTTCGGGGAGCCGCCCGCCGCGCTGGTCACCCTGGGCTCGGGCCTCGGGCCGGTCGTCGACGCTGCCCACGTCGTGCGCGCGGTGCCGACAGTGGAGCTGGGCCTGCCCGCCTCCACGGTGCCTGGACACGCAGGCCAGGCCATCTGCGCCGAGCTCGGCGGTCGGCGGGTGCTCTTCCTGTCGGGTCGGGTCCACCGCTACGAGGGCTACGATCTCGACGCCTGCGTGCGCTACGTCCGCGCGGCCGCCCGCTGGGGCGTGCCCAGGCTGATCCTGTCGTGCTCGGCGGGCAGCGTGCGCCCGGACCTGCCGCCCGGCACGCTCACCCTGATGACGGACCACATCAACCTGATGGCGGAGACCCCGCTGCTCGGTGGGCCGCTGTTCGAGGACGAAGCTCGGTTTCCGGACGCCTCCCGCGCGCACGATCCCGGTCTGCAGAGCGCGCTCCGCGAGGCGGCTGCCGCGGTCGGCATGGACCTGCCCGACGCGGTCTACGCTGCACTGCCCGGCCCGGCCTACGAGACGGCGGCCGAGGTCCGCATGCTCCGCATCCTGGGCGCCGATCTGGTCGGCATGTCCACGGTCCCCGAGCTCCTCGCGGCTCGCGCGATGGACCTGCGGGCGTGCGCGATGGCGGTGGTCAGCAACTACGGCGCGGGGGTGGGCACGGAAGAGGTGGACCATGCGGCGGTGACTGAAGTCGCGAACCGCACGGCGAAGAAGCTGGCGAGCGTGCTGGAGAGGGTTCTGGCGGAGGGCTGATCGTCTGGCCCGGGTCCGTTGCTTCGAGCGGGGGAGGGGCGGGGCGATGTCTGGCCTTCGTCCGTTGCTTCGAGCGGGGGAGGGGCGGGGCGGTCCCTGGTCGCTGGTCCCTGGGGCCCTCTCCGAGCGGGGGCTTCACGCGCCCAACCCGTTGCTTCTCGCGTCGAGACTCGAGGCTGCCTGGTACCTCCGGAACCGCCGTACTCCGCGGCCGCACCGAAACGACGACACCCCCACCACCGCGCTGGGCCCAGAGACCAGAGACCAGGGACCAGAGACCGGCCCGCCACTCCGTCGCTGGGAGCAACGCGACCTCACGCCAGCCGATCTGACCGTCCCTCACACCCACGCGTTGTTCAACAGCTCCCCGACCCCGCCTGCGCCGGGCACGATGTAGCTGTGCTCGTCCAGGCCGCGCTCCTCGTCCCAGCGCTCGCCGGGTACGGTGGCCAGGACGTCTTCGGGGGACAGGCCGCGGTCGAGGCGCAGGGCGTAGACGGCGACGTCCGGGGCGTCGCGGGCGACCTTCGCCAGGTACTCGGGGGTGACCATGAGGTGCATGGGCACGATGCGCGCCGGGGGGCCGCCGTCGAGGGCGCGATAGACGTCGAGCACGTAGGCGAGCGAGCTGCCCGTGGCGGCCATCGGGTCGGGCACGAGGACCGTGGCACCGTTGACCGGTCCGCCGATCTTGGAGCCTGAGTGCCCGACTCCGGTGACCGCCCCCGTCTTCGGGTCGGACAGGCGCTGCAGGTAGATGTGGTCGACGCGGATCCGGGCCGGGTCGATGAGCGTCATCAGCGCCCGGTGCAGGAGCTGGGCGGGGAGCATGCCGCCCCGGGCGACATCGACGATGACGACGTCCTGGTCGGGGTCGATGAGGGTGCCGACCAGGCGGGCCCGCGGCTCGCCGGCGGTCATGCGGGTCTCGAGGTCGACCGGCCTTGTGGCGAGCTGTTCGACCGCTCCGGCGAGGAGGTGGTGGTAGGCGAGGTCGAGCAGGGGCAGGGCGTCGCGGGTGTCGACCTCGGGCACGGAGAGCCGCGCGGACAGGGTCAGCCCCCACGGGTCCGACAGCAGGTGCACGTTGTCGCCGTAGCGGTGGTCGAGGCGGCCGCCTGCGGGCAGGGCGACGTCGTAGGCGGTCTCGGGCATGGGCTCTCCGACCCCGCTGCGCTCCGGATGCACAGCAGGCGCGCAGCCTACATCGCCTCGATGTCCCGGACCACGATGCGCAGCATGCGGAGCAGGTCGTCGACCGCGCCGGTGGTGATCAGCCGCCCCCCGAAGGCGAGCGGGACCTCCTCCTGACCCTCGACCGTGCGGGTCGCGAGCAGGGCGTCCACGACCTCGTGGGTCTGGAGCAGGCGCAGGGTCGGGTCGCTGACCTCGCGGGCGCGCAGGGCGGGGCCCAGGCTGGTCACGATCTGCAGCTCGGGATCCGCGTCGATCAGGGCGGGCACGATGTCGAGCGCCTCTCCCATGCGGGTCTGACGCCCGGCCAGCAGGATCCCCGCCCGGTCGAGCGCGGTCCAGGTGCCGTCGTGCTCCAGCGCCGGGGTCAGCAGCGGCTGGACCCGCTTCCAACCGGTCTTTCCGCCGTCTCCGGGCTCGACCAGCCAGGCGAGCAGCTCCAGCAGATCCTCCAGGGTCGTCGCCGACTCTCCGTGGGCATCGATGCCGTAGCGACCGGGATCGTCCATGACGGCCACCAGGTTGACGAGGTCCTCGCCGATCTCGCCCTCACCGATGTCGCGCAGCACCTCCTCCAGAGGCTCGACCGCGCCGGCGCGCTCCAGGTCGCCGATCACGTCGACGAGCTCCTCGATGCGGTCCTCTTCGCCGTCGCGGAGCACGCGCACGAGGCCGATGAGGGTGTGGGTGAGGCCGCGGGTCTGGGGCTCGCCCAGGCGCTCCAGGGCGTACAGATCGTCGACCACCTGGTCGGTGAGCGCGGGGCAGGCGCCGGTGTCGGCGATCGAGCGCAGCACGCCCTCGCCGATGCCGTAGCCACCGAGCGCCTCGCCCATGATGGCGGCTACGCTCTGCACGTCGTCGGGGTCCTGGTCGGCGAGGATCCGCAGCAGGGTGACGGCGAGGTTGCCCAGGTTGACGTCGACCGTCGTGACCCACAGGTCGACCGTGCACTGCATGGGGCGGTTGGTGCGGTCCAGCAGCCGCAGGAGCGCGCGCAGGGCGCTGTCCTCTCCAGGCTGCAGCGTGCCCCCGCGGGTGTCGATCTCGGCCATCCAGGTGGTCTGGGCGGGCGTGACCTGCAGGTGTCCCTCGGCCTGGAGGCGGACGAGCAGGTCGGGGAGCGCCCGGCGGATGGTCGCGTCGCCGAGCAGGGTGCGCAGCTCGGGGCTGACCTCGTCGAACAGGTCGTCCTCGGCGAGGGTGTCGACGAGATCGCGCAGGCTGTGCCCGGACGCCCTGCGCCAGCGGTCGTTCTCGGGGGATCTGGAGGCGACCAGGGCCTCGCCGAGGTGGGGGAGGAGACCGTGGACCGGGCCCTTCACGTCGGGATGGTCGGAGCGGATCCAGCCATCGACCGAGTAGATCCAGCGCCTGGTCTCGGGATCCTCGAGGATGTCGGCCGCCAGGTCCAGGCTCTCGGGGTCGTCCTGGAGGGCGGCGGCCAGCTCGGGCACGACGTCGCCGAGCGGGGGCAGCAGGCCGGCGTCCAGCTTGTCCGGATCGCGGAGGTCGTACCCGCTCTGGCGGACATAGTTGTGGCTCTCGCCGTAGATCGCCTCCAGCGCGATGTCCTGGGTCAGGGAGGACAGCGCCTCGTCCTGCACCAGGCCCAGGGCGGTCTCGAGCATGCCGGACAGGCTCACCGTCGCGCCGGCCGCACCCACCACGTCAGGCAGGGCATTGCTTGCCCGTGCCAGCTCGATCGCCGCCGGAGAACCCCCGGGGGAAGCGGATTCCAGCGCGGCGGCGGTGGGCTCGAGCGAGGCGAGGTGGCCGTTGTGGTTGGCGCACCAGAACAGGTCTTGCACCTCGGCGGTGCTGTCCTCGTCGAGGCCATCGGTCAGGTCCACCCGGTAGCACGGGCTGTCGGCCTGCAGGCTCTTGTACCAGGGCTCGGGAGGCTCGGCGCAGGAGCCGACGGCGGTCAGCGCACAGAGCGCCGCCGTGACCCGCACGAGCGCGGCCAGGGGTTGTCGGGCGTGGCCTCCGCCCCGCACCGGATCAGTCGAACAGGACGCGGACGCCCGCGTAGCCGGTGCCGCCGAGTCGGGCCCACTTGCGGAAGCGCATGTGGCCGTTCAGGTTGGCGTACGCCTCCACCGTGCGGCCGAGGCGGTAGGTGCCGCCCACGCCGACCTCACCGAAGACGTACTCGCGGCGGTCGGTGGTCATGAAGCCCGAGCCTACGGTGCCCTGGATGGTGAGCATGGCCTTCTCGGGATCGCCGACGAGGCCGCCCTGCAGGCCGACCGCGAAGACCCCTGCGTTGGCCGAGCTGTCGCGACGGGGGAAGGTGTAGGGGCCGACGCCCTCGAAGTCGGTCTGCCCCGAGATGTCCGGCTCCGGAGCGCTCATCTCCCAGTAGAATCGCGCGATACCGACGATGCGGTCGTCCCGGCCGCCGAGCATCAGGTCGATGCCGCTGCCGACCGTGGGCACCGCCTTGCGCGTGGTGTAGCCGACCTCGTTGCTGTCGTAGTACCAGACCCGCTCCGAGTACACGCCGCCGGTGGCGAGCGCGCCGACACCGCCGGCTTCGGCGGCCGCGGGGGCGAGCAGGGTGGCGGCCAGGGTGGCCAGGGCGGGGGCCGCGATGGCCCAGGGGGCGAGGCGCATGGGGGGACTCCGTGAGCGTCAGCCCGGCTGTGTACACCAGGGCAGGACGAGGATCAACCGCACAGGTCGGGTCGTGCCCGTCAAGTGTCCGTGGTGGCTCGGATGTTCACTGTCCTTCCGCGGCCGCCGTCACCTCGAGATCGAGCGGCGGGCTGGTTCCGAACAGGTTGGTGACGAGCACGCCCGCGGGGCCGGGCGCCACGTCGGGGACGACGAAGGTCAGGGTGGGGGTGCAGGCCGCGCAGGTGTCCGCGCAGACCTCGCAGGTCTCGCAGGAGAGGCACTCGGCGTTGGTGCGGCAGGCATCGCAGGCCGAGCATTCGTCGGGGAACGCGAGGTCGGTCACCTCGGCCTCGACGCCGTTCACCCGGACGTTGGTGTCGAGCACGGCGGACTGGGGGGAGCCGATGACGTCCACCGGGTCGCCGACCGCGGCGGTGGTCGGCTGCAGCTCGAGCTGCAGCTCACACTGCTCGTAGGAGGTGCCGTTGTTGGTGTCGCAGGCGACCAGCGCCAGGGCGAGCAGGGGGACGGACAGGCGCATCACAGCTCCGTGAGGTCGTCGACCGTGTACTCGCCCGCAGCCACGCCTGTCGAGTCGGGCACGGTGCCCGGCACGAACGGGTAGTTGCGGCCGCCCGAGGTCACCCGGGTGCCCTTGTCCTCGTCGATCTGCGCCCAGTCGACGTCGCCCTTGGGCTCGAACGGCCGGTCGGTCTCCTTCGGGGCCGCCTCGCGCATGACGTCGATCCAGATCGGCAGCGCCGTGCGGCCGCCGGTGCTGGACACGCCGAGGGTGCGGGGCTCGTCGTAGCCGACCCAGGCGGCCGTCATGACGTCGTTGCTGAACCCGACGAACCAGGTGTCCTTGAAGTCCTGGGTCGTGCCGGTCTTGCCGCCGAAGCGCATGCCGAGCGCACGCCGCGCCGGGGCGCCGGTGCCCATGTTGACGACGTTCTCGAGCAGCCAGGTGGCGATGTAGGCGACCTCGGGGCGGATGACCTGGGGGAAGTCCTCGACCTCGTGCTGCTCGAGCACGTTGCCCTGCCGATCCTCGACCTTCTCGATGTAGTAGGGCTGCACCAGGGTGCCGCCGGTGGGGAAGGCCGAGTAGGCCCGGAGCAGCTCCTCCATGGTCAGCGACGCGCTGCCGAGGCCCATGCTCATGTCGCAGCTGCGGCACATGTAGACGTCGTCCTCACCCATCTGCAGCCGGTGGGCGGTGTTGGTGAGGTTCGGGTCCTTGGGCGGGTTGCGGTCCATGCAGATGGTGGACTCGCGGGTCTCGCGGGTCCAGGGGCACAGGTGGTCGTTCTTCGGCGTCGCGACGTGATCTTCGGGCAGCTGGTACGAGGGCGGGCCGCCGATCCCCAGCTTGCGGGCGAAGGTGTAGAGCACGTCGTCGTTCATGCCCGGGTCCATGGTCTCCAGCACCTTGATGGTGCAGGTGTTCTTGGACAGGGCCAGGGCCTTGCGGAGGGTGATGTTGCCCAGGTACTCGTCGCCGTAGTTGTCGGGCTTCCACACGAAGCCCGCGTCGGTGGCGTACGACGCGCCGCGCACGTCGGGCACGATGCTGGCCGCAGTGAGCTTCTCCGAGTCGATGGCGGCTGCGTAGACTATGGGCTTGAAGGTCGAGCCGACCTGGCGCTTGGCCTGAGTGGCCCGGTTGAACTCCGACTTCTCGAAGTCGGCGCCGCCCACCATCGCGCGAACCGCGCCGGTGTGCAGGTCGAAGCTCATCGTGGCCGCCTCGACCTCGGGGCTCTGCCACAGGCGCGCGGCGACGTAGTCGGCGTCCTCGCCGGGGGTCTTCCTGAACGCCTTGCGCACGTCCTCGTCGGTCAGCGGGTCGTCCTTCCACTCGGGCCAGTCGTCGGGCTTGGGCGGCAGGCCGGGCTTCGTCGTCGACTTCGCCTCGACCTTGACCAGCACGACGTCCCCGCGGCGGAGCAGGGTGCCGCCCTTCTCGACGCCCTCCTCCCAGCCGCGCACCTCTGCGGTGAGGTCGTTGGCGGTGCGGTGGCGCCAGCTCATGCGGGGGTTGGGCTCGTACACCCAGCGGGACCAGGCGAGGGGGATGATCGCCTCGTGGGCGCCCACGCCCACCTTGGCCCAGCCCTTGTCGACCTCGAGGATGACGCCGTCGTAGACGCGACCGGGGTGGAGCTCGCTCTTGGCGGGAGGGGGGATGCGCCCGGCGGGATCGGCCTCGAAGGCGTTGTCGGCCAGCATCTTGGCTTCATGCTCGTCGCGGCGCTTCTGGATGGCCGCGTCCGACGTGAGCGTCTCCAGCCCCAGCCGGCGGAAGCCCATGCGCTGGTCGACCGCGTGCACCTGGTCGACGACGGCCTTCTGGGCGACCTTCTGCACCTCGAGATCCATCGTCGTCGTGACGATGAGCCCCTCCTTGTAGACGCGGTCGAAGCCGTAGGTCTCGACGATGTGGCGCCGGACGTGCTCGGTAAAGTGCGGGGCGGTGATCAGGAAGGGGTTCTCCTCCTTGACGATCTTGATTTCCTCCGCCTTGGCCGCCTCGAATTCCTGATCCGTCAGGTAGCCGTTCTTCCGCATCTGATCGAGGACGTAGATCTGCCGGGTGCGCGCCTTGTCCCAGCTCTGGTGCGGGCTGTACTTGGACGGGGCGGGGGCCAGGCCCGCGATGAGGGCGGCCTCGGCGGCGGTCAGCTCGTTGACGTGCTTGCCGAAGTAGACCCGCGACGCCGCCTCCACGCCGTACGCGCCGCTGCCCAGGTAGAGCTCGTTCAGGTAGAGCCACAGGATGCGGTCTTTGTCGTAGACGCCTTCGATTCGTTGGGAGAGAAGGATCTCCTTGATCTTCCGCTCGTAGGTCTTGTCCCGGGTGAGCAGGAAGTTGCGGGTCACCTGCATGGTGATGGTCGAGGCACCCTGGCGCTTGTCGCCGCCGGTCGCCTCGTTGATGACCGCGCGCACGAGCCCGAGGTAGTTCACGCCGCCGTGTTCGCGGAAGTTGGCGTCCTCCGCGGAGATGAACGCGTTCTGCACGATCGGGGGGATGTCGTCCAGGGGGATGACGTAGCGGCGCTCCTCGTAGAGCTCGCCCATGATGACGCCGTTGCGGTCGTAGACCTCGGTGACCGTGTTGGGCTCGTACTCCTGCAGGGCGTCCACCGAGGGGAGCTGGCCGCTGTAGTACCAGTACACGCCGCCCGCCCCAGCTGCGCCCACGACGGCCAGCAGCAGCACGACGATGACGGAGAAGCAGCCCAGACGCTTCGTCCAGCGCCAGAGGAAGGAGCCCTTCTTCTTCGGCTTGTCCTTCTTCCGCTTCTTGCCGCCCTTTGCCGCGCCCGCGCCGGCCGCGGCGGCCTCCTTGCCCGGCCGTCGGGAGCCCTTGGACGCCTTGTTCTCGCGTCGCTTCGCAGGCTGCTTCGACGATGCCTTCACCGACGGGTTCGGCGCCGGATCCGCCGCGGCGGCGGTGGGCGTCGAGCCTGCGGGAGGAGGTGGAGGGGGCGGCTCGGAAGCCCCGGCGCCAGGTGCTGCGTAGGCGGCGCCGCTGGCGGTGGCTCGGGGTGCAGCCGCCCGCGGTCGCTGGATCTCGACCGAGGCGGTGGGCCGGGCGCCGTGGCGCTCCTCCTCGGAGCGGCCCGCGCGGGGCGGGGTCTCGGGGATGGGCCCGGACGTGGAGAAGGCAGGCACCGACGGCATCGGACGGGGTCGGCGCGAGCGCCTCACCGGCTCCTGCTCCGGGGGAAGATCGACCCGGCGGGCCTGGGGGGTGTCCAGCTCGGTCGGTCGGTCCGAGGGGGCCGTGTCCGCGGGGGGCGGAGTCCAGCCGCTGGAGTCGCTCTCCCGGCTCACGAAGGGCGGGGTCCCGTCAGGCACCGGGCCCGGTCGACTCGAGGACTTCGCGGCTCGTGGAACCGTCGGCTGGCCGGGGGGCAGCGAGGGCACGCCGAAGGCGGCGGGGGGCTGCTCTTCCTGGAAGGCCTTGCCTCGCTTGCGGAGCAGGTCCATGACTCCCGGCGGGTAGGTCACCGACATGGCGGTCGCACAGCCGACGCACTGGATCTCGACGCCGGGCAGGGGGTAGGGCTCGGAGACCCGGGTGGGCGTGCCGCAGTTCGGACAGGTGAGCTTCAGGGGCATGGATCGCTCTTTTTGGGAGGCGCTCGCGGAGGCCAGCGGGCGTGACGTCAGACGAGCAGACCGTGCACCACTCGGGGAGGGGGAGACGAGGGGGGAGTCACGGAAGGACGTGGGGGGAGACCGGGAGTCCGTCCGTAACCAAGGGCACCGGGTGCCACCACCTGCATGGAAGAGTCGGGAAGTCGCTGGATCCGGCGATGGCACCGTCACCTCGATGACCGCGCGCCCGCCAGGGGGTTCCGTGCTCAAACGTCACGGTTGTCGACCGAGTGTCCTTGCAATGGCGCTGCGGTTGACGCCGTGGTGGCTGGCTCCTACGCTCTTCGATGGGAGCGTACCCTTGCCGGAGGCCGCATGAAGGCGGTGGTCAAGCCCATCATCCTGTTCGGCGTCGCCGCCGGCGTCAGCCTCACCGGATGGTGGGTGGTCGGCCCGGGCGATCCCGACGGACGCGTGGCGTCGATGCTGGCCCCGGCCGCGCACTCCTACTTCGGGGGCGGCTACAAGCTGGAGGACCTGGCGCTCGCCGGGAGCACGCTGGACGAGATCGAGCGCTCGTACGTGGATCCGGCACGGGTGAACCACGAGGTCATGTACGAGGCCGCCCTGGATGCGATCCAGCGCAAGGTGCCGACGGTCCTGTTCCGCCGGGTGCCCGGCAGCGCGCTGGTGCACGTGCAGGTGGGCGAGCACCGCACGGTCATGGACGTCGAGGGGCTGGAGAACACCCAGCAGCTCAAGGCCGCACTCGCCGAGGTCGTGACCTTCGTCGCCGAGCACGTCGACCCCAAGGACGTGCGGGTCGAGGATGGCGGCGATCCGATGGCCAGCATCGAGTACGCGCTGGTCAACGGCATGCTGGGCACCCTGGATCCGCACTCCCGCCTGCTGCCCCCCGAGGACAGCCGGGAGATGGACGTCGAGAACTCCGGCGAGTTCGGTGGCCTGGGCATCACCATCATCGAGCGCGAGGGTGTGCTCACCATCGACTACCCGCTGCCCGACACGCCAGCCGCGAACGCGGGCCTGGTCTCGGACGACAAGATCGTGCGCATCGACGGCGAGTCGACCATCAACATGGGCCTCGACGAGGCGGTCGAGCGGCTGCGCGGTCGGGTCGGCAGCAAGGTCGTCATCACCATCGAGCGCGAGCGGGAGCCCGAGCCGTTCGACGTCACCATCACCCGCGACCGCATCAAGATGAACCCGGTCGAGGGGGATCTGCTGGACGGTGGCATCGGCATCGTCAGCATCAAGAGCTTCCACGCGAACGTGGCCGCGGACCTCGAGACCACCCTCACCCGGCTGGCGCGCGAGGCGCCCGACAACGAACTTCGGGGCTTGATCCTCGATCTCCGGGGGAACCCGGGCGGCTACCTCCACCAGGCGGTGGCGGTCGCGGACAAGTTCCTCGAAGAGGGAGACATCGTCAGCACCAAGGCCCGCGGCAGGGTCGACGACGAGGAGTCCGCCCGACCGGCGCGCACGGAGCCGCGCTACCCCATCGCGGTGCTGGTCAACGCCAGCAGCGCGTCCGCGTCCGAGATCGTGGCCGGTGCCCTGCGCAACAACGACCGCGCGGTCATCATCGGCGAGCGGTCGTTTGGCAAGGGCAGCGTGCAGAACCTCGACGGGCTGCCCGGCGGCTCCAAGCTGAAGCTCACGATCGCCCAGTACTACACGGGACCGGCGGACAAGAGCATCCAGAGCGTCGGCATCCCCGCGGACCTGGAGCTGGTGCCCTCGGTGGTCCAGGGCACCCAGGAAGACGTCGAGACCGCGCTGGTCTACTGGCGGGAGCGGGTGCGCCGCGAGGCGGACTTCGACAACCACCTGGAGCGCTCGGCGGACGACGAGACGGTCACCCGCTACTCCCTGCGCTACCTCCGCCCGTCGGACATGCGGCGCAAGGACAGCACCCTGAAGCACCTGCGCGGCGACCCCGAGGTCGTGTTCGCCCGGGACGTGCTCATCGCCGCCGGTCGCCGCAGCCGCACCGCCGACATCCTGTCCGTGGTCGGACCGGTGGTGGACAGCGCGCGCCGCCGCGGAGACGCCGAGATCCAGGGTGCGTTCGGTGGCCTCGGAGTGGACTGGACCGCCGGTCCCTCCCTCGACGTGGGTCAGCTCGACGCAACGCTCGACCTCGGAGCCGACGGCAAGCTGGTCGCAGGCGAGGAGGAGACGATCTGGCTCGAGGTCACGAACCGCGGCGACAAGCCCATCCACCGCCTCGCCGCGGTGTCGAGCTCCGACGCCGAGATCCTCGACGGACGCGAGTTCTTCTTCGGTCGGCTCGACCCCGGCGAGACCCTGCGCTGGTCGCAGCACGTCGTGCTCAACGACGGCTACCCGACCGAGCACTCGCCGGTGACCTTCACCTTCCGCGACGCCGGCAACGACGCGCTGTACACGTGGAAGACCCGCCTGCCGGTGGACGGCCACCAGCTCCCCCGGCTGTCCTACAGCTACGAGGTCGAGGATCAGCCCCACGGTGACGGGGACGGTCTGCCCGAGGCCGGCGAGCGGATCAGCATCAAGCTGACGGTCGAGAACCAGGGCGACGGCCCCACCCGCGAGGCCTTCGCGCGGCTCAAGAACCGCTCCCGGCGAGCCCTGGACCTGGAGCTGGCGACGCTGGAGCCGGGCTTCATGCGCACGGCAGCTGGCGAGGCGTGCCCGGTGCTCGAGGCGGGCGTCGAGAACGGCACCACCGTGGTCGCGACCGCGGAGTCCGAGGGCGCCCCGGTCGACGACGACGGCATCGACGAGGCCTCCGCTGCGCGGATTGCGGCGGGAGATCCTCCGGTCTACGCAGAGGGCTGCGCGCGGACGCTCGCCCCCGGCGAGAGCTGGACCGGCCGGTTCGTGGTGCTGCTGAACGAGTCCAAGGAGCCGTGGGAGCTCGACCTGTCGGTCGGTGACGCACGGGCGTACGACCACGCCACGGTCATGCGTGCCGGCTTCTACGACACGTTCACCAACAAGGCCTCCATCGTGCTCGACCCGAACAAGGACGAGGGCGAGGGCGCCATCATCGCGGCGAGCAAGCAGTTCAGCCCGCCGCGGATCGAGATCAGCAAGGAGCTGCCCCCGGTCGTCGACCGCGGGCTGGCCTCGCTGTCGGGCATGGTCTTCGACGACAGCCTGGCCCACGTGACGGTCTGGCTGGACGACGAGAAGATCGCGCTGGCGGACGGGGCGGGCCTGGAGGCGATCCCGTTCAGCGCGGACGTGGAGCTGAAGCCGGGCATGAACACGCTGGCGGTCATCGCGACGGACACGGACGGGCTGACCCGGACGAAGAGCGTGGTGGTGTACTACGAGCCGCCGGAGGTCACGGCGAAGGCTGGCGGCGAGGAGTAGCGGGGGCGGGGAGTCGTGGTGTTGCCGCTCGCGGGGAGTCGCGTTGCTGCGGGCGGGGGAGTGGCTGGTGTGCGAGCCGCTCGCGAGGAGTCGCGTTGCTGCGGGCGGGGGAGTGGCGGGGCGGTCTC
>MDTC01123039.1_pt1 | contig 19247 bp, 14 predicted proteins | sample 811181 | NCBI WGS metagenome assembly MDTC01 (sample SAMN05326644, study PRJNA326480) | marine metagenome | isolation source: seawater | place: Pacific Ocean: North | collected 2011
CAAATGTTCAAATTCTATTTTCATCAGGTATCAGATCTGGGATCGCATTTACTTTACTTATGCTGGGATTTGTAATGTACAAAGGTTTTTTGAGGTATTTGTTATTTTTAGGCGCTTCGATAATACATTTATCAATGCTGCCGATGCTGGCACTTTACTTTTTTTATAATTTTTTAAACCATAGAAGAGTAGGTTCCCCTATCTTACTATCATTAGTCTTATTATTTATAGCTTCTTCAATTATGGCTATTTTAGCCACAAATGTTTACTTCACAGCTGTTGTTGCCACTAGTGCTGCCTACAATATAATGCTTCTGTACTTTACTTTGATAATTATTTTTCTTAACAGAAAGGTTTTAAAAGATCATTATGGTTTTATAGCTGTAGGTCTAATGTTCATTTATTTAGCAGGTGTGTTTATTGACGCTTCTTTTATAAGATATGTTGGAAACTCAATTCTCTTATTTTTATTTTTTCTTATAAGAAGAGGCGACGTGGGTACTATACAAACTTTTACTGTTGCCTATATACCCTTTTTCCTTTTAACTCTATCTTATTCTATAGCAAACTCGGTATAGCAAAGACTAATGCAAAGAAAAAAAATTGCGATAGTTGTTAGCGCAATGAATCTTGGCGGGGCGCAGAGAGTTGTGTCTATCTTGAGTAATTACTGGTCGCATAATGGATATGAGGTTTCGTTGATATCAACATTTACTGGGAAGGACAATAGTCATTATTCAGTAAATGAAAGTATTAAATTATTACAACTTAAGGAATATAAATATTTTTATGGGAACAGATTTTTGAACCTTATATGGAAATTGTTGCAGTTAAGAAAAATTTTTAAGTACCATAATCCTGATATTATCATTTCCTTTCTTACCAGAGTAAATATAGCATCAGCACTAGCGACCTTTGGAACAAATAAAAGATTGGTTATATCTGAGAGGACTTGGACTCCTTTTGCCTCAATAAATAAAAATTTTTATTGGTTTTATAGATTAGTTTTCTCTAATGTTGAAAATATTATTGTTCAAACAGATCAGAGTAAAAGATGGCTTCAAAAAAACTTTTATAACTTTAAAGTTAATGTAATACCTAATCCAGTTTCTTACCCATTGACCATCCAAAAAGGACAGGCTATCAGTCCGGATAAGTTTATGTTTAAAAATAAAAAAATAATTTTAGCATCAGGCCGATTGCATAAATTTAAACAATTTGATTTGCTAATAAAAGCTTTTTCAAAAATATCTGATTATTATCTTGATTGGGATTTAATTATTTTAGGGGAGGGAGAGGATAGGATACGACTTCAATCGCTTATTGATTCAAAGAAGTTACAAAGAAGAGTTCATATGCCTGGAAGCGTAGGAAATATTTCAGATTGGTATCATGCATCTGATATTTTTGTTTTGAGCTCTTTGGTTGAGGGCTTCCCAAATGTTCTTCTTGAGGCCATGTCTTATGGATTGCCATGTATTAGTTTTGATTGTAATACTGGACCCAAGGAGATGATCGAACATAATGTCAATGGACTTTTAGTTTCACCAATTGAAGACGTAGAGGGACTCCAAGCTGCCATAATAAGACTCATAGAGAATCCTGATCTGAGAAAAAATATTTCGAATCAGTCAGTAACTATTAGAGATAAATACTCAATAAATAACATTATGAAAATGTGGGATCAAATTTTAGAAAAATAAATCTATGTGTGGAATATTAGGAAATTTTGGTTACTTTGATAGGAGTGATTTTTCAGAACAAGAAAAATATATTTCAGATCGAATGCTTAGACGTGGCCCAGATCAACAAAACCTTTTTGAAGCAGATTATTTTATAAGCAAGCATTCAAGATTAATTGTTCAAGGAAGCGGTGATGATGGGATTCAACCCATGAGATTTGAAAACTTAATATTACTTTTTAACGGCAATCTTTATAACAAGGATGATCTCAAGCAGGAACTAATTTCAAAGGGATATAAGTTTATTGGTATTTCTGATACCGAGGTAATAATCAAGTCCTTGCATTGTTGGAAAAATTTAGCATTTAAAAAATTTAATGGCTTTTTCTCAATTGCATATTTTGATTCATCGATCTCCAAATTAATCCTCGCTCGAGACAGATTTGGACAAAAGCCAATGTATTTTTCAAAAAAAAACAGCTCTGTATTTTTTGGATCAACTGAAGAATTTATTCCAAAAAAATATCGGGGAAATATAAGGAATGAATCAATAATTGACTTTATAACTTATGGCTTTGTTCCTTCTCCTAATACGATGTTTAAGAATTTATTTTCTTTACATCCAGGAAGTTACCTTGAATTTTCACTTAATGAAGGGAATATTCAGCAATCCAAGGTAAAACAATACTGGAAGCCAGAAATCACAAATGAAATAACTGATATTGTTGAAGCAGAAAATTTAATTTCAGAAGCATTAGATAAATCAATAAAGGAGGGAATGAATGCAAGTATAGATGTAGCATGTTTGTTTAGCGGAGGAGTTGATTCAAGTTTAATTCTCTCTAAGTCAAGAGAAATAAATAATGAGGTATGTGGTATAACTGCAAACTTTGGAAATGAGGATGATGCTGCTGAGCGCTCTATTTCCCTAGCAAAGGCGTTACAGCATAAAAATCATTTAATTAAAAATATCTCAGAAGAAGATGTTAATAGTTCGCTTGGTAGTACTTCAGCAATTTGTGATACTCCTTTTGATGATACGTCTTTAATTCCTAGTAATATTGTATTCTCTACAGTTAGAGAATCTGGCTATTCCGTAGCGCTTACGGGTGATGGTGCAGATGAATTATTTTGTGGTTATTCGTCTTTTGGAAATCTTAAAAAGCTTGAACCCTACTTAAATTCAAAACTTGATCACATTATTCGCTCACCCTTTAAATATCCTGCAAGGTTATTCTCCAGCTTCTTTGGATTAGATTTTAGTAGATTTTTTATGAATGAAGATGACTTGCTGAAAGACTTGTTATGTAACGGATTTAAAATGAGGGAGTGGCAGGGCTTAATTGATACAGACTATAATCCACTTCATTATCTTAATAATATCCTGTCAGTTAGAGATTCATTAAGTCCGCTTGATAAATTAAGGATTTTGAACTTAGAGTTCAAGCTTCCTTATCAAATGTTATATAAAGTTGACAGAGCCTCAATGTTCAACTCAGTTGAGGCTAGACCAATTTTCCTAAACAACACGATTGTAGATGCATCTTTAAAAATATCATCATCCACCATGCTTTGTAATGGTCAAAAAAGTGTTTTAAAAAATATCTACCAATCCCAAATCGGTCATGCTGGTTGGAGTCTTCCAAAAACAGGATTTGGATGGAAAACTAATTCATACGATAAAATTTTTAATACTCAAGATAATGAATTTTTAAAAAATCAAATAGGAATTGATGGCCTTTCTCTTTTAGACAGAAGAAAAAAACACCACAAACGAGCTTATTATGGTCTATTTTCTTTGGTTTCTTGGTTAAGAGTAAATACTTAGAATTCAAGAGTTATTGTCATAAAAGACTTATAATTGAAAATTAGAATTTAGGAGAATTATGCCGATTAATAGATATGAAGATGAAGGTGTTGCTAATTACTGGAATGATAAATACAAGCAAAATTATCACCCATACCTTCATGGAAGACGGAATAAGGTTCTTGAATTAATTTCAAGTTTAAATCTTCCTGAGGGAGCTACATGTTTAGAATTGGGTACAGGAGGCGGGCAGAATGCAGTCGAATATGCCAAGCTTGGCTTGAAGGTACACGGCATTGATAGTTCGGATGAACTATTGAAGACAGCTAATAAACTGACTGAAGAAGAAAATAACTTACAGTTCTCAAATGTTGACTTGAATGTCCGTATGCCTTTTGAAGATGCTTCATTTGATTTAGTAGTTGTAGTGGGTACCTTGCAATATTTAATGGAGCCATCTGCCTGTGTTAAAGAAGTAAATAGGGTCTTGAAACCTGGTGGTCACTTCATAGTTTGCCAAAGAAATGCTATTTCTTTTAATGTCCTTAGAAGACCAGTTAGTTTTCTATGCTGCCTTCTCTCCCATGAGGGATTTGAATGGGGTGGGAGAGGAAGCTCACTTTCAACCGGCACATCAATTAAAGGGACTCATGCAGTTCTCATTAAGAGGATGGTAAAAGTATCTAATTTGCGCAGATGGCTCAAAGAAGCTGGACTAGAAACTATTTATTGTGGTGGATATACCCCAGATTTTTCTGTGTCACCCCGCTTATTTAAAACTTTAAATTATTTGTTCAACATAATACCTTTTATGTATAAATTCCATCATGTTGTATTAGCAAAAGCCAGAAAGCCTGTTTAAAGGCAAATCAGTGCATAATCTGAGGAATGAGAACTTTCTTGAATAGAAATTGCAGAAAAAACTTATTTAAATAACCTCATGAAATATAGCTTTATTTAATGAAACTTCTTCGATTAACCCCAGCTTTAAAATCAACAAGTGCTTCATATAATCAATTTTCTATAGGGTTTAAAGACACCATTGATCAAACAGTCTGTTCCCTTCATGAGTATCATGATGTACTTATAGATAAAAAAATCAAAGTTTTCCATGGTCAAGGATCTATTTTTAAAATGATGTTCCTTATAAAAAGATTAATCAGAAAGAATAAATATGACATAGTACATATACACAATGGACTTACTGGAATAATTTTTATACTAGCTATCTTCCCTTTCAGATTAAACCTATTAAAAAGAACAGTTTTTACTCTTCATAATAGTTGGAACGTGCTTACACTTAGAAATCAGTTTCTTGACTTTATTGTTATGCTTGCGTCAAAGAAAATTTGTACCTGCGGTTTATCAAGCTTAAACAGTATTCCTAGATGGATAAATTTTTTTATTGGGTATAAAACTCAGCCTGTAGTTAATGGTTTTGATCATAATAGGATTGATAATGTTGAAACATCAAGAATTACCAGAAATAATTTTGATTCCAACTCGAAATTAAAAATACTTTGTGTGGGTGCTTTGAATGACACAAAGAATCAAATAGGTTTGTTGGAAGTATTGAATCACATAAAAATTGAGGCAGAATTAATATTTCTAGGTGATGGCAAAAACAAAAAAAACTTAATTAGTTTTTCAAAAGGTGTGCAAGACTCCATAAAGATCAAGTTTAAAGGTCTTGTATCACGGGACTTAACAATTGAGCATATGTTGGATGCTGATGTTTGCATTTCTTTATCAAAAGGAGAGGGCTTGCCTATTGCCGTATTGGAAGCCATGTACTCTGGATGTTTTATGATTTTATCAGACATCCCTCCTCATAAAGAGGTATCTCCACCACAAGAGAGATGTATTTTTGTAGATATTTATGATGCAAATGAAATAATAAGATCCTTAAACTTTGTTATAAAAAATATTGAAAAAATTAAGGATAGAAGGGGTATTTCAAAAAAATATTCAATTAGTAAATTTGGTGTTCACAAAATGCTGAGTGCTTATAAAGAAGTGTATGATTCTCTTTCATAGATAGTATTAGATGCCTAGTTGATCTTAATTGCTATGAAGAGATATACAATCAATAAGTTAAAAAGATTTTTAGCTGAATTGGAATCACATGGCATTGCCTATGTAAGCTGGAAAAATAATCATCAATTGCAATCAGCTTTATCTGGTAAAGAAAATTTAGATATATTTGTTTCTTCAGAAGATCACTCAAGATTCATAAGTCTTTGTCATGACCATGGATGGCTTGAAGTTTACAATCCAGTCTCTACTCATTCCTATGTTTCTCATTTTTACAATTTAGGTGAAGATTTAGAAGTTTTTCATCTGCATGTTTACTTTAAATTAATAACAGGAGATAGCTGGATTAAAGAGTACTTAATCCCATTTGATTCTTGGCTATTAGAAAATCGTCTATGGGACTCATCAAATAATATATGGGTCCTTGATAATTCAAGCCAGGCTTATTTATTTCTTATCCGTCACTTAGTTAAATGCGGCTCTATCTCAGGAAGATTTTTGTATAGAAGAGAGCTTAAATCATACAAAAAAGAGTGGAAGCAATGCAGCGGAGAACTAAACCAAAAAGACATAAAGGGGCCTGTAGATTTATCTAAATATTTATCAGGCACGAATGCTTTTAATGAAAATTTTAGGTTACCCAATATTTTTACTGCAATCCGTTTTAGAGTTTATTTCAGTACATACTTAAGATATAGAAGTTTTACTTTGCCTTTTCGTCGTTGGTTATCTTTCTTGAAAAGATTGAATAATAAACTCAGGTTAAATCAAAAAAAACTGCTTCACAAAAGAGGCATTGTAATTTCAATATCAGGTGTAGATGGATCTGGTAAAACTTCCATGCTAGAGGAAGTTAATAAGGTTTTTGGGAAATTTTTAACAATCAATAGGTATCATTTAGGCCGTCCTCAAGGAAAAGTAATTGAATATATTTGGAGAGCTTTAGGTAATAGAAGTGAAAGCTCTTCCATGCCAGGTACTCGAGCATCCAATGATTCAACCTCATTAGGTAAATCAGTAACTGGCGTTATTCTGTCTTTACTTAGGCTTAGGAAGGCAAGACAGATTATTGCTCAAGCTTCTCAAGGAGCTCTAATACTAACTGATAGATGGCCAACAAATGAAGTTGGAAAAATGGATGGACCTAGAGTGATCTTAGGCAGGAAATCTGGATGCTTACAACTTCTTTGTAAAAGAATAGAAACTTGGGCTTATACACAGATGCCTAAGACAGATATTTGTTACTTTTTTGAAGTTCCTGTAGAGGTAGCAATTGAAAGAAATCGGGCTAGAATAAAGGAGAATAAGGAAACTGAAGAAATGATTAATGCAAGGTTTTTAGCTAATTTTAAATTTCAGCCAATAGCCTATAAGACAATTAAATTTGAAAATTCAGGAAGTTTTATGTCTAAAAGAAAGGAATTCTTAGATAGTGTTTGGCTGCAGATTATAAATAGGTTTTGATTTTAATAAGGCACAAAATAATCTTACTAAATATATGAATAAAGATCTAACTTATTCAAAATTCAAAGATCTTTTAGGTAAATCAAAAAGAAATTCAGACCCACTATTTTGTAGATACTTTTTAAGGCCTTTATCTTTTCCGATAGGCTGGATATTTTATTCACTAGGAATTAGAGCAAACTCCATTAGTCTCATATCTATTGTAGTAACTGTAATTGCTTGCCTGCTGATTATATTTGGAGAAAATCAAGAAATTACTTTGGCATCATTTTTGATGATTTTTGTAGCTCTATTAGATTGTGTTGATGGGAATGTTGCAAGAGCTAGAGGTGAAACTGGACCCGCAGGAGAATGGATGGATGCACTCAGCGGCTACACAGTCTATGCATTGCTGCCAATATCCTTGGGCATAGGGATTCAGATAGAGAGTCAAAGCGATGATTTAGTTGGAATTTGGATTATTGTAGGATCAATAACGGTAATCTCAAACTTATATTCAAGACTTCTTTACCAAAAATATATGAATAGTTTTTCGGAGATGACCACCAAAGATGAATTTAAGGGAGATAAATCTCTATTTGCAATTGTAAGCAGTGAAATTGGTTTAGTTGGTTGGATGATGCCAGCTTTATTGTTTGCTTCATTTGTAAACAAAGTCCATCTTTATATGCTCTTTTACTCTTTCATGTATGTTGTATCTGCACTTGTGGTTGCCTTAGTGTTAGTAAGAAAAGTAAACTAATCTCATATAATAGACAGCCATTACCTGCCCTATAATTAGATATGAAAAGTATTAAAAGTGACGCATGACAATCATCAAAATTTCACAAATTATATTAGGAGCGGGACGTCCTTTTTATGGAGAGCAGAGCTCTTCTCTTAGAAAGGTCTCAAGTGATACTCGTGTACTGGATTGGACTTTGCAAGCAGCAAAGTATCTCTCTCCTCAGGTTCATTTTGTAGCAGGATATCAAATTGATGAAATTGTTTCACGTTATCCTAAGCTGCACTACACAATTAATTCAGAATGGGCTGATACAGGCCCTATTGCATCTTTGCTTGAAGCTAAAGTTCAGGAAAATTCTAGATGTATCGTTTCCTATGGGGATATTTTATTTCGAGAAAAAACTGTAAAAGAGCTTTTAGCATTAGATTCTGATATTGCTATTGCAGTTGATTCTATATGGAAGGAAAGATTTATCAGCAGGTCTATTGATGATATAAATAGAAGCGAAAAAGTTCTTATTTCAGGCAATAAATTATTAAATCAAAATATTGATAATTTAGAGGATTCTGTAGATGCTGAATTTATAGGCTTACTAACTTTTAAATCAGAAGTAATGAATTTCATTCAAGAGAAATCTAATTTATTTAAAACAGATATGCGAAATGATACTCTTATAACTTTAGTAGAATTCCTTCAACAAAATAATTTCACAATAAAGGTTGTAGATGTAAAGGGTGATTGGGCTGAACTCAATGAAGCAAATGACCTAGCAAATTTCATATTGGGAACTAAAGCTCAAAGTTTGAAAAGGCTTGAAGATATTATAACTTTGAGCAAGATTGCACCACAGATAAGCTTTACAGTAGAAGATTGGAATATAAATTCCAAAGAAATTGTTTCAAAAATACAAAAAAAATTTAAGTCTAAAAAAGTTATAGTCCGCAGCAGTGCAATATCAGAGGATGGATTTGACTCTTCTAATGCGGGTGCTTATGAAAGCATTCTTGATGTAGATCCCTCAATAGAAGAGCACATTATCCATTCAATTACCTCTGTCATTGAGTCTTATCCTGACAAGGAATTAGCCAATCAAGTTTTAGTTCAACCCATGATTCAAAATGTTTGTGCCAGTGGAGTGGTTTTTACAAAGACTTTATCTCATAGAGCTCCTTATTATGTGATAAATTTTGATGATTCATCTAATGAGACAGACACCATCACTAGCGGAACTAGCAAGGAACATAAAACTTTAATTGCCCTTCGCAAAGATATTGAAGATTATGAAACCTTAGCTCCTTGCAGCCTAAAGGGGCTAATTCCTGCTATACAAGAGATAGAAAAATTACTTGATTATGACGCACTTGATCTGGAGTTTGCTATTGGGGCTAAAGGGGAAGTTCATATACTACAAGTAAGGCCATTAACCTCTAATAAACATCAGGTTCAGTCTGATAATCTCATTTTTGATGCCATATCTAGCTCTAAACAGCATTTTAGAAATTTGCAAAAAGCTAATCCTTTCACAGTTGGAAAATCAACGATTTTTGGTGTTATGCCCGACTGGAATCCTGCAGAGATTATCGGAACAAAACCAAATCGTCTTTCCTTTGATCTGTATCGATATTTAATTACCGATGAAGTTTGGGCCACTCAAAGAGCAGAGTATGGCTATCGTGACATTAGACCTCATCCTTTGCTTGTTTCTTTTTCAGGTCTTCCTTATGTAGATGTAAGAGCAAGTTTAAATTCATTTATACCCAGTAATCTAAGCGAAGATTTAGCTGAAAGATTGGTTGAATTTTATTTAAATAGATTGAGAGAGTTTCCTGAATATCATGACAAAGTTGAATTTGAGATAGTGCCCACTTGTTTTTCATTTAACTTTGAAGATTGGGAAGCTAGATTTTTAAAAGGCGGATTTTCAAAGAGTGATATAGCAGAGTTGAGAGAAGGTCTACTTGATATAACAATTCGAGGTATTAATAGGACTCCTGAAGACTTAGAAGTAGTAAACAGATTTAGAAAAAACTTTAACTTGATTAATGAATCTAATTTACCTGCCTTAGATAAAGCTCTTACTTTGCTTGAGGATTGTCGACGATACGGAACACCTGTTTTTTCACACTTAGCGCGAAGTGCCTTTGTTAGTGTGGCACTTCTTAAATCAGCTGTTGAAAAAAATATAATATCTCAAGAAGCCATGGACTCATTCATGAATTCAATTGAAACTGTTGCACATGAATTTGTAAATGACGCAAGAGAGGTAGCCTTCAGTAAAAAAGATTGGCAAGATTTTGTTGATAGATATGGTCATTTACGTCCAGGTACTTACGATATTACCTCAGAAGCATATGCAGATAATGTTGAAAAGTATTTGAGGCCTGTTGTTGAAAAAGTAGGCAAACAGAATAATCAAGAATCACATGACAAACAAGCTATGTGGTTAAATGAGAAAGAAATTTTTTTTGAATCATTAGAAAAGCTTGGAATTAAGGGAAACCCTAAAAAAATAGAGGACTTTATGAGAACTTCTATTGAAGGAAGAGAATATTCAAAATTTGTTTTCTCACGAAATCTTTCATCTGCCTTAAATTTGTTTATAGAATTTGGAAAACACCATGATCTAGATAAACAAGAAGTTTCAAATATTTCCTTAAGTTCTCTATTTGATTTAAGAGCAGGCATTATAGGGTCTGAAGAAGCTTACATGAGACTAAAAAGTGAAAGCGACTATTTCAAAGCATGCCATGATAAGACAAGCCAAATAGAGCTTCCTGTTTTAATTACGCATGAGAACGACTTTCATGTCTTTACCTATCAAAGCAGTCAACCAAATTATGTGGGGAATGGAAAAATTTCAGCAGAAATAATCAACATGGCTTCTAATGATATTGATCAAGAAAACATCTCTTTGGAGGGTAAAATTTTGTTAATCCCTCAAGCAGATCCTGGATTCGATTGGATATTTGGCCATAATATTGCTGGACTTATCACAATGTTCGGAGGTGGAAATTCTCACATGGCAATAAGAGCTAAAGAATTTGGCCTTCCAGCTGCAATTGGTGTTGGAGAAGCGCTTTTTAGTTCACTTACATGTGCTTTAGTTATAGAGCTAGATGCTACTAATCGTAAGATTGAGGTCATAGGATGACATGAGGATTGGAATAACTCAAAGGGTTGACCTCATAGCTGACTATGAAGAGACTAGAGATTCTCTAGATCAGAGATGGAGTGAGTTAATAGAATTTTTAGGTGCCAAAGCCTTACCTATTCCCAATAAAATAAAAGATATCAATCTTTGGTTAGATGAGATGAGATGTGATGGATTCATACTTAGCGGTGGGAATGATTTATCTAGTTTAAGAAACTCAAAAAACATTTCATTTGAAAGAGATAAAACAGAGTTTGCTTTGTTGCAGTATGCAAATGATCAATCTATTCCTGTATTGGGTGTTTGCAGGGGATTTCAAATAATGAATGTCTTTTTTGGGGGGAAACTTAAACAGATTTCTGGTCATGTTGCCAAGCCTCATATTATAAAATTTTGCCTTGATAAAAGTGATAATTGGAGCTCAAGGAAAGTTAATTCTTTTCATGAATGGGGCATTTCTAAAAATAATCTTGCAAAAGATTTAGTGGCTTGTGCTTATGATGAAAATGCTTATGTTGAAGCAGCTATCCATAAAAAATTAAATTGGTTAGGTATGATGTGGCACCCAGAAAGAAATGAAATATTTGAGGAATTAGACCTAGATATAATAAAAAAATTATTTGCTAAGGACTTGAATTGAAATTAATAATATTGGCTGCAGGAGAGGGCAAAAGACTAAGGCCTTATACTAACAATTTGCCAAAATGCATGGTCAAACTAAAAGAACAGTCACTGCTGTCTCGTCAACTTTCTTCAATAAGTAAATGTGACATTCCCTCAGAGAATATTGCATTGGTGGGAGGTTATCAGGCGGAATGTTTGCAGGAATTTAATTTAAAAACATACCAAAATCCTAATTATGCTTCGACTAACATGGTTTCAACTTTGTTCTGTGCAAATAATTTTATGGATCCAAATGAGGATCTTATCATTAGTTATGGTGACATCGTTTATGAAGAAAATGTCCTAAGGACTTTAATAGATTCAAGCGCTGAAGTTGCTGTAGTTGCTGATCAAAAATGGGAGCGATTGTGGAGTTTAAGAATGACTAACCCTTTAGATGATGCTGAGACTTTTGTCCTGAAAGATAATTTTTTGATAGCAGAATTAGGAAACAAAGCTGAATCGCTATCACAGATTCAAGCTCAATATATCGGACTCATAAAAGTGCGAGCAGATAAGATTAACCAACTCAAGTCTCTCTATAATCAAATTGATAAAAGTTTAAAATTCAATGGGCAAGATTTTGAAAATATGTATATGACGAGCTTTATTCAAATTTTAATTGATTCTGGTTGGGAGGTTAGGGCAGCTTTAATAAAAAATGGTTGGTTAGAGGTAGATACTGTTGAAGATCTAGAATCCTATGAAAAAATTTCTAAAGAAATTTTAGATAGTTATTGTTGTCTCTGATTAAAAATCTACTCCAGGATTACAAAATTCTTTACCAATTATCGTTGCGTTATCTAGATTAAAAAGAGATTTGCTTTGATACTAAAATTGAAATTAAAAACGATTGTTGAGATAGTTTATTTGATTAACCTATGAAAAAAATATTCATGTTTATAAATGTAGATTGGTTTTTCTATTCTCATAGACTACCCATAGCAAATGCAGCAAAAAAATTTAACTTTGATATGTCTGTTTTTACAGATTTGACGATACGTAAAAAAGGTAATTTTAATCATCAATTTGATCTTAATCAGAGTCCATTAAAGAGGGAATCAAAAATTTCTATTAAAATACTTAATGAATTTTTAAAAACTTACTTCCTTATCAAAAGAAACAAACCTGATTTAATTCATGCTGTTACAATCAAGCCAATAATTGTCTTGGGACTAATATCAAAATTTACGTCCACACCATTTATTGCTGCGTTTTCAGGTCTAGGGCCTGTCTTTAGGCAAGAAAAATATTTCCAAAGAATGACTTTAAAGTTAGTAATTTTTTTACTTAGATATATCTTTAAAAATAAATATTCAATGGCTATCTGCCAAACAAAGCATGATCAAGAAAAGCTTGTACACTTCGGAGTTATTAAAACTCAACAAGTATCCCTTATACCTGGCTCAGGTGTTGATACTGATGTATATACACCTTTAAAAAAACGTGAAGATCTAGGTAAATTTGTACTCATGTCATCGAGAATGCTTTTAGATAAAGGATTAAAAGAATATTGTGCTGCAGCGAAAATAGTAAAAAGAGAGTTTAATGAGGATATTAAATTTTTACTTTCCGGACCAGTTGATTTGACTTCACCAACATCAATTTCGCGAATAGAGCTTGATCAACTTACACTTGATCATGGAGTTGAATATCTTGGTAATCGAAGTGACATGCCAGAGCTATTAGCATCAGCAGAAATTTTTGTACTGCCATCATATTATCCTGAAGGCATCCCTAAGGTATTAATAGAAGCCTCATCATGCTCTACACCGATAATTACAACGAATCATCCTGGGTGTAGAGATATAGTTGTTAATCGGGAAACAGGGTTGCTTGTTCCAATAAAAGATTCAAAAGAGCTCGCTAGGTCAATTTTAATTTTACTTAACAATAAAAAAACACAAGCAGAGTATGGATTAAAAGGCAGAAAGCTTGTTAAAGATAATTTTGAAGAAACAAGAGTAGTAAATGCACATTTCAATATTTATAAAAGATTGTGTAGCTAACGCCTGCAATTAATGATTTTGCAACCTAATTTTAAAAGTAAAACAGATATTTTTTATGTGCAATCTGTTATCATTTAGCAATTAAAAAATATAGCCTTATTTAAAATTTTATATAAAAAGCTAGGCACGAGAGGGGGAGAAAATTAACTTAATCCAATGAAAAAACTATTGCTACTTAAATTGTTTATATTATTGTTTCCTATACATCTGAGTAGTCAGGTTGCTCAAGTTTTAGGCGGAGGTGAAATGTTACCTCAACTGGGCTCATTTGATGAGTCTTTTTTGAATTCACTGCCTGCTAATATAAGGGGAGATTTTCTTGATGGCCAAAATCCTGAGCAGCCATCCATTACAACTATTGATCCACAAACTCGAATATCTAAACTAGAAGCTAGTCTTGGTGAGGCTCAACGCACTCTTGAATCTATAAGATCTGAAATGAATGCTGAGTTATTAAGAAGGCCTGATCTGTCCATGAGGAGATTTGGAGAAAAATTCTTTTCATCTCTTCAATCAACATTTTTGCCTATATCTGATCCAAACTTCGACGGCAGTTATGTCGTTGATGTCGGAGACGAACTCACAATACAGATGATTGGTCCAAATAGAAAATTTTTTAGGAAATTTCAAATAAACAGAGATGGAACAGTTGATTTGCCAGAAATTGGTAAAGTGAATGTTGCTAAAAGAACATTAGACGATGCCGAAAGAGTGATAAAAGCATTTGTGGACGATGCTTACATTGGAGCTAAAACAACCGTCTCTCTAACCTATCTTAGGGATATGAATATTCTGATGGTCGGCAATATTACTCAACCTGGTCTTTATACGCTTCAAGGTGGAACATCAGTAATTCAAGCAATATTTAATGCTGGCGGTATAAATGAAAATGGTTCTTATAGATCAATTCTTCATAAAAGAAATGGTAAAACTATTGAACAAATTGATTTATATAATGTTGTAGCATTTGGTGATTTTGCATTTAAAACACCTTTAAGGAGCGGGGACTCAATAGTCGTTCAATCTAAAGGTGCTGAGGTATCGATTTATGCAGAAGCTCTTAATAATGCTATCTACGAACTCCTGCCCGGTGAAACATTGGGAGACGTATTGAAGTTTTCTGGTTTTAATGAGTCCCGTTTTAATACAGATTTTCCATTTACTTTAACAAGAGCTGAAAATAAGGTCAGAAAGTCCCAAAAGATCAGCTTGGGCGATGCTGATAGTTTCTTACCAAGACATGCTGATAGTTTTCAAATGAATTCAATTGAACCAGAGTTTATGACTCAAATAAAAGTCAGAGTTGCAGGCGAGGTGAGTGTGCCGGGGACCTATGTATTAGAAAAAGGTGCTAAGTTATCAGATCTTCTCGAATTAGTAGGAGGTTACTCAGACCAAGCTTATCCACTGGGAGGTGTTTTTTTAAGAGAATCTGTGAGAAATCTAGAGATGGAAATTAGAGATAAGGCATATTACGATCTTATTAACTACTTAAGTGCAAGTCCTTCATTCGCAGTTTCTCCACAGCCTCAAGGGTTGATAGCCTTCTTATCTGTTTTAAAGGAATTTCAACCTTCAGGAAGAGTTTCTGCAGAGTTTAATCAAAAAAGCCTATTGAATGAGCCAAATAAAGATTATTATCTCGAGGATAATGACCAAATAATAATACCTATCTTCAAGCCCCAAATTTATGTTTTTGGAGAGGTTATTAATCCAGGTGCGATTTCTTACGCTGAAGGCAAATCTGTAGATTATTACTTGAAAAAAACTGGAGGTTATTCAAGGCTTGCTGATAATAATAGGGTTGTAATCATTCAACCAAATGGTGAAACGTTTTCAAATACCAATGAATTCTTTAGCTTATTTCAAGAAAAAGAATATTTAATGCCTGGAGCTACTATTTATGTTCCCAAGTTTATTGGGAAAGTTGATGGGATTGACTTTGCTGCAACTGTGTCGCCAATTGTAAGCAGTTTAGCATTATCTATTGCCTCCCTTAATTCAATTAATAATTAAGGTAAGTCTCAAAAAAATTGTTAAGATTTTCCTCAATACTTATAACAAGTTTATTTTGTTTAAACGTTCACTCATCTTTAGATGATTATATATACGTAAATAAATATCCAACATTTTCAAATTATGGCGGCATTGGCTATATTCAAAATCCTTCGGCAAGGTTTCATGAAGAAGGTACTCTAGCTTTTACATGGAGCCATAATGATCCATATCTCAGAGGATCAATTGTTGCATATCCTTTTAATTGGCTCGAAGCATCTTATCAATATACCGATGTAAATAATCTTTTGTACAGTTCAGTCAAATCTTTCAGTGGATCTCAATCATATAAAGATAAAAGCTTTGATTTTAAGGCAAGGGTTTTTAAAGAAAGAAAATATTTACCTGCCATCGCGATAGGAATAAGGGATTTAGGCGGGACAGCATTATTTGCATCAGAATATATAGTTGCTAATAAGTTAATTAATAATAATCTAGATATTTCTTTGGGAATAGGATGGGGTAATTTGAACGCCCATTCAATTAGAAATCCATTAATTTCTATATCAGATAGATTTAACGATAGAGATTATGAAAATGGTCAAGGTGGCGAGATAAGCTATAATTCCTTTTTTTCAGGGCCAGCGGGTTACTTTTGGGGCCTTGAATATCATGTTCCAAAAATAAAAGGCCTTAAGCTTTTATTGGAATATGATGGTACCAATTATTTAACCGAGGGACCAAAACCACTTAGTCAAGAAAGCAAATATAACTTTGGATTTGTAAAAAACATTACTAATGGTTTTTCAGTCAAGTTATTCCAATCAAGAGGTGAAACGATTAACTTTGGATTTTCTTATCGACTAAGCTTAGGTGGCAAGAATCCTCGAAACATAGAAAAGGTTAAACAGCCAAAAATTAAAAATTCAGATCAGATAAAAATTGTTACCGCAAAATCTGATGACCTTCTTTATAAAGCTTCACTCAAGTATTTGCGTGATTTTGATATTCATCTTCAAAAGGCTTCAATAGAAAATGAAACTCTTGACGTAGTCTATGCTCAATCAATGTATAGGGATCCTGCATTATCTGTTGGCCGAACTATGTCAATACTTGATGATATTTCACCGGATACAATTAAGCAGTTTAAAGTTTCAGAAATTAACGGCGGTATGGGCATGTTTTCTGCAAACATTGATAGAGAAACTTTTCAAAGGTATAAGCGTTTTAATACATCCAGTCCGTTGATTCCAGAGCTAAATATTGACCAATTTAAATTTAAAGATGACGAATATAAGTTTAACCCACAAACTACTTATCCAGTTTTTTTTAATACTTTAACTCCAGATCTGAGATCACAAATTGGAGGCCCGGATGGTTTTTATTTTGGAGATCTTAAATTAACACTAAATTCAGAAGTTCTCTTTAGAAGGAATATATCACTGGTTTCGACTTTATCTTACGGTATCTATGACAACATGGATCCATTAAAGTTGGAATCAGATAGCATTCTTCCAAAAGTAAGAACGGATATTGTTAAATACTTGAAGGAGTCAAGAGAATTTTCTGTTACCAGAATGCAATTGAATTATTACAGTCAATATACTAAATCACTTTACTATAAATTTTCAGCTGGGATTTTTGAATCAATGTTTGGTGGTGTGGGTATGGAGGCTCTCTATAGACCTTATAATAAAAATTATGGTATTGGAGTTGATATTTGGGATGTAAAGCAAAGAAACTATGACCAAATGTTTGGTTTTAGGGACTACAGAACCATTACTGGACATCTAAGCCTTTATTATCATGAGCCAAGATCAAACATTTTATTTACCATCAAAGGAGGTCGTTACCTTGCTAAAGATTCAGGGATAACATTTGATGCATCAAGAATGTTTAGATCAGGACTTCGTATAGGCGCATTTTTTTCTCAAACCGATATAAGTGCTGAAGAATTTGGTGAAGGTAGCTTTGATAAGGGATTCTATTTTTGGGTACCTGTTCACCTTTTTTCTGAAAGGTATTTTAAAAGGACCTTTGGATGGGGATTGAGGCCATTAACTAGGGATGGGGCTCAAATGCTTATGCCTGGACACCCTCTATGGGGTGTTACAGAAGGTGTTTCATCTAGTCTTTTTTATAGAGGCATCGATGCATTTTATGATTAGAAGATATCTCCTAACCACTTTTATTTTATTTATAAGTAGCTGTGCTTCTTTAAATGTAGATTATTCCTATTTTGAATATTTTAAGAATGCTTTTTTTGATGACGGTTATGAGATAGGTCAGGAATATTATGAAAAACTTGAATTCTCGTATTTAAAAATTAAACATAAAGATAGGGAAGCAGTTTATGTCCTTTCAGATGTATCTGATGATGTATTCACATGGACGGGAAGTAATTATGAAACTCTCAAAACTTTTCAAGGAATAATAATTGAAATGAGTGGTATTTATAATTTCTCAGTTTTCCCTAATGATTTAAAAGGCTTTGAAATTAATAATAAAAATTCTTCTTTGCGATATAGCTTTGAGAATCCAGAATTAGTTATGCATAGAATTTATTTCAATTCAGTTAAAACTTTAACTGAAGAAAGCTGTATCTTAAAAAAATACATCAGAGAAAGTAAAGTAATAGGCTTTCTATCTGAAGAAGAAGTTTGTATTAGTGGAAATCTGCCAGTTTACTCATCGCAGAAGATCAATAATCTAATTGATAGCTTTGAAATCGAGTTTTTTTATAAGTTCTAGTTTTAGAATTAATAGCAATAAATCGATAGAGAGGAAATATATGCAAAAAAAAGGCAGCCAATGGCTGCCTTTTAATATCTAGAATGTTACTTTCTAATTTAACTACCCGGAGCAAATCTAGTAGCAGTGCCAGTAACTGTGCTTGTTGAGGTTGTTTCAACTTGAACAGGTGTTTCAATGGTTTCAACAATAACATTGTCAATTTCCTGTTCGATTGTAACAACGCCATCACCACCAGAATCAACTGTAGCTGTTTGAGTTACAGTATTTGTTGTAGTACCAGTAGAAGTCTCGGTAGTGGTTGAAATATCAACATTTTCAACCTCAAGCTCAACTTCGTACTCTTCTATAATTGTAGGAGCAGGTGTTGGAGCTGCTGTTGTTGGTGGATTAGTTGGTGGAACTGTTGGTGGAAGTGTTGGTACAGGTGCGGGGCTACTGCTGTCATCATCTGATAACGCTGCAATAGCTGCTGCAGCCGCTACTGCCGCCGCAATAGCTCCAGCACTAAGAGATCCTGATGCAGATTCAGCAGCCTCAGAGCTTGAATCAGCTGACCTCGGTGAATCAGATTCTTGAGCAATTAAGCTATTCATTCCGAATGCAGGAATCAGTGCCAATAAATATTTTATTCTAGATTTTATTTTTGCCATTTTTTATATTCTCCAGTATTTCAAATTAGACAGAAACACATAATCCTGCCTGATAGAACGTTATTATGAGGCAAAGAATTTTAAAAAACAAGAAAAAAAAACACACATATAATTAATTACTCTAATCAGTAGACAATTACCAACATTTCATTTAAAGGAGGTTATTTGCATTAAAAAGTAGTAAGTATGCTTTGTATGCTACTTTTAGTACGTAAAATTTATATAATTATTTAACGGGATGTAGCGCAGTCTGGTAGCGCACCACACTGGGGGTGTGGTGGTCGTCGGTTCAAATCCGGCCATCCCGACCA
>MDTC01196083.1_pt1 | contig 19247 bp, 20 predicted proteins | sample 811181 | NCBI WGS metagenome assembly MDTC01 (sample SAMN05326644, study PRJNA326480) | marine metagenome | isolation source: seawater | place: Pacific Ocean: North | collected 2011
AAAATAGTTTAGATAAAGAGGATTCAGTAAGAATAATGAATGATATAATTAATTTAGTTAAAAAAAATTCTTTTTCTGATGCTAAAACCATTTTTAATTTTCTTATAGAGAGATGGTCAAAAATTGAGTTTTCTAATCAAAGAAATGAAAGTAATTTAAACAATTAAAATAATTTACTTTTCATAAACTTTTTTTTCAATCCATTTTTTAGGAATCAATTTGGGAGGAATTAGTAATTTATCTTTATCTTTAACAAAATCATTCTTATATTCTAAACTCCATTTATAACTTAAAAAATATTGGGTTATCGTTAAAGCCAACTCCTTCAATTTAGTAATTTTACACCATTCATTAATTTTACTTTCTAGTGGGATAATTTTTGCTTTTGAAGGATTAAACAATGTCCTCAAAGCAAAATTCCTTTCACGATTATCTTTAGGTTTAAGATCTTTTTTTACCTCAGAGAGCATTTTATATATATATTTATAAGTACCAACCACATGCTCATTGCTAAAAGGCAACTTTCGTTTTCTTTTTTTTGGAATATTTGCAGCTAATCCCTCTGCAAATTGCTGAATATTTATTTTATCCTCTGGGTAAGGATATTTGGACTGCAGAGTCCAAGCTATAATCTGATATCTCACAGTAGGGTGGTCTAAAACACATGGCTGCTCTTTTATTGCTAATGCGAGATGCAAGGGCTTTCCAGTTAACTGGAAATCTCTAAAGTATTTACAAAAAAATAACCACGAAATAATTCCAGTTTTTCCTTCATGAACTTGTTCAATAAAACTTTTAATTTCTTTAAAGAAATGATCAGATATGATTTCTGAATCAATCCAAGGGTCATCTTTGATCTTAGGCATTATTTATTGATATTAACATGAAATTTTTTAAAAAAAATTATATTAGCTTCATTCTCATTGATATTGATTGATATGTAGTTCTGTATTTATTGGCTAAAATATGCATGACAATTTTATCTATTGAATTTACTTCATGAAATAATTTTGATGCAATAACTCCTGAATAAGGGGCTAGCGATTTTTGATATATCTGTGCAAAGTTACATAGTGCCTCATCAATTAATAAAGTATTAATATGATCTGATAGCATAATTGCACCTTTGGTGCTTTTTTTATTAGTATCTAAAAAAAAGGGATAGTATTTATTTAAGAATTTTTGAATTTTATTTTTTAATGAATTGAATTCTGCTAAAAGCCTTTTATCGGTTGGCGATTTATCAGCATCTGGGCCATAATAGACAAGTTTTGATAAGGATCCAGATGATGCAGCTTCAAATATAGCTTTAAGCCAATTTTTAGCCTCAGACCATCTATCGAAGTTTTTCTTTGATGATAGCAAAGTGTGAGCTGAATCAAGCTCATTTAGAACTGATTGCAACAGATTGATTACAATCTTAACAAGTGATTCTCTCTCGATGGTTAACTCATCTTTCCAGCCTTTAACATAATTTTCATCATATAAAATTCTGGGTTCTTCTTTGATTTGTTCCACCAAGTTTTCTAATAAATCAACCTCTTTAAGGATATCTGGATAATACTTATCTTTAAAATATTCGACGCTTACAGATATGTCATCAATATTTGAAACTTTTGTAAGTAATCTGTTTTTCATAAGCTTGGCTTCACCATTGTCTTAGGATCTAAAATCTTATCAGACTTATCCTTAGTCAATATTTGATCTTCATTCACAATTTGCCTTACGGTTTTTCCAGATGCATAAGCTTTTTTTGCTATGTCAGCAGCTTTGTTATAGCCTATGATTGGAGCAAGACTGGTACACATTGCAAGGCTATCATCAATGTAATTTTCACATTTCTGCTTGTCTGCTTTTATTCCCTTAATACAATCAAGTGCAAAAGCTTTAGTTGAAGTGGACAGTATCTCAATGGATTCCATAATGTTATGGGCCATGACAGGCATCATAACATTTAGCTGAAAATTACCAGATTGACCTGCAATTGTTATTGTTAAATCATTTCCTATAACTTGAGCACAAACCTGTGTCAAAGCTTCTGCTAAAACTGGATTCACTTTACCAGGCATAATAGAGGATCCGGGTTGTATAGAGGGTAATATAATTTCACCAAATCCACATCTGGGACCGCTACCCAGCCATCTAATATCATTAGCGATTTTCATTAGTGATGTTGAACATGTTTTTAAAGTACCGCTTAAATTAACAATTGCATCTTTTGAGGATTGCGATTCAAAATGATTCTTAGTTTCGTAAAATTTAAATCCAACTTTATTTGAAATTTGTTGTGAGATTTTTTTTGCAAATTTTGGGTGAGAATTAATTCCTGTGCCAACAGCAGTTCCCCCTTGGGATAAAAATTTTAAGGAAGACAATGAGAGATTTATATACTCAAGTGAGTTATCAATCATTTGGGAGAAACCACCAAACTCTTGTCCAAGTGTCATTGGAGTAGCGTCTTGTAGGTGAGTTCGACCAATTTTATAAATATTTTTAAATTTTTTTTCTTTGATATCGAACTCTTTTTTTAATATTTTAAGGCTTGGAATCAATCTATTTTTTGTCAGCTTATAGGTCGAGATATGCATAGCTGTTGGAATCACATCGTTACTCGATTGACACAAATTTACATGATCATTTGGATGAATCTTTTGTTTTCCGGTATGAAACTTATTGGCCAAAGAAGCTATAACTTCGTTGGCATTCATATTTGATGAAGTTCCTGATCCAGTTTGAAATATATCAACAACAAATTCATTATCATGCTTACCATCAATTATTTCCTGAGAAGCTTTCATGATACTTTTTGATATAGATTGTGGTAAAAGATTTAATTCACCATTTACTTTGGCAGAACAGAACTTAATCACTCCCAACGCCTCAATGAATGGCCTCTTGAACCTTAAATCACTGATTGGAAAATTTTGAATAGCCCTTGCAGTTTGCGCAGCATATAATGAGTTTTTAGGAACTTTCATTTGTCCCATTGAATCTGATTCTGTTCTAAAATTATTTTTAGACATAATTACTCCTGAGAAGTGATAGAATAATTTTAACTTAATTAAGTAGTTTTGATAATTTATTTTTTCAATTAAAATATATTAAAAGGAGTTTATCATGAGTAATATTATAGAGACTGACGATTCCAATTTTGAATCTGAAGTACTTAAAGCTGAGATTCCTGTTCTAGTTGATTTTTGGGCACCATGGTGTGGGCCATGTAAAGCAATTGCCCCTATATTAGAACAAATATCAGATGAACAAGGGGATAAAATAAAAATCGTTAAAGTAAATGTAGATGACAACCAAAAGTATGCTGTAGATTTTGGTATCAAGAGTATCCCTACTTTGCTTATATTTAATAAGGGTGAATTAAAAAATCAAATTATTGGAGCCATTCCGAAAGCCGAAATAGAAAAACTTATCATGGATGAAATTTAATGGAAATATTTATTATGTTAAGTAGATTAACTGATGAAGGGCGAAAAACTGTGAAAATGCGCCCAGAAAGAATAAAAGAGGTAAATATTGAGATTGAAAAGATGGGAGCTAAAGTTCTTGAACAGTATGCAGTTCTAGGTGAATATGATTTTGTTAATATTCTCGAAGCGCCTGATAACGAAACAATTTCAAGAGTTTCTATAGAACTGGGAGCTAGGGGTACGATTCAACTAATTACACTTGCCGCAATTAGCATCGACGAACTTGCAGAGACATTGCTTACATCAAGCTCTATTTATTAATTATATTGCTTGCTCTTCTTTGCCAGCTCTGAGTATTTGCTTTATTCAATGCATTTGAACTAATACTTTTATATATATCCTCATTGTTTATTAAACTTAAAATCGCATTCTTATAAGATGTAATAGAATTAGGATCGACTAAAATAGAATCAATTTCGTTAGTTAATATCCTATTAATTGATTTTAAATCAGATGCAACTATTGGCTTGCCAGAAGCAAGGTGTTCAAAAATTTTAATTGGTGATGAAAATCCTGATGCGTCAATATCACCTTTAATTGTAAAATTGTCATCATAAGGAATTATCAATATATCAGAAATAGAATACATCTTGGGAATAAATCTATGAAGAATATGGCCTGTAAATAAAATATTTTTATTTTTATTAACAATATCTGCTTTATAGTCTAAAACTTCAGACTCATCTCCTCCAACTATAAGAAAAAAAACATCTTTCATTTCCTGTGATAACTTAATAATCTTATCAATCCCCCTTCCCTTATAGATATTCCCCACATAGGTTACTACTTTTTTATTTACATCAATATTCAAATCCTTCTTTATCAAATCAACATCATAGTCGACCTTAAAAGATTTAATATCAACTCCATTATGGCAGATGACATACTTATCCAGTTTTTTTAAAATTTTTTTTGTTTCTTCATAAGTACCTTCTGAATTAAATGAAATTTTTTTAATATTCGATGATTTTTCAAATCTCTTATAGGCAAGTTTTGATATAAAATTTACTGGTGGATGGTGAATATCAATAATTATATTTCGCAAAAAAAACGATCCAATATATGCAAATGTGATGTTTCTTGTAACTATAAAATCATATTCATCTTTCAATTTAAACAATGAGGCCACTCCATGGATAAAATGTCTTAACCAACCTCTTTTTACGCCTAATGTCGGTATTATATTAAATATTGGTTCTACATCATAATAATAATAAAAATCATCTATACTCTCATTATTTATAGGAATAATTAAGTGAACATCATGACCATTTATTGCAAAAGCCTCTGACATTTTTGCAACATGAATACTGCTTGCACCAGTTCCAAATAACTCTGGGCTTCCTACATAAATAATCTTCACATTAATATATTATTGATTAATTGATTAATAAACAATATTTAATTAAGATTTGATTTATGGCATCAAAACTACTTAAAGGTTTTAGAGATATATATCCTCTAGCAGATAGTTTAATTGAAGACTCAATACTATGGAGCTATATCAATAAAATAGTAAAAAAAAGATTAGAGAATTATAATTTTGAGGAAATAATTACCCCCAGTATTGAAAATATTGATACTTTTAAAAATGGAATGGGTGATGATACAGATATAGTTTCAAAAGAAATGTATGAATTTATGCTTTTTAAAGATGGTGAAATCAAAGATAAAATTACATACGCTCTTAGACCCGAAGGAACTGCATCTGTTGTGAGAGCATATCTAGAGAACTCATTATACAAAAAAAGAAAAATTAATAAATTGTATTATATAGGACCAATGTTTCGATATGAAAGATCGCAAAAAGGACGATATAGACAATTTTACCAAGTAGGTGCAGAAATATTGGGGTCTGATCAAGTTTTTTATGAACTTGAACTTGTAATGTTAGCAATTAACTTAATAAAAGAATTTGGAATTAAAGATTTTGATTTAGAGATTAACTGTCTGGGTGATAATGAAAGCTTGCTTAACCTTTCAAATCAAGTCAAAGTTTTTGCAAAAGATAACAAAAAATTAATTAGCTCTGAAGATTTAAAGATTGTTGATAAAAACCCATTAAGATTTTTAGACAAAGCTATACATAAATATGATTTTAAGGATATGCCATCTTCTTTAGAATATATTTCTGAAAAGTCTATGGATAGATTCTTATGGGTTCAAGATCTTCTTAAAGAGAATGGAATAATATTTAAAATTAATTCACAACTTGTAAGAGGTATAGACTATTACAATGATTTTGTATTTGAAATAAAATCTAAAAATTTAGGTGCACAAGATACAATACTCGCTGGTGGAAGATATGATAACCTTGTATCAAAATTAGGCGGCCCCAGTACAAATTGTGTTGGATTCGCAGCAGGAATTGAAAGGTTAATTTTGCTTTCTGATATTAAAATTAAAGAAAATGCTTATAAAAAAATAGATTTTTTCATAGCATATCAGAACAATAATTATATAAATTATGTATTTAAAATTTCAAATAAACTAAGAAATATGGGATTTAATATTTATGTAGACTATGATTTTAAAAGTTTTATAAAACAAATAAAATCAGCAGATAAGTTAAACAGTAAAATGCTCATAGCAATCGGTGAAGAGGAATTTAAAAATAATAATTTAAAAATAAAAGATATGAAAACTGGTAAAGAAAACTCAATAGATTATGATTTAATTGAAAAGGATATTTTAAAACTCATAAATAATGAAAAAAAGTAGTTTTTTTTATGGCTGGTTTATAATTTTAGGAGCTTTCCTTCTAATATATTTGGATGGTCTTCTATTATACTCATTTGGAGTTCTACTACCCTCAATAGAAATTAAATATGGCTTATCTAATACAATTGTTGCTTCTATTTTTAGTTTAAGATGTCTTGTATTTGCTTTTTCAATGATCATTTTTGGAAAATTAACTGATAAATACAAACCAGAAAAAGTTATTTTTTTTGGTGGTCTTATATCAGCATTAGGAATGTTCTTGACTGCATATTCTGATAGTGTTTTTGCACTATTTTTTAACTATGGAGTATTGACTGGTCTTGGTGACGGTGCTTTTTATGTGCCCGCAATTGTAATTGCTCAAAGATGGTTTAATAAAAAAAGAGATTTTGCAGTTGGACTGGCCACAACAGGTGTGCCTATCAGTGGATTGACGGTTAACCCTCTAGCTGCTTATATTCTTGAAAGTAGTAATCTTGAAACGACACTAATTATTCTATCATTTATTACATTCATATTGCTTTTCGGCGCTTTTTTAATGAAAGAGTCTCCAGAAATGATGGGTCTAGAGCCTTATGGTGGCCCTTTTCCAGAAGAAGAAAATGACATTAGAAATAGTTGGTCTAGTTCTGCAGCAGTAAGAACTCTTTCATTCAGTTTGCTCTATATTCAATTAGTTATGGGAATGTTAGCATTTGTTGTTGTTGTCACTTTCCAATACGATCTAGCTTTAGATAGAGGATTTGACATACTCACATCATCCTTAGCCCCTGCTTCGATTGCTGCTGGGAGCTTCTTTGGAAGAATAGTTACTGGATATTTGAGTGATTATGTAGATAGAAACAAAATATTATTTTCAGTATTTCTTGGCCAAGCTCTTTCAATTTTTATAATTTTAAATAGTAATTCTATTATTGGTTTTATATTGTTCGGGATTTCATTCGGATTTTGCTATGCAGGATGGATTCCAATTTTTCCAAGTAAATTAAAAGATTTCTTTGGAAAAGCAAATTCAGGTGTAATTTATGGAATCTTTGGCACTGGTTTTTCAATATCAGCAATTTTTGGACCACCATTAGGTGGATATTTAATAGATAATTTTAAGACTTACGATTATGGACTATATATCTGTATTGTTGCATGTTTGATTGCTGCTTGTATATCATTAATAATAAAAAAACCAATTAAAGATAGTTAGTATATAATTTTATTATGTTTGGACTAGGTTTTTCTGAGATTGTTTTAGTTCTAGTAATTTTTATTCTACTTTTTGGGCCAAAAGAAATACCTGTTATTTCAAAAAAGTTAGCAAAATTTTATAGAGACGTTTTAAAAGTTAAAGATGATTTCAATGATTCAGTAAACAATGAAATTAACGATTTAAAAAAAATTAAAAAAAATATAGAAGATAAAGACTAAATATCTAAATTAGTTACATAAAGTGCATTATCTTCAATAATTTTCTTCCTGGGTTCAACTTGATCTCCCATCAATTCCTCAAATAAGATACTTTCTTTAGAATCTTTATCTAAATCTTCAATGTCAGCAATATTTACTTCACGAAGCATTCTAGTATTTGGATTAAGAGTAGTCTCCCATAGCTGTTCGGGATTCATTTCACCTAAACCTTTATATCTCTGAATAGAAAATCCCTTTTTTCCTAAATCTATTAGCAAATTATAAAGGGCTTCTAAGCTGCTAACTTCATATGTTAAATCAGTTTTTGTTTTTAATTCAAATGGAAAATTCAATCCAGAAACACTTTTAGAAAATTCGTCTACACAAGACTCAAATAAGCTAGAGTTGGTAAAGTTAGTATCAATTATTGATTGTGACTCTCTCCCTTTATCTTTAACAATAAAAAGAAAAATTTCTTTATCCTTTGAATCAAATGTAATTTTACCTAATCCACGACTGTTAAAGTTTTCTATGTCTTTTTTGAGATCTGAAACAAATTCCTTAGACGCAAACTTTTTTCCAGAAGAAATTAAAGGAATAATTATATTTAGTATTCTAATATCAATATTTGATCTACTTAGATTATCCAAAATATTTTTGTATCTTATGTAATAAGAAATTTTATCAATCATATCTTTTTGTGATAAATTTATTTTTTTTAATGTATCATCAGAGACAATTTCATTTATAGAGTTTTCTAGCAAGAAATTATCTAACGAAACTTCATCCTGTAGATAAGATTCCTTATTTCCCCTTTTAACTTTAAATAGAGGAGGTTGTGCAATATATAATTTTTTATTTCTTAGCAGCTCTTTATAATGGTTATAATAAAAAGTTAACAATAAAGTCCTAATATGTGACCCATCAATATCAGCATCGGTCATTAAAATTATCTTTCCATATCTTAGTTTTGATATATCCATAATATCGTCTTCATCGGCACTTACCTTTGGAGCACCTAAACCCATTGCTGTTATCAATGTTCCTATTTCGTCGTTACTCAAAACTTTATCTAGCCTCGCCTTCTGAACATTTATAACTTTTCCCTTCAAAGGAAGAACGGCTTGGGTCTTTCTATCTCTTCCTTGCTTGGCAGATCCACCTGCTGATTCACCCTCAACTATAAATAGTTCGCACTTTTCAGGATCTTTTTCTTGGCAATCAGCCAATTTTCCAGGCAAGGAACCTAAATCAAGTGCACTTTTCCTTCTAGTTAAATCCCTCGCTTTTTTGGCTGCTTCACGGGCTTTTGCTGCATCGATAGATTTATTTACAATTTTTTTCGCATGTGAAGGATTCTTTTCAAAATATTCTCCTAATGAGTCATTTAATAGTGATTCAACTATTCCAGCAGTTTCAGAATTTCCTAATTTAGTTTTTGTTTGTCCTTCAAATTTAGGTTCAGGAACTTTTATACTAACTACAGAAGTTAACCCCTCCCTTGTATCATCACCAGTTATTTGTATATTTTGATTTTTTAATAAATTTTGATCTTTAGCATATTTATTTATCGATCTTGTTAAGGCGCTTCTAAAACCACTTAAATGAGTACCGCCTTCGATTGTATTTATATTGTTGACGTAAGAGAAAATATTTTCCGAATATCCTTCATTGTATTGAACTGATATTTCCACTATAGTATCATCTTTTTTACCTTTAATTAAAATTGGCTTACTGATTGTTTTTTTTCCAGAATTTAGATGTTCAACATATGAAATAAGACCACCCTTATAATAAAAAGTTTCGCCTTGATCACTTCTCTCATCATAAATTAAAATTTTCAGCCCACTGTTTAGGAAAGCAAGCTCTCTTAATCTATTAGATAAATATTGATAGTCAAATTTCGGTTCAAAATCATATTTACCATTTGTATTGATAACTGGTTTAAATATTTCTTTATCAGGTTTAAATATAATTTTTGTTCCAGTTGACTTTGATTTGCCAATTGATTTTAGTTTTGTTGCAACCTTTCCTATTTCATATCTTTGATGCCATTTAGCCCCGTCTCTACAAATTTCAACCTCTAGGTATTCTGACAAAAAGTTAACAACGGTAACACCTACACCATGAAGACCGCCAGATACAGCATATGTTTTTGAGTCGAATTTTCCTCCCGCATGTAAAGTAGTAAGAATAACCTCAACAGCGGGCTTCTTTTTTACAGGATGTTTATCTACAGGGATTCCTCTACCGTTATCCTCAATGGATATACTCTCGTCTTTATTAATATTAATTTTTATTGTGTCACAATACCCTGCGAGTGCCTCGTCAACACAATTATCCAAAACCTCATATACTAAATGGTGAAATCCTCTTTTAACAACATCACCAATATACATTCCTGGGCGTTTTCTAACGGCTTGCAAGCCTTCAAGGGCCTGTATGGATTTTGCACTGTATTGAGTATCTGCGGTCTTTGGCATTAGATTAATTGAATTCTAACATGGTGATTCATTAAATAAAGACTAATCTTTCATTCTAGGCAATGTAATTCCAGTTTGGTTTTGATATTTACCTTTTTTGTCTGCATAAGTTACTTCACATTGATCATCACCTTCAAAAAAAAGGACTTGGGCAATGCCTTCATTAGCATAAATCTTTGCAGGTAATGGTGTTGTGTTTGATATCTCTAACGTAACATGTCCTTCCCATTCTGGTTCGAACGGAGTTACATTTACTATTATTCCACATCTAGCATATGTTGATTTACCTAAACATACTGTGATAACATTCTTTGGAATTCTAAAATATTCAACAGTTCTTGCCAAGGCGAAAGAGTTAGGGGGTATTATACATTCTTTATCAATTATAGTTACAAAGGATTTTTCATTAAAACTTTTTGGATCAACTACAGTATTAAAAACATCAGTAAAAACTTTAAACTCATCAGTAACTCTAATATCGTAGCCATAAGATGATACGCCATATGAAATTGCACCCTTGGTAGTTTGCTTGTCGGTGAAAGGTTCAATCATTTTATGATCTTTAGCCATTTTCTTTATCCATCTATCAGATTTAATTCCCATGTGTTTCTCCCTAAAATTGTTTTAAAAACTTTAAATCATTTTGATAAAAATATCTAATATCAGTAATACCTAATTTTATCATCGCCAATCTTTCAATACCCATACCAAAAGCAAAACCTGAATATTGATTAGGATCATAATTAACAGATCCAAAAACTTTTGGATTTACCAAGCCACATCCAAGAACTTCCATCCATTTTTTTTCACCATTTTTATTTTCCCATTCAATGTCTAGCTCCGCACTAGGTTCTGTAAATGGAAAATAACTTGGTCTAAATCTAGTTTTAATTTCTTTTTTGAAAAAATCGATACAAAAATTATTGAGAATACTCTTCAGATTTGCGAAGCTGACATTTTCGTCTACAAAAAGACCTTCAACCTGATGAAACATTGGAGTATGAGTTATATCGCTATCACACCTATAAACTTTACCAGGAGATATTATTTTAATTGGAGGACTATTATTCTCCATAATTCTTACTTGCATTGGTGATGTATGAGTCCTTAAAAGCTTATTATCGTCCAGATAAAAAGTGTCTTGCATATCACGTGCAGGATGATTTTCAGGAATATTCAAAGCTTCAAAGTTATAAAAGTTAGATTCGACTTCCGGGCCCTCAACAGTTTGAAATCCATAACCTTCAAAAATATCGATAATATTTTCAAGAACTTGGGTTATTGGGTGCAATGACCCAAATGCTGGGGCTTTACCAGGCAATGTAATATCAATTTTTTCACTGTTTAGCTTTTCGTTTATCTCTGCTTCCTCAATATCTTTAAATTTTTTATTAATTGCCATTTCAATCTCTTTTTTTATAGAATTTATTTCGGCCCCTTGATGTTTCTTTTCATCAATACTTAAATTTTTAAGTTCGGATGTTAATTCAGAAATTAAACCTTTTTTACCAATAAACTTAGACTTTAAATTCATCAAATCATTTTTAGAGATAACTTTATTTAAATCTTGCATCAAGATTTTTACTAAATCTTTATTCATCTTTATTGGCTCTCCTTAATGAAAATATATACATCAAATATGGTGCAAATAAAATTGATGAGTATGTTCCTATTATTACACCAATAATCATTATTAATGAAAAATCTCTTATTATTGGGCCGCCGAAAAAAAATAAGGGAATTAAAACAATCAATACAGTTATTACTGTCAATATTGTTCTTGAGAGAGTTTGAATAATACTAGTATTAACAGTTTCTTTGAATTCAGACTTAACATTTAATAAATTTTCTCTCACTCTGTCAAAAATAACTATTGTATCATTGACAGAATAGCCAATTACTGTAAGAATTGCAGCAATTGTACTTAGAGTAATCTCAATATTTAAAAAAGATATAAAGAATACGGAAATTAGAAAATCATGAAATAATGCAAAAATTGCAGCAATCGCAAAGCTTAGATTAAATCTGATAAAAACATAAATAAGTATTGCAATAGATCCATAGATAATCGCCATTAAACCATTTTGCACTAATTCTTTTCCTACTTTTGGCCCTATGAAATCAATTTGAATAATATATGGATTTAAATCCGAATAAAATTCTTCGAAAACCTTATCAAGTTCCTGTTTTAAATTAAATTCTGATTTTTCATCAAATGGAAATTTAACTAAATAATTATTTTTATCATATAATTGAACAGTAGTATTTGCATTACTTATGAAATTTACTCTCTCTCTTAAAGAATCAATATTAACCTCTCTATTAAAATCTATAATTACTTCAGTCCCGCCAGAGAATTCAAGGCCGTATTTTAAATTATTTGAATTAATATAAAACACCGAAAATATTATAAAAAATAAAGATATAAAAAAGAAATATTTAGAAAATTTAAAAATGTTCATATTAAATATTTACACCTTCTTTCTTAAGAAAACCTCGCGTCACAACTCTAGTAAAAATAACATTTGAAAAAATAGTTGAAAAAATACCTATACATAAAGTTAATGCAAAACCTTTAATAGGACCATCACCTAATGAGAACAAACAAACAGCTGCAATTAGAGTTGTTATATTAGCATCAAGAATTGTTGATAAAGACTTTTCAAATCCTACATCAATTGCAATAGCCTTTTCCTTTCCTTTAGCAATTTCTTCTTTGATTCTTTCATATATAATAATATTTCCATCAACTGCCATACCTAAAGTTAAAACAAGCCCAGCAATACCTGGAAATGTTAAGGTAACACCAAATAACGATAGTAATCCGAAAATAGTAAAAATATTAAAAAATAGTGCCAAATCACATACAAGTCCTAATTTCTTGTAATAAACAAACATGAATACAAATATCATTAAAGATGCAACAAGCATTGAAATCTTTCCCCTGTTAACTGAGTCTTCTCCAAGTGAAGGGCCAATCGTTTTCTCTTGTAAAATTTTAATTGGAATTGGTAATGAGCCAGATTTTAGAATAATCGCAAGATCATTTGCGTCATCAAAAGTATAGTTTCCTGATATAGATCCTCTACCAAATATTTGATCTTGAACTACAGGTGCTGATTTAACTTTACCATCTAAAACGACAGCTATTTTCTTTCCAATATTATCTTGGGTCATTTTTGAAAAAACTTCTGTGCCTTTTGAATCTAACGAAAAAGCTACATAGGGTCTATTCAATTGATCATATGCTACATAAGCATCCTTAATTGAACTTCCTAGCAAAGGAGAATAAAATTTAGTAATAAGATAGCTATCAGATTCTGAGTCAGGTGATTCATATATAATAAATTCTGTTCCAATTTTATCTTTACCAAATTTTGAGAATAATAATTGTTGTGTTGATGCTTCTTGAATTACGGGTTTAAATTCTAATAATGCAGTTTTAGAAATTATGTTTAAGATTCTAGACCTCTGAGATTCACCAACTCCAGGGATTTGAACCAATATCCTATCATTTGAAGCAAGTTGTATTGATGATTCAACTACTCCAAATTGATCTATCCTATTATTTAAAATATCTTTAACCTGTCTTAATAAAAGAATTTTTCTATCATTCAATTTTTTATCATCTATCTTTATTAATAAATATAGATTTTCAAAGTTTTCTTCAATAGAATCAATCTTAATAATTTCTTTTGCATCTATTAAACTTTTTTTATCATAGAATAGAATCTTAATACCATCTGAAGATATATTGGTACCTCTAATTAAAATTTTATTTAAAATTAGATCATCTCTTATTCTTGTTTCTTCCTCATTAAAAATAACTGGCAGAACTTTTTCTTCATCTACTCCAAGTACAATTGAAATACCACCCTTTAAGTCTAATCCCAGATTCAATCTGTTATCAGGAAATGCATACTTCCACCATACTGGCAACTTAGCATTAAAGTTTGGATAAATAAAGATTGAAGCCAAAATAAAAACCAGGAGGCTTAAAATAGTAAAAGTTCTTAATCTACTCATTTATTTTTTTTATCTTCAACTAAAAGTGAATTAATAAACTCTCTTTTAACATTTATATGAACTCCCTTCGAAATCTCAAGTAAAATTATATCTTCTTCTTTTATCTCAATAATTTTGCCAATTATGCCGCCATTGGTAAGAATCTTATCTGATTGTTTTAAATTCTTTAGCATTAGTTCTCTTTGTTTTTGTTGTTTATTCTGAGGCCTAATAATTAAAAAATAAAAAAGAATTATTATTAAACCAAAAGGTAGAAATGGTCCAACTGAAGATAAAAAAGATGAATCACCACCAGGAGGTGGCGCACAAGATGTAATTAAAAATAGTGAAAAAAATAACAAAAATTTAAATTGTTTATTCATTGAAATACCTCTCAAAAAAATTTTTTTTATACTCTATAAAAGTACCATTATCAATCGAAAATCTTATATATTCAATTAATTTATTATAAAAATATAAATTACACTCTGTCATTAACTGGATTGCGCTTATTTCTCCGCAATTAAACAAGTGTCGGATATATCCTATACTGTAGTCCCTACAAGCCTTACAGTCACAATTCTCATCAATAGGATAATTTTTTGATAAATTTTTAGAATTTTTAATATTTATTTTTCCATTAAAAGTAAAAACAGTCCCATTTCTGGCATTTCTAGTAGGAACAACACAATCAAAAATATCAACCCCGCTTGAAACTGATTCAAGGATATCTTCAGGCTTTCCAATACCCATAGAATATCTAGGCTTATTTAAAGGCAAGATATTACATACATCATGAGTAATTTCATAAGTTTTTTGTGTACCCTCACCTAATCCTAATCCTCCAATGGCAATTCCATCAAAATCCAAATCAATCATATGGTTTGCAGATAGTTTTCTTAAATCTTTATAAATTCCACCTTGGACAATACCAAATATTAAATTTTCTGTTTTTTTAATTTTTTTAGATTTCTGAGCCCAAATCTTAGTTCTATTTATTGATTTTAGAAGATGTGAATAGTCAGCATCGGGCTTAGGACAATCATCAAAAATCATCATTATATCTGATCCTAAGTCTTCTTGAATTTGAATAGATAATTCAGGAGATAATTTATTAAGCTTGCCATCAATATGGGATTTAATTATGACTCCATCTGTTTCAATTTTTACTAAAGATCCTAAGCTCCAAACCTGAAAGCCTCCACTATCTGTTAAAATCCCTTTCTCCCATCCGCAGAATTTATGCAAATTGATAAAATTTTTTTTTATAAACTCACTACCTGGACGTAAAAATAAATGATATGCATTGCTAACAATCATTTCATAACCTATGTTATTTAAAATTTCAAAGGTAACGGCTTTTGGAGTGGCATTAGTACAAACTGGCATAAAAAAAGGAGTTTTTACTGTTAATCTATTAAGTTTAAGTTCGCCAGTTCTTGCACTCGTTTGAGAATCTTTGTTTATAATTTTAAATGACATATTTTATAAGAGCTCAATAACTGAAAAAAAACCATTTTTTTTATTTATCAATTTCAAACCTAATTCAATAGAACCAGAAGCAAATACAGATCTAGAAAGTGCTTCATGAGTTATAGAGATATTTTCATTGGATCCATATGAAAGCAAAGTATGTTCTCCCACTGTATTTCCACCACGAATAGAACTTATCCCAACCTCATTAGGTAATCTTTTTGAACTAGAAGATTTTGATCTATACTTAACGATGGAATTCAATTTTTTTTTCTTTAATTTTGCAATATTATCTGCAATTAATAAGGCTGTGCCGCTCGGTGAATCAACTTTTAATTTATGATGTTTTTCAATAATTTCTATATCAGTAGAATCAAAATATTTAAAATTATCACGTACCATTTTCACCATCAGGTTTATGCCAATACTCATATTATATGATTGTAATATTGGAATTTTGTTTGAAATTTTTATAAGTTCTTTAATTTGCGTGTCAGAAAAACCAGTTGTCCCTATAACGATCGGAATTTTTAGTTTAGAAGCAAGTTTTGCTAATTTTATTGACGAATTAGGAATAGAAAAATCTATGATAAAATCTACGGAAAATTTTTTTGGTAATTTTTCTATAATTAAATTGTTTTTTAAACTTTTATTTATGTCTGGATGCTTAGGATTCTCAACTGCATGTAAAATTTTTATATTTGGATAGTTTTTGTCAATCTCATCAATAATTGCTATACCCATTCTTCCTAATGAGCCATTTAAAAGAATAGTTTTTTTGTTTTTACTCATAAATAAAGGATAATACTCGTAATAAATATTATTTCAAAGATTAAGGACAAAAAATGATACGAAGCATGACTGGATACTCTAGCAAGACTATAACTTTTAAAAATGTTTCCTTATATTTGCAAATTAAATCTGAAAATAGTAAAGGTCTAGATATTAACTATAATGATGAATTTAACGATTTTCAGTTAAACGATCTAGTTAAAAAAAAAATTGAATCAAAGTTTAATCGTGGAAAGATAAGAATCAATTTTAATATTGATATAATTAATACTAGCAATCAGGTAAAAATTCTCAATACAGAACTAAATAAATATCTAAAATTAATTAAATCTGAGAAAATTAAATTGAATATTACTTATGGAGATATAGTAAAGTTTATTGAAATCGATAAAAATAAATTACTTAAAAAACCGGATATAAGATCGAAGTTTTTTAAGCTTTTACAATTTTGCATTATAGATTTAATAAAAAAACAAAAAGCTGAGGGAAAGCTAACTCTTAAATCTATAAATTTAAAACTACTTAAAATTGATGCTATTAAAAAAAATATTCAATCTAAATTTGCAAAATATTCAAAGAAGCTCGAAAAAAAATATATATCAGAATTAAGAAAAACTACCGAAAGTAATTATTTAAAAAAAGAAATTTCACCTTTAATTGATAAGATAGATATTGAAGAGGAAATTGTTAGGCTAGATTCACACATAAAAGCTATTTTTAAACTTGTGAAAAAAAATAATGCGAATTTAGGCTTAACAATGGATTTCTATATGCAAGAAGTAAATAGAGAAGCAAATACATTAGCTTCTAAAAGTAAAGATGCAAGCTTATCAAATGATTCGATAAAAATAAAACAACTAGTTAATCAAATTAGAGAATTAGCTTCTAATTTGGAGTAATTCTTTTTATTTCTAAATAAAATACTCCTCTCTTAATAGTTTTATTATCATACTCATAATTATATGAATCAAAAGATATTTCATATTTACTACCAAAACAATTTTTTAACAAAGCCCTATTAGGTTTTATAAAATTAGGCCCTGTTAGATAAATAAAAGACAATTTAGAAATAGAATTCAATTTTATAAATTCAAGTATATATTTTATCAATTGATTAAACTTTGTAATTGCCCTACCTATGACTAAAGTATTTTTATGCTTGAAATTTTCATTATGTAGATTTTCTAATCTAGACTGAATACACAAAATATCAAAATTATTTAAGAATTTATTGTTTGATATGAACTCAGATATAAAAGCAATTTTTTTCTTACTCGAGTCCACAAAGATATATTCAAAATTCAACTTACTACGCTGATCGGACATATAAATTAAGTATGGCATCAAAGGAAATCCAGCACCACATCCAAAATCAATTATATTTTTATAGTTATCATAGTTAAAATTCTTAATTTTATTTGATACTTCAACAAGTGGTAAGATGGAATCCAAAAAGTGTTTTTTTATTACATCTGTTGGCTCTAAAATTGTAGTGAGATTGTATTTCTTGTTTTCATTTATAATATACTCATAAAATTCATAAAATATTTTAGATTTTTGTTCATTTATTAATAAGTTATTACTTTGAAAATTACTTATAATTTCTTTAATAAATAAATTTTTATTCATTGCATTTTTTTTCCATAATATAAAGTATTAAAGTAATAGAAAATATAAATATAGAACAAATTTTAAATCCGAAATTAAAACCATAGAAATGTATCAAGTACCCAAAAAAGAATGTCATCAGATGGACTCCAATTCCAAAAGTTGCATTAAGAGCTCCAAATAATCTCCCTGAGGTATCTTCGGAGCCAGGCTTTACTAACAACGAAGAAATAAAAGGATATATTAATCCATATGTAGATGAAAAAATTATAGCAAAAATAATAATGTCTAAAATATCGTTAATTAATGGTAAAAAATAAATGGAAACAGCAAACAACAATAGCATTATTAGTACTTTTTTAAATAATTTAGCCTCTGATATAAACTCCGACATAAAAAGTCTCAAAATTGTAACAATGATACTATATATGGCAAAAAAAAGGCCTGACTTTAAAGACTTATCCTTTAGAAAAATTGCAATAAAATTCATAATTATTCCAAAGCCAGTGGAGGATAAGAAATTAGTCAGAAGATATTTTTTAGATTTAGGATCACTTATTATATAAAAAAAATCACCAAATTTCATTTTAGTATTTGTTTGATTCTTATAATTTCTAGAATCTATTTTAAAAATAATTAGCAATGCAAGAAATGAAAAAGCAGAAGAAAAAAGGAAAAAATGAACATATCCGTAATTTATAATTATGAATTCTCCAAAAAAAGGTCCAACGAAATAAGGAAATATGGTTGATGAGTAGAATATAGACAATCCCTTTTTTCTATTGTAGTCCTGTAAATTGTCAGAAGCTAATGCTGAAGAAGAGTTAAAAAAAATTGAAAACGATGCACCTTGGAATAATCTTAATATAAGCAATAAAATTATTGAATTTAAATATATAAATAATATTGATGAAATAATCATAATAGCCAAAGCAATTGATCCTAACAATTTCTTTCCAAATCTATCAATAAAAGTGGAAGTAAAAGGTGTTAATAATATAGATGAAATACCAAATGAACCCATCAAAACTCCAATATCTGATTTGGTAAACCCTTGTTCATCTAAAAATAGAGGTAATAAAAAAAATGATGAAAAATTCACAAAAAATAAAAAATTTGCAATTGTTGATAATAAAAAATTTCTATTTAGATTAAACATATAAGACATTTATAAGTGTAAACTAACTTTTGACAAAAAGGGTCCTCATGATATATTCAACCCATTAAAAGTTAGGGCCGTTAGCTCAGTTGGTAGAGCAACTCCCTTTTAAGGAGTGGGTCGCAG
>MDTC01198597.1_pt1 | contig 19247 bp, 21 predicted proteins | sample 811181 | NCBI WGS metagenome assembly MDTC01 (sample SAMN05326644, study PRJNA326480) | marine metagenome | isolation source: seawater | place: Pacific Ocean: North | collected 2011
AAATTTAATTGTATTTTAACTAGTAAGCCCGTAAATAATTTTTAACATTATTCTAGACCTTATAGACCTACAAAGTAAGGGTATCACTGAAACTAGGCTATACAACAGAACTAAATGCTTATTAGTTATCATCTTCCTATAATTTATATTATGTTAAATAGGGTTTAAGCGAATCCTTTCTCCTTTTCCCTCTTGTAATAACTATTATCAGTTGGTTATTGTACTTATTCATTGATTCCTGCCATATGAAAAGCTATAAAAAAAGACCTAGTAAATTTTACTAGGTCTTTTTTACGGATGCTTTACATCACTAACTCAATTCGTTTGTCTTTTATTTTAACGCAGAATTAATTTTAAACAGCGCCTTCTTACTTGCTACATCTTCAGGAATCAATTCCAATACTTTCTCAAAATAAGGTTTTGCCGTTAAGTACATTTCTCGACGTTTTGCATTTAGCTCATTATACTTGGTGGTTTCATTATAATCCAAGTCGTTCATTTCTTTAATGAATTTATTTGCTCCTAAAAAAAACATCGCTCCAGCATTATATATGGCCTTATCGTTGCTAGGATTGATTTCAATAGCTTTTTCATATTCAACTATGGCCTTATCCATATCCCCACTTTTATCGTAAGCGTTTCCTTTTATGAAGTATAGCATGTCATTTTCAGGTTGCAATTCAATGGCTTTATCAATCTTATCAATTGCTCCTGCTATATTATTGTCTTCAATAAAGTAATTCAATTGTTCGATAACTACTTCCGCATTCTCTGGAAATATATCAGCAGCCATATCTAATGTCGCCATTGCTTTTTCTTTATCGCCACTCTTCTTGTATAATCGAGATAAGAATACATAGTTGTTTGCATCTTCTGTCATCGTTAATAAATCTTCATAAGCAGCAATTGCCTCATTCACTAGGCCCCCAGCTTCAGCCGATGCTGCAGCATTGGAAACACACCTTTCAGTTTCTACAACCAATTCTCCATTATTGTTTTTTAAGGTTTCATTAATGGCTTTCATTGCATTGAAATCTTTGTATGCCTGAGCATAATCACCATTTTGGTAAGCATCAGCGCCACTATTAAAAATGTCTGATGAAATAGCACGAATATATAAAACAGCATCTTCTCTATTTCTAAACTTTTTATCCTCTAGAGAAAGGGCTTTTGCAAAACTTTCAATGGCAGTTGTTAAGTATGTAGGGTCAGTCTGACTTAGTAGCTCATCCTTTGAAAGCGCTTGATAAATCATTCCTCTGTAGTACCAGGTTTTCCCTTGAATTCCGGTAGTTTCATGAGCAACCGCTTTGTCAATAGCTTCTTTAGCTTCGACTAAATCCTCTCCGTTCTTAGCTAATTTATATTCTTCAAGATAATTATAAGCTGCCATTACCTTACTCCCTTGAGCAAATGATATCTGGGCTGTGCACAGTAAACCAATTGCTATCAAAACTATTCTTTTCATTGCTTTCATTTTTATTTTTTAAATATCTAACAATTTATTTGCCAAGATTTAATTTTCACAAAACCTTAACAATTGATTCTAAGCTTCAGTTTCTGGATTTTCTTGCTCACTTCCATCTACTTCTTCCTCCACTTCTCCTGAATCGTCAAGTTGAGCCTCTTCGGCATCTTCGAGTCGCTGTTGCTTTCCATCTTTAATAATACTGACTGCTGCAATGCTGTCCTTACCTTTTAAGTTGATTAGCTTAACTCCCTGGGTAGCTCTTCCCAGTACACGTAAATTTTCTAATTCAATACGTATAGCAATACCTGACTTATTAATAATCATTAAATCATCGCTGTCACTCACTTCTCGGATGGTAATTAGCTTACCTGTTTTGTCCGTTAAGTTCATGGTTTTAACCCCTTTTCCGCCACGCTTAGTGATCCTGTAAACTGGCTCCCATTCCTGAGTTTCTTCGTTGAATTCATCCAATAGCGTTCGTTTACCGAAGCCATTTTCGGAGACCACTAAAACGGTTGATTCTTTTTCGTCTTTAGCAGCGCTGATCATTCCAATAACTGCGTCATCTTCCGAGTTCAATCTTACACCTCTTACTCCGGTAGCTGTTCTTCCCATGGATCGAACATCACTTTCGTCAAAACGGACAGCCCTGCCATACTTTGTAGCAAGTATTATTTCACTATCTCCTGTGGTTAATACTACCCTTACTAATTTGTCTTCATCTCTAATAGTAATTGCATTTACTCCATTAGTTCTTACTCTAGAGTAATCTCTAATTGACGTTTTCTTAACCGTACCCGCTTTAGTAGCAAAAAATATAAAGTGTGAATCCAAGAATTCGTCATCTTTCAAGTCTTTAATTGGGATGTAAGCTAAAATTTTATCATCCGAAGGAATATTGATTAAATTCTGCAGTGCTCTGCCTTTAGAAGCTTTACTGCCCTCTGGGATTTCGTAAACTTTCATCCAAAAGCATTTGCCCTTCTCGGTATAGAGAAGTAAGTAATTGTGCGCAGTAGCCGTAAACATATGTTCAATAAAGTCTTCGTCTCTGGTGGTACTTCCTTTCGAGCCTTTGCCTCCCCTATTTTGCGTTTTGTATTCAGAAACCGCAGTACGTTTCATATATCCTAAATGCGAAATGGTAACAATTACTGGCTCATCTGGAATTAAATCGGTGATATCAATATCTCCTGCCGAAAATTCTATATTTGTTCTTCGTTCATCTCCGTATTTTTCAAGTACTTCATCTAATTCTGATTTGATGATACCGAAACGCAAATCCTCGCTTCCTAAAATTTCTTTCAAGTGAGCAATCGTTTTCATGAGTTCATCATACTCAGAGCGCAATTTATCTTGCTCTAGTCCAGTCAATTGACGCAAACGCATCTCTACGATTGCCCGAGATTGAATATCTGAAAGATCGAATCGCTTCATTAAGCTTTCCCTTGCTTGTTCGGTGTTTGAAGATGCTCGAATAATCTTAATTACTTCATCTATATTATCGGAAGCAATTATTAAACCTTCAAGTATATGCGCTCTTTCTTCAGCTTTTCTTAATTCGAATTCTGTTCGCCTTACCACAACCTCATGTCGGAATTCAATGAAATGTTTAATTAACTCTTTCAAGTTCATTAATTTCGGTCTTCCGTCAACTAAGGCAATATTATTTACCCCATATGAGGTCTGAAGTTGAGTGAGTTTAAATAAGGTGTTTAAAACGATATTTGGTATTGCATCTCTCTTCAAATCGACAACAATTCTCATTCCATCTCTATCAGATTCATCGTTAAGGTCAGAGATGCCATCTATTCGTCCGTCATTTACAAGCTCAGATATTTTTTGAATTAATGTTGATTTATTGACTTGATAAGGTATTTCATTGATTACAATTTTATTCTTTCCAGAATCGGTCGTTTCAATACTTGTTTTACCTCTTACAACAATCTTTCCTCTGCCTGTTTCAAAAGATTCTTTGACCCCATCGTAACCATATATTGTTCCTCCGGTTGGAAAATCAGGTGCTGTAATATGTTGCATTAACTCTTCAATAAGAATATCATTATTGTCGATATAAGCTTTCATTCCTGCAATAACTTCGGATAAATTATGCGGCAGAATATTTGTTGCCATTCCTACGGCAATACCAGATGCACCATTAACGAGAAGTTGGGGTATCTTCGAAGGAAGAACTGATGGCTCTTTTAAGGAGTCATCAAAGTTTAATTGAAAATCCACGGTTTCCTTATCTATATCAGAAAGAATGTCCTCTGCGATTTTCCTGAATCTAGCTTCTGTATAACGCATGGCAGCAGGAGGATCGCCATCTACCGACCCAAAATTTCCTTGACCATCGACCAGTGGGTAACGAAGTGACCAGTGCTGCGCCATACGAACCATGGTGTCATATACAGAGCTATCGCCATGTGGGTGATACTTTCCAAGGACTTCCCCTACAATTCTAGCAGATTTCTTATGTGCTTTGTTTGGCGCTAAACCTAAATCATTCATGCCATAAAGCACTCTTCTGTGCACAGGCTTCATGCCATCTCTTACATCAGGAATTGCTCTTGAAACGATGACCGACATAGAATAATCTATGTAGGCACTCTTCATTTCATCTTCAATATTTATTGGAATTACTCTTCCGTTTTTAGCCATAATCTTATAGTATTTAACCGTCTAGCAAAATTAAATATTTATAGGGCTAAAACCTCAGTATTGCCCATAATTTATTAACATTTTCACCATTGATATTGGTTAATAACTTTTGACGTTTTTTAGTTGAAAATAATTTTCAAAAAATGACATAAAAAAATCACGAACTCTTTTGTTGGAAAGAGCTAAGAATTATTGAATTGTAAATTAAACTAGACAATCTGAATTTTGAATTGCAATAAATGGAGATGTAAACAAGTTATTAATGGTATAAATTTGTCACCAATTAAAAAAGAACCTATGAATGCATTATTGTTGCAAATTACAACAGCAGCGGTTGACTCCACTGCTGTGATCCCCGAGCTGACTTCTTCAAGTCTTTTTGCTATGGTTTCTCAAATCGCTTACTTCGGTTTGTTTGTCATGGGAGTAATATTCCTGTTATCAGTTGTTACGGTTTATATTGCTATTGAGCGATATACCGCTATAAGGAAAGCATCCACTATCGATGAAAATTTCATGAATAGAATCAAGGACTTTGTCGCTAATGGAAATATCGCAGGTGCTAAGGACTGGTGCGATAAAGAGGACTCTCCTATCGCTCATATGATTGGTAAAGGAGTCGTTCGGATAGGTAAATCGTTGAAAGATATTCAAGCCAGTATTGAAAACCAAGGAAATCTTGAAGTAGGGCGTTTGGAGAAAGGCTTAAATGTTTTAGCCACGATTTCAGGTACCGCTCCAATGCTAGGCTTCTTAGGAACGGTGACCGGAATGATTACCACATTTAAAGATTTAGCAGATGGCAATACCGCCGCCGGTGATTTGGCTGGTGGATTATATGAAGCTATGTTTACCACAGCATTTGGATTGGCAGCGGGAATTATAAGTTTTGTAGCCTACAATTTGTTAACCTCAAAGTTGGATAGGATGATTTTGAAAATGGAGGCTGCTAGTATTGAGTTTATTGATTTGTTACAAGAGCCTTCAAAATAATTGAGGCATATTTAATCAATTTTTACTATGAAATTAAAAAAAAGGAATAAAGCTAGTGCTGTTTTTAATATGGCATCCCTTACGGATATTATATTCTTATTGTTAATCTTTTTTGTGATTAACTCAGAGATGCCTAATGCGCTAAAATTGATTTTGCCAAACGCATCTGGTAAAACTCCTGCCAGTAAGTCGATAACAGTGGCATTGAGCAATGACCTCACTTATATGGTAAATAGCCAAGTAGTCGAGTATGAGGCAGTCAAAATGACACTTGAGGGAGCGCTCAGTAAAAGTAATAGTGATGAACCTACAGTTGTACTTAAAATAGATAAGGACGTATCCTTAGAAAAAGCTGTGGAATTGTTGGATATTGGTAATCAACTAAAAGTGCCGATGATATTGGCTACTAAGCCGAAGTAATTATATGGAAAACGCATAAGTGGCACATCTAAAAAACATGAATCTCTCAATTGAAAATACCAAAGGGCAGCGAATAGCAAAGATAAGCGCCACAGCATATGTGTTGTTGTGTTGTCTATTTCTATTTACTTTGAAATGCGAGCAGCCGGAGGAAATTAATAACACGGGGATTATGATAAATCTGGGTACCATGGAAACTGGAATGGTTGAAGATAATATACCCACTGCTGAAAATATAGAAGTAGAGAAAGAAGTGGTTAATGAAGAGCTTGTTGAGGAAAGCTCAAGCCCAAATGAAATTGAAGCAGTAACCCAAGATGTTGTTTCGGCTCCTATAACAGCCACTGAAGAACCGGCTGCAGATCCAAGCACCTACTCTAGTAATGCCGAAACTTCTGAACCTGAAGTCGAAGTTGCCCCTGAACCAGTAGTCGATGAAAATGCTTTGTTTAGTGGAACTAATAACCCTAATCAAGGTACGGGTAATATTGCTGGCGATCAGGGCAATCCAAACGGCAGTTTAGAGTCTGATATTTATGGAGATATAGCAGGAAGTGGATTCAGTGGTTCCGGCGATGGTGCTAGTTTGATGGGAAGAGGCTTAGTTTCAAAGCCTACCTTCAATAACCCTACCAATGAGTTCGGGAAAGTAGTTATTAAAATTACTGTCAACAAACAAGGAAAAGTAATAAAAGCAGATTTGGTTTCTTTATACAGTACGAACACTAACCAGGCTTTGGTAAGCTATGCTATGCAAGAAGCTTATAAATTTAAGTTTAATAATGTTGCTGGTGAGGAAGGTGCAAGAGATAATCAAGTGGGCAAGATTATCTATAATTTTAAAGCAAATTAAACTATTCAGTGGACTACAAAGAAACTTTGCAGTATCTTTTTAATAAGTTACCCATGTTTCAAAGGCTGGGTGATCAAGCCTTTAAAAAGGACTTGACGAATACCCTATCCTTATTAAGTGCTTTAGGTAATCCTCATAAGTTATTTAAAACCATACATATAGCAGGCACAAATGGCAAAGGTAGTGTGACTCATATCTTAGCATCTATTCTTCAAGAGGAAGGTTACAAAGTCGCTTGCTATACCTCTCCTCATTACAAGGATTTTAGAGAAAGAATAAAAATAAATGGACTTGTTGTTGAGGAAGATTATGTGGTCAGTTTTGTTGAAAATAATCGCGAGTTAATCGAACAAATTCAACCTTCATTTTTTGAAATAACGGTGGTTATGGCATTTGACTATTTTGCCCAACAAGGTATAGATGTAGCTCTAATTGAAACCGGCATGGGTGGACGGTTTGACTCGACTAATGTGCTAACACCTCTCCTCTCTATCATTACTAATATTTCTTTTGATCACCAGCAGTTTTTAGGAGATACTTTGGCTAAAATAGCTTTTGAAAAAGCGGGGATTATCAAGGAGAGTGTTCCTGTGTTAATCGGGGAATATCAAGAAGATACAAATGCTGTTTTTGTTCAACATGCAGCAGCTTTTAACAGTAGGTTAAAATACGCTCAGGACTTGTTGAAAATTCAGGATTTTATAAGTTCCTACGAGGGAAGCTCTTTGACTGCATTCTATGGGAAAAGTAAATATAACTATACAACAGACCTTAGCGGAAACTACCAAAAGAAAAATATACAAACTGCATTAGCTGCTCTTTTGATCTTAGGTAATCTCTTCAAGGTGAGTGAAAAGGCCAAACGAAATGGACTTTTAAAGGTTCGCGATAATACCATGTTTATAGGCAGGTGTATGCGCATCAGAGAAAAACCTTTAGTAATTTTGGATAGCGCGCACAACGAGGCGGGAATTCAAGAACTTAATCAGCTCTTAAATTCAACACCTTTCAAAAATATTCATTTTGTTTTTGGAACGGTCTCCGATAAAGACCTGAATAAAATACTTCCCTTGTTGCCTCTCCGAGCACAATACTACTTTTGTAAAGCAGACATTACTAGAGGCATGGATCCTAAAAAGCTTTATACAGAGGCGGTTCTTTACGGATTGAAAGGAGCTATCTTCCCCACTGTTAATGCTGCTTATACTCGCGCGATTGCGCAAGCGGAAGATCATGATTTAATAATTGTGAGTGGGAGTATATTTGTTGTTGCTGAGATGTTGTAACAAATTTTATCTCAGATCGTTGCTTAGAAGCTTTAAGAATTCCATTCTTGTGGCTTGTTTTTCAAACTCACCACTAAATGATGATGTAGTGGTACTAGAATTTTGCTTTTGAACCCCTCTCATCATCATACATAAATGCTGGGCTTCTATAACCACGGCAACACCATGAGGCTCGAGCACCTTGTCGATAGTATTTTTAATTTGGACCGTTAAGCGTTCTTGAACTTGCAACCTTCTAGAAAAAACATCAACAATACGAGGAATTTTACTGAGGCCCACAATTTTTCCATTAGGAATGTAAGCGACATGCGCTTTTCCAAAAAAAGGCAACATGTGATGCTCGCACAAGGAATATAACTCAATTCCTTTGATAATAACCATTTCATTGTGATCTTCATGAAACAGTGCACCCCTCAATATTTCTTCAGGATCCATTTCATAACCGTGTGTTAAAAAGTGCATAGCTTTTGAAGCGCGCTCTGGAGTCTTTAGCAATCCTTCTCGACTAACGTCCTCCCCCACGCTTTCAATGATACCTTTGTATCTATCAGCAACGTTTTTTACGAGTTTTTCATTATAACGCTTTTCTTGTGAAAATCTATCCATTGATTGAGTGCATTTTTTATAGTAACAAGTATACTTTGTTTTAGTTCACGACGATCTTACTCTCCATAATATTCTACATAAATTCGGGGTGTTTCCATTAGTTTTAAAGCATGCAATTCGCACCCTTGGATCAAGGGATTTAAAATTTGCCAAATTACCTTAATAAAATTTTCAGAAGATGGTTGAACATTCTTGAAATATTCTACGTCTAAGTTTAGATTTTTATGATCAAATCTAGCACAGACATGTTCCTTTATTAGTTGACTTAAATCATGTGCGTTCATCACGAATCCGGTGTCAGGATTTGGATTTCCCTTAACAGTCACAAATAAATCAAAATTATGCCCATGGAAATTAGTATTGCAACATTTGCCAAATACTTCTTTGTTTTTTTGTGCTGTCCAATTTTTGTTGTAAAGTTTGTGAGCAGCGTTAAAATGCTCAACTCTAGTAAGGTAAATCATGATTTTTATAATGTTTTACAAAGATAGTTGGAATGATTCATATCTGTAAACTATCTTTAACTTTTCTATGAAAATTTTAATTGCATTTGCTCATCCTTCAGAAATAGCTGAGTTTAATATCCATATTGGAAATTTAAGCCATTCAAAGGCCTATGATTATAAGCATATCCATATCGTGTTTATTCAAACAGGATATACCGTATACGAAACAGCGTTCGCCATGGGTAACGCTATGGCCAATAATAGCTATCATTTGATTATTTACGCAGGTTTGGGAAATAGTTTGAATGACAAAATGAAAACTGGAGAGGTACTTAATGTAATTAATGATATTCCTTTTTCAATAGGAAGAGAGGATGATGAGGGATTTGAAAATGCCTACAGGTTAAATTGGTTGGATAAAAATGCAAAACCTCACCTAAGAGGAGGATATATAAATCTAACTAATTCTTATTTCAACGTCTTTTTGCCTTTTATGAAAACGGCAGCATTGACAAGTCCAATATTGGAAGGTGACGAAGAATTACTGAAGCTTAAATATGGACGTTTTCCAATACATGTAGAAAGTAGTAATGGAATTGCTTTTCATTATGCATGTTTATCTAAAGGTTTACCGTTTTATCAATTAAGGGCGATTGCCTATAATACTGTTGATTTAACAAGGGATACAGCGCTTGCAATTGGAAATTTAAACAAAGCCTTGATAAAAATAATCGATTTATTATGAATAAATATTTCAACGAAGCTCAAAAAAATAATGGAGAGAAGTTTAGGAAACAAGTCAATGGCTTAGGGTTTATCTTCTACCTCTTTGCCAAACTGCCTGCCGCATATTTTTCGGGAGTTCGTGTAGTAAGTCTAACAGAAGAAAGCTGCAAGGTGAAGGTTCCGTTTAAATGGTTTTCACAGAATCCATTTCAATCTACGTATTTTGCTTGTTTAGCCATGGCCGCTGAAATGAGCACGGGCTTGCCTTGTATGATGGCTATTGATAAAATGAATCCTAAAGTATCTATGTTGGTGGTCAATTTGGAATCAAGTTTTACCAAGAAAGCCAGTGATGTAACCACTTTTGAATGTCTAGATGCTCCAGCAATTTATGACGCAGTATACAAGGCTATTGAAACTAAAGAAGGGCAGCTTGTGGAAACTCATTCTATAGGTATAAATAATACGGGTGATGAAGTTGCCCGATTCAAGATAACATGGAGTTTTAAATCCAAATAAGACCTTGCCTTTTGGTCAATTTTCTGAATACACCTCCGATATATAAAGGCTTACTTCTTTATTAGTTTATGGCTGGATTGATAGGTGTCACTCCTCAGCAAAACAATATAGACCCCATTGGATCGCTCAGATAAATCAAGGTTAAAAGCCTTTTCAAAGATCACATTCTTTAGAATGGTTTGCCCCAATAAGTTAAGCACTTCCAGTTCAATTGATTTATTCCAGCCTATTGTTTGAATGCGGAAATTCCCTTGACTAGGATTGGGAAGTATACTAATACTAGCAACCTTGTTAAAGTCTTTAATTCCTGTAATTTGATAGGGGGCAGAATTAGCAGAGCATGGCCCAGCAATACTGCTTACACTATACGCTCCGGAGGCAGTAATATCGATGAATTGGTTGGTCTCTCCTGGCAGTAAAATGCCGTTAAGATACCATTGGATATTTGTTGCAATCGAAGATTGTAATTGATTGGCTATTTGAGTTATGACCGGTAAAATTAAGGTAGAAGTTACAAATACGGTTGCGGTATTTGAAGATACTGTTGAACAACCATTGCTTACGGTACAATAGTAGTTTCCTCCATCGCTGGTTTGAACATTATTGACAGTTAATACTGAATCTGTAGCACCAGGAATCGCAATCCCATTAAAAAACCATTGATAAGATGTAATAATTAGATCTGGGGTACTTACGGAAAAATACAATTCTCCTGAGGTATTAATACACCATGTTGCACCGTTTAAAGGTTCATCAATATTAATAGTAGGATCGATTAAAGAACAATTCGATTCTATTTCAAAGTTCTCGTCAGATATATCAAAGAAAATATTGTCGGCAGCTTCAACACGCACTCTTGCCTGATTACTAATTGCAAATGGTGCAATAACTGAAGCTAATCCATTATTGGGTATATTGCTCAGTAAAGTTACAGGAAAGGTATATCCTCCATCTGTTGAAAGTAATAGATTAACTGTATTGCACGAAACAGGATTTTGATTTGTATTTGCAACATTCCATTCCACGTCATAACTACTTCCCGCTGTCCAAGTGATATTGGTATTGGGATTATTCACCACAAAAGGACCTGCAGTATTGGATACTGCAACCTCATACTCGTCATAATTTACTGCTCCACCACCAGGCACATTATCTCTAACTGTAACTCTAAAGGACATATCTCTTCCATAATCAGGTAATATTTCTCCTAAAGTTTGATTGTTGTCTACAATGTCACTGATCTGAGGAAAGGTGCGTATTGGATTAGGAGTGGGTTGAAAGGATCGAAACAAGGGGGCATTGCCTGAAGGATTATTTGGATCGCCTGTAGGGCCTAAATCAAATTGTTCCCAACAATATGTTATTGCATTTCCATCAATATCATTGGCTAAGGCTTGCAGCTCAAAAGGTGTAGATTTTGGTATAGTTTTATTGATTGGAGATAAAATCTGAATTGTAGGAATGTTATTTCCCGTATTTGTTTTTACTGGGCAGTTATCGCCTTGAAATTGCGTTGTGTATGCTAATACTTGATCAAAAGATCGCGTATGAAAATAATCATCACTATTATTTTCAATGTTTTGGGGTGCACAAATTCCTGCATAGCCCATTATGGTGGTAGCGCTGCCCGGTTCATAAGCAGAATTAGTGGATAAATTACCCCCGCTGCATGAACCGGAGTTACTATTAAAAGTATGACTTCCAGCAAACTGATGACCAATTTCATGTGCCAAATAATCAATGTCAAAAGGATCTCCAGTTGGATTATTAATTCCTGTAGTTGCTGAGGCTTTGGAGTTTCTGCATACAACGGCATAACTCGCTAATCCACTTCCTGATCGACCAACAACATGCCCAATATCATAATTATTAGACCCAATAATATTGTCTACTGAATTTTGGTTTTGTCCCAATAATGCTCCAGCATTGTTTGGGTTGGTAAATGGATCGGTGTTCTCATCGGTGTAAATAATTTGGTCATTATCAGCTACCAAAACCAAACGAATCGTGAATTCACGCTCATATACACCATTCACTCGATTGATAGAGGTAACCACTGCGGACAAACCTTCAGCAACTGTGCCTCCATGAAATTGGGTATACTCAGCTGTTGCAGAAACAGCAATACGGTAGGTCCTTAAAATCTGACCATTAGAATCTTTATTCGATTTAAGCTGATTTACAGTTTGATTATCTATAAGCATGGAGTTATCTAACTTTTCCGTATTTACCTCTTCTTGGCTTAAGCAATCAGGCATAGCTTTGTTGTTGACGCAATCTTTCTTGAAATATACCTGATATATATCGGTATCATTTTTCGAAAAAGGATCGATGAAAATAGTACTCTTATCATCAAACAACATGAGATGAAAACCTTTAAGCGTTATATCAGCTCTTCCATATCGCACTTGGGTGCTTGTACTTTGGAAAATAAAAGTTTTTATTTCGGGGAATTTGTTAGCCAATCCTTCTTCCATTATTGGTGCCTCAAAAACCATAAAATTGTCGGTGCTTCCATCAGGCAATGGCAATTGAATCTGGACAGAACTAAGTTGTTGGTTATTGTTCTTTAAGGGAGCAGTGCTCAAGAAGTCTTTTAAGTTTGATAATTCCATCTCAAAGTAGGTGGCATTATTAGTGGAAATTTGAGCGTCTCCAATTAGTTGGCTCTCATCTATTTGTCTCCACAACTGATTTTCTCCAAAAGCTATACTAAACAAGCTAAGTGTTACTAAAATAATATTTTTCATAATTACTCTTTTATTGTGCCTATTCCCTCAGGAAGGTCGTTTTTATAATAAACGAAATAAAGGCCTAAATCATAAAGGTCCTCAACATATATGGTTGCGTCATTACAAAAAACGACTATTTTGAAAGTATGATTTATTTGATCTATTCTTGATTGGCATAATGTGTTGTTCTCTTCATAGCCTTTGTACGAACTGATATTTGGGAATTTGGCTTGAAGTTCTTCGCTCATTACCTTACTATCTTCAATCTTATGCATTGCTATGCTGCCGTCAGGCATTGGCAATGGAACCAATCCTTGCTCAAGCAAGCTACTAAAACTTTCTGAATTAAGCTTATAAGTCCGATAAGCATTCGGCAATACAAGTTCTTGACTGAGATTTATACTAACTGCACTCCAAATCAAATCTGATTCGCTTTTACGATCTATTTTCCCGCTTTTACACGCATTAAGACCACTCAAAACAATAAGAATAAGTAAATACCTCAAAGAACCCATTTAGTTTTAATGTTTTGAATAATAGTATCAGTACGGCTGCTCTTAAGCTTCTTCTCCCCATACTTTTTAACTGATTGGATAAGTTGGATGCCATTGCTCAGAAAAATTTCATCTGCAGATGACAACAATTCATCCCCTACGTTAACCTGCCTTACATCTAAAAAGTTTAGTAAATAGTTCCTGCAGACACCTAAAACACATCCACTTTCGTTTTTCGGTGTATAAATTTCGTCGTCAACAATGAAAAACAAATTGGAAGAACTCGCTTCAATATAAAGTCCTTGAGTATTCTTTAGTAATACATCATCATAGCTGTTAGCAGCTGCAAATTGAGTGGCTAAAACGTAAAGTAATGCGTTAGAATGCTTAATACTTGCAATTGGGTTATGTTGCTTTAACAAATCACTATAAACGCCTAATTGTTGTATTGGCTTGAAAATTTCATTTAAAGGTGAGCATTCCAATAATAATTGTGCTTCTCTTCCTTCGGGCCTATAATTGTTTCCTGATGAGCGAATGATTGAAAGTCTCACACGTGCCATTTTATCAGCAAGTCCATTTCGATTTAATAGTTCAAATATTTTATCAAATGGTATGTTGCAGGAATCGAAATGGAATATTTTACAAGCTTGATCTAATCTATTCTGATGCTCTACGAGCAAAGGGATTTGACCATTGATATAAAGCATGGATTCAAAGCATGCGTCTGCGACACGAAATCGTTCTACATCATAAAAAGAGAGCTCATCTTTTTTAATAAACTTATGGTTAAGGCAGATGATCTGCATCAATCTATGTCCATTGTTTTTACAGCTGGAGGCACAATAAGTTTACCTGCTGTTTTTTCTTTTATTTCCTCAACCGTAACACCTGGAGCAAGTTCTTCGAGTATAAAGGTCCCATCTTTTATTGAAAACATTCCAAGATTGGTAATTACTCTTTTGATGCAGTTTTTCCCTGTTAAAGGCAGGCTACATTGCTTCAATAATTTAGATTCTCCAGCGCGGTTAGTATGCATCATTGCTACAATGATATTATCTGTGCCAGCCACTAAATCCATTGCTCCACCCATGCCTTTCACCATTTTGCCTGGTATTTTCCAATTAGCTATATCTCCATTTTCTGCAACTTCCATTGCACCTAAAACGGTAAGTTGAACATGACCGCCACGAATCATAGCAAAACTATCGGATGAGCTAAACAAGCTGGCTCCAGGTAACATGGTTACTGTCTGCTTTCCTGCATTTATTAAATCTGCATCAATATTTTTTTCCGTGGGAAATGGTCCCATGCCTAGCAGTCCATTTTCCGATTGTAATTCTACATGAATGCCTTTAGGAATATAATTCGCTACCAATGTTGGAATACCTATTCCTAGATTGACATACCACCCGTCTTGGAGTTCTCTAGCTATGCGTTTTGCAATTTGATCTTTAGTCAACATCGTTTCAGTTTTAAGGAATAAATTATTGGGTAATTGTTCGTTGTTCGATTCGTTTTTCGTAGTTGCTGCCTTGGAAAATTCGTTGAACAAAAATTCCTGGCGTATGAACGCAATTTGGGTCAATTTCTCCTGGTTCAACTAGCTCTTCAACCTCGGCAATAGTTATTTTACCTGCCATGGCCATCATTGGATTAAAGTTTCTCGCAGTCCCTTTAAACATTAGATTACCAAATCGATCTCCTTTCCATGCTTTAACAATAGCAAAATCAGCTGTAAGGCCTTCCTCAAGTACATACATTCTTCCATTTATTTCTCTAGTCTCTTTTCCTTCTGCGACTTCCGTTCCATAACCTGTCGCAGTATAAAATGCGGGGATCCCAGCGCCACCTGCCCTACATTTTTCCGCTAAAGTTCCTTGTGGAGTAAGTTCTACCTCTAACTCACCGGAGAGCAGCTGTCTTTCAAATTCTGCATTTTCTCCAACATAACTAGAAATCATTTTTTTGACCTGCCGCTGTTGCAGCATAAGCCCAATTCCAAAATCATCCACACCGGCATTATTGGAAATGCATGTCAACTCTTTTTGACCACCCGCAACTATAGCTTCAATGCAATTCTCAGGTATTCCGCAAAGTCCAAATCCTCCAAGCATTAATGTCATACCATCTTGTATACCTAGAATGGCTTCTTTAGCATCTTTTACTAACTTATTCATATAATTGCTTTTAATTCAATTTCTTTCTTACTTAATTCTTCCAATACTTTATCGTACATCGCACTTAGGTGTACTAAATCTTTGCTATACAGTTTATACGCTTCTTCAAACTCTACATATGTGTAACCATACTTTTCAAAAATTCCATTATAAAAAGTCAATTTTTTCTGATAAATCAATTGGTTAGTAGGCAATAACTCATGCTCTACTGTAGCATCAGATATAGCTAAATCTACCATAATACTAATCATCTCATCCTCCGGTATATTTACCGTCTTGAGAATATCATCATGACTATTACAAGCAAATAATACAATGAAAACAAAAAAGAAAACAATATTTTTCATTAACGTAAAAATAATGAAATAACTTTGTCCTTGAAGTAATTGAGAGATATAATTCGATGGTAAATAAAAATAATTGGAAAGATATAAGCAAAGCATGTGAAAGTGCTCATGCAAGTTTAGTCGCGGTGAGTAAAACCCGATCAATTGACGAGGTCAAAGAAATGTATGACCTGGGTCAACGAATATTTGGAGAAAATCGAGTACAAGAACTGTTGGATAAAAAAGATGAGCTACCACAAGATATTGAATGGCACCTTATCGGACACCTTCAGCGAAATAAGGTAAAGTATATCGCACCATTTATTAGTTTAATTCAGGGCGTGGATAGTCTCCGCTTAATAAAAGAAATTAATAAGGAAGCGAAAAAAAACAACAAGCTTATCGATTGTTTGCTTCAGTTTCATATTGCTCAAGAAGAAAGTAAGTTCGGAATTCCTCCTGCAAATGCTCTTGAATTTATAGATAGTGTAATGGGCTTAAGTTTGGATGGATTAAGGATTCGAGGGGTTATGGGTATGGCGAGCTTTGTTGATGATGATGTACAAATCATTCGAGAATTTTCTGTTTTAAAAGGGGTTTTTAGTGCGCTTAAAAGCAAGCATTTTTCCACGGAAGAATCTTTTGATATTATTAGTATGGGGATGAGTAGTGATTACCAGCTTGCACTTCGGGAAGGCAGTACGATGCTCAGAGTGGGAAGTAAGTTATTTGTTTGATGTACAGTCTTTTTGTTCAGCAATTTTCAAGGCAATTGTCTTAAACATTGAGCCTTGACTTATTTTAGCTTCCTCTTTTTCAATAATTTGAAAAATTTCAATATTCCGTTCCAATTGATATTCCTTTTTACCTTCCACAAGTTCAATCTCGTTTAGATTTAAATGTGCAAGGTTTTCTTCTTTAAAGTTAAATGACGCACTTTCCTTTGGTGTAAGAATATAAACTAAAACTGAATTTGTTAAGAATTGATAAAGCTCTAATCTTTTCGGTAAAATTCGATCTACAAAATTCACTTCATTCAATATCTTTTCGAAGACTAAATCGCTAAATATATCGAGGTGTTGATCACAGCTTGCAGGCGAACTTTTTTTTAACTCTTCCCATGCATCAGGTGTTATATTGGCAAGTAATAAATATTTTAAAAACGCTTCTTTTAATGGTTCTAGCTCGTCTTTTCTTAACCTTCTGTACCTCATTTTTAATCTTCTGTTTGACTTTTTGGCATCCTTAACTCCAACTTAGCTATAAAAATAGTGAGCCCGCGTGGGTATTTCAGAATAGACATAATTAAAATTTGGATAGCGAGAAAACTTTTTTGGCAATTCGCAAAGAATTTTCAAATGCTTCAATATTGAAGTTGTTTCCTATTGTTTTTATGCCAAAGTAATTTACGAAATGTTCTGTAGGCATATTGCCGATTAAATCATCTTTCGCCATGGGACAACCGCCATAACCAAAAATCGCTGTGTCAAACCTTCTGCAGTCATGTTCAAATGCACAATCAATCTTTTCTTTCCAATTATGTGGAGCAGTGTGCAAGTGCGCACCAAACTCAATGCCCGGAAAACTTGGAATCAGATTATCAAACAAATAGCTGATGGTGTCTGCTTGGGCAACACCTACGGTATCGGAAAGCGAAAATATATTAACATCAAGTTTGCTCAATTTTTCAATCCAATTTTCAACAATCTCTTTACTGTAAGGGTCGCCGTAAGGGTTGCCAAAACCCATAGAGATATAGACAACAAGCTCTTTTTTAGTTGAAGTACAGATTTCTTGAATTCGCTTGACTCGTTCAAAGGACTCTTCAATTGTAGAATTTGTATTTCTTAATTGAAAGGTTTCTGAAATGGAAAATGGATAGCCTAAGTAGGTGATCTCTTCAAACTCGCTCGCTTCGTTTGCGCCGCGTTCATTAGCAATAATTGCTAATAATTTTGTAGGCGAATCGCGTAAATCTAGTTGCTTAACCAAATCCTTTGTGTCTGCCATTTGAGGGATAGCCTTAGGTGATACAAAACTTCCGAAATCAATGGTGTGATACCCAACCTTTAGCAAGGAGTTGATATACTCAGCTTTTACTGCTGTAGGTATAAATTTTTTGATGCCTTGCATAGCATCTCTAGGACATTCTACTAACTGAATCATAATATTTTATTGATACCCTGCAGCTAACCAAGCAGAATAGCCGCCATTTAAATCATAGACTTGCGCGAACCCCATTTCTTTCAACATAGCAGCCGCTTTGCCACTTCGCCCTCCACTCTTGCAATAAAGCATGATCGGAGTTTCTCTATCTATCGCATCAATATGGGACTTGAAATTTTCTGCGTAAAAATCATAGTTTTTTGCACCTGCTATGTTTCCATTCTCCGCTAACTCTTTAGGGGTTCGAATATCCAATAGGATTGCGTTTGTATCATTATCCAGTTTTATTTTAAATAAATTTGGCTTTAACAATAAATGAGCTGTCTTGATTTGCATATTTCTCAACCCACTTTCTTGGATGATTTCTTCCTTAAAATCTTTGTTAGATGCTTGTTGCTTGCAAGCAACAAGCAGAAAGCTGGCAATCATTATTCCAAAATATGTAGTTTTCATCAGGTAAATTTCTACAAAAATAAGATAAAGCTGCTTGGATTTAAGAAAAACTATCATTTTTGTGTAATGATAAAGACTACTGAAAAAGATTCCAACTATCGATATTTAGATAAAATGACAACCAATGAGCTTTTGCAAAATATGAATAGGGAGGATCAGACTGTCCCTTTAGCAGTTGCCAAATGCATCAACCAAATTGAATCGGTGGTTGATTTAGTTAGTGATAAATTACTTTCCGGGGGGCGTCTTTTTTATATAGGAGCAGGAACTAGTGGTCGATTAGGTATTGTCGATGCAAGTGAATGTCCTCCTACTTTTGGTGTATCTCATGATTTGGTTACTGGGATTATTTCTGGAGGAGATAAAGCGATTAGAAAAGCAGTGGAGTTTGCCGAAGATAGTAAGGAATTGGCATGGGAAGATTTATCTGAGTTTGCAGTTACGGCAAAGGATATTGTAATCGGGATAGCGGCATCTGGAACAACACCGTATGTTATAGCTGGATTGGAAGCATGTAATTCCAATAATATATCTACCGCCTGTATTACATGCAATGCAGGAAGTCCTTTGGCTACCGTTGCTAATTATCCAATCGAATGCGTGGTCGGCCCGGAGTTTGTTACTGGAAGCACACGGATGAAAGCGGGTACTGCTCAAAAGTTAATTTTAAATATGATTAGTACTTCCGCAATGATAAAAATTGGTCGCGTTGAGGATAACAAAATGGTAAACATGCAGCTAAGTAATCATAAATTGGTAGCGAGAGGCGTTAAAATGATTGTAGAAGCTACCGGAGTGGATAAAACAATAGCGAAGGAAAAGTTGTTAAATTTTAATAGCGTAAAATTGGCGATTGAGGCCTTAAAGAATTAGTATGCATGGAATAGAGCCCTATTGGCGTTGGCGTGATTTGTA
>MDTC01154802.1_pt1 | contig 19246 bp, 29 predicted proteins | sample 811181 | NCBI WGS metagenome assembly MDTC01 (sample SAMN05326644, study PRJNA326480) | marine metagenome | isolation source: seawater | place: Pacific Ocean: North | collected 2011
AATGCTTATCTCCCCTTTTTCGTGAGTACATATGGCAAAGAAAGACAAAAGAAAGACTATAGTTTATTTGATTCCAGAAGGTGAAACCAGGGATAGTCATACATATCATTACACCGCAATCAAAACAAAAAGGTTGACTTCTGAAAATCAGAAGTTAAAATTAAGAAAGTATAATCCGGTAAAACGCAAACACGAATTATTCGTTGAAGCAAAATTACCACCACACAGTAAGTAAAAGGCTATGGCTAAAGAAGCAATTAAAACTAGAGCAACCACTAAATTAGAGTATCCAAACAGATACAATGTAATCATTTACAATGATGACTATACTCCAATGGAGTTTGTTATTAAACTATTAATTGAAGTCTTTAATAAAAACTTAAAAACAGCCAAAGACATCACAATGGAAATACATAACAATACAAGTGCTGTTGCTGGAAATTACAATTTTGAGATAGCCGAGCAAAAAACCAATGAAGCAATTACTATTGCTCGAGCAAATGGTCATCCTTTACAATTGAAAACTTTTCCAGTAGAATGAGTGTAGACAATTTAAATAAAGATACATATAAAGAAGGATTTGTTACTGAACTTGAAAGTGACATTTTCCCCAGCGGACTCAACGAGGACATTGTAAGACAAATTAGTTCAATCAAAAACGAACCAGAGTGGCTATTACAGTACAGACTCAAAGCATTTAGAAGATGGCTACAAATGTCCGAACCAAACTGGAGTGAATTAGATTATAATCCAGTAGACTATCAAGAACTAAGTTACTATTCAGCACCAAAAAAACTTAACAAAGACGAAATACCACAAGAAATATTTGATACCTTTGAAAAGTTAGGTGTACCATTACATGAACGTGATGCATTACTTGGCATAGATACAGAAAAAAAGCCAGACAATCTTATTCCCACAGTAGCCGTTGATGCTGTATTTGATAGTGTTAGTGTTGCAACAACATTTAAAGCAGAATTAGAAAAACATGGTATAATATTCTGTAGTATCAGCGAAGCAGTTCAAGAGCACCCAGAATTAGTTAAAAAATACTTAGGCACAGTTGTACCTTATACAGACAATTACTTTGCTACATTGAACTCTGCTGTATTCTCAGACGGTACATTTTGTTACATTCCTAAAGGTGTAAAGTGTCCTATGGAACTTAATACTTACTTTAGAATAAATGCGAGAAATACAGGACAGTTTGAACGCACATTAATAATTGCTGAAGATGATAGTTATGTAAGTTATTTAGAAGGGTGTACTGCCCCAGCATATGATGAGAATACATTACATGCCGCTGTTGTAGAACTTGTAGCACATGATAGAGCAGAGATAAAATATTCAACTGTACAAAATTGGTATCCTGGAGATGAAAATGGTGTAGGTGGTGTATATAATTTTGTAACCAAACGGGCCATGTGTAAAGGAGAAGAAAGCAAAGTTAGTTGGACACAAGTAGAAACTGGTAGTGCTGTTACATGGAAGTATCCTAGTTGTATTCTAAAAGGTGATGGCAGTATAGGAGAGTTTTATAGTGTTGCTGTTACAAAAGGAAAACAACAAGCAGACACAGGCACTAAAATGATACACATTGGTAAAAATACTAAGAGCACAGTTATATCAAAAGGAATCAGTTTTGGAGATAGTACTAACACTTATAGAGGAAAAGTAAAAGTAAACCCAGGAGCCAAACATGCAACAAACTTTACAAAGTGTGATAGTTTAATGTTGCAAGACAGTAGAGCACTTACAATTCCATATATTGAAAGTACAAATGATACTGCAAAAGTTGAACACGAAGCAAGTGCAGGAAAAGTTAGTGAAGAACAAATGTACTATCTAGCAACAAGAGGATTTGATGAAGATGATGCATTAAATTTAGTAGTTAATGGTTTTTGTAAAGATGTATTTCAAAAACTACCTTTAGAGTTTGCCGCTGAAGCGAATAAATTGTTAGATGTAACACTAGAAGGAGCAGTTGGGTGAACCAATATGAAAATTTTAATAACGATGTTCTATCGTATGATTTAGAAAAGTATAATTGGCCCTTATGGGCTTTGTCAGTTATTAGAGAGGTGCATCCTGAAGTATCATCTTTAGAAACATTACACGAAGAACTTACTACACACCAAGTTGTTTCTGTTGCGGCTCGTGTACAAAATGCTTGTAGTCGAATAGACTTTATGCAAAAGTTTGATGAGTTTGTAGAAGAAAATGTTGCACCATTATTAAATGGACAAAAGTACATGGTGCAAAGACAAGGTACTCTCAGAGTTGTACTGCCTAATCAAACTAAACAACATAGAAGGTTACAGTTCCATCAAGGTATTTTTGTTGGAAATGGTCGTGGTTGTAGAACTATATGGACTCCTTTTACTGAAGCAAAAGACACAAACACAATGTGGATTATGAATCTTGAAGACAGCAGACAATTAACAAAAGATTTTATTGACAATCAATTAACATTAGAACAATTTGAAAAGATAGCGATGGAAAAATCTTTCCCTGTAAATTTAAAACCAGGTCAATCACATCTCTTTAATCAAGAATTAATACATGGAAATGTTGATAACAAAGAAAGTTTTACTCGTGTTAGTTTGGATATGAGAATACTGTTGGAAGGCGAAGAATATGGCAGAAGACATCCAGGAGGATTCATGAGGCTACCTGGCGATTATGAATCTGTAGATTCTGAAAACTATGCAGGTAAAACATTTATAACCTATGCTGGGTGGAGTAGTAATTTTTCTAGAGATATACCATTACCTATGCAACGAGCAACAATTGGAGAATATTGTAAAAAGAGAAATATTGTATATAACAATTATGAATTTGAAAATGACCATGCTGAATGGATGCCTTCATTGGAACACTTTATAAAGAGTAAGCCATATGGCATTGTTTTGTGTAGTCTGTATTCTATGACTGATGACAATGATAGAAGAGAGGAATTATTTAAACTTGCTCTGGATAATGGAGTACAATTACATTTTGCAAATGAATATTTAAGTTTAAAAAATGAGGAAGACATGCAAAGAATTCAGACTTATTTGAATTTTGCTGTTAAGAAAAAAGATAATTATGTTTGGGAGGTAGAATGAAGAAAGTCACAATAAAAGATGTTGGTGGAGAAGTTATTAAAGACAATGCCACTTACTTACTAAAAGATAATGCTTTTGGAAATAATTTAGTTTTAAGCAGTACATTTTTAAGAGCAAATCAAAAAACAAATGGACATTCACATTCAGGGCAAGAAGAAGTTTACTTTTTTGTAGATGGTGAAGGAGAGATGCAAATAGACGATGAACGTTTTCCTGTAACAGCAGGAGATGTTATTTGCATAGAAGACGGAGAGTTTCATAGAGTATTTAATACAGGACACTTAGGACTATATTTTGTCTGTGTGTTCGATGGCGGGAGAAATCACTAATGGCGCAAAAACAACAACAACAAGAAGACAAACTAACTCCAGAGGAGTTGAAAGAACTTATTAAACAACAGCAAGATCCTAGACATAATCAGGATTGACATTAAACACAAAAGACAGTATAATAACGCAATGCTTAAACTAAAGAATTATTCAGTAAAGAATGTTTTAGAAAACATAGATATAGACTTTGAACAAGGAAAGTCATATGTCGTTATGGGGTCTAATGGCGTAGGTAAAAGTACATTATTGCATAGTATAATGGGAAGACCTGACTTAGAAGTATCTGGTGAATTAAGTTTTATGGGTAGTGATATCACAGAACTATCCGTAGACCAACGTGCAAGACTTGGTTTATTTGTAGCCTTCCAATCGCCTACAAGCATTCCTGGATTAAGTAACTTTCAATTGATGAAGCAGGCACTAAATTTAAAAGGAAGTGAAATTGCACCAACTTTATCAAAGTTTAGAGAAGTTAGTAACAATTTAAAATTACCAATAGACTGGGACAAAAGAAATGTAAACCATGATGCTAGTGGTGGTGAGAAAAAGAAAAACGAATTAATACAACTTCAAATGCTTAAAAAGAAAGTTGCAATGCTTGATGAACCGGATAGTGGGTTAGATGTAGACGGCATCAAGTCTTTAATATCTACGTTAAAGGAATGGCGCAACAAAAACAATACACTTATTGTAGTAACACATTATGAAAAACTAATTGAAGGTCTGGATCCTGATACTGTAATAGTTCTCAAGAAAGATGAAGTTGTTGTCGGAGATAATACTTTAGCACAAACTATTTTCAGTAAAGGATTCCAAAGTGTATAAGTCTTTATTTTCATACCCATTACTTGAAAACCAAACAGAGTTTTATTATACTCTAGAGCAACTATATGATTTTTTAGTCAGCGATGAATACATGGCATTAACAGAGCATCATGTAGACAGGAATATTTATAACCATCTAATAAAATGCTATTTAGATAATTTGTACTTTTTAAGAGATATAGACTTGCCTAATTTTAAGCAAGAGCAATTCAATACCTTTAATTTAAACAAATTATATAACATAGATATACTAAGTACACTTAACCATGAAAACAGAGACGTGTTTAGTAGATTTGATTATCTTGCAACAACAGAAAAAAATGCATTGGTACTAGTTGATGGTCATGTATACACCAACGAAGCAATCAATAAAAGAACAACATTTGGTGTGCAAATTCTAGACTATTTAAAGAAAACAAAACATAGACATTCAGAGTATATTAAACTAATAGAGAATACAAGTAACTTTAGTAACATTACATTTGCTTCTACACCATATCCAAATGTGATAGTATTCCCTCATGGTTCTAAAGATAGATATTATAAAAATCCATTGCATGTAAACTACGAAAATTCTACAGATGACCCAGTATTAGAATCTAATACAACAATATTTGATGTGCAATATAATACACATATTAAATTAAAAGAACATATTAAATTATTTGCAGGACAGATGAACTACACAACTTATATTGTTAGAGAAAATAGCACTTTAGAAATAGAAAGAGACACAAATGATTATGGCGGTTGGAATGTGTTTGATAGTAGATTTATTTGCCACCCTGGTAGTACTGTAAAAATAAAATTTAAAAATACAGGAAGTCAATACACACAAGAAAATTTTTATTTTAAATGCAGTTCTGATGTTACTGTAGATTTGCAAGGCAGAAACAATATTTCTAAAGGCAATGAGTATTATCAGTTCGTTAGAGTTAGAAGTGCTGACCATCATAATACCAGTAACATTGATATTAAAAATGTTGGCAATGACCATTGCAAAACTTCATTTATAGGAAAATATGAAATCAGTTCTGCTAGTGAAGGTTTCAAAGGCAGTATGGATAATCAGAATTTGTTATTACATGGTTCTGCAAAAATGCAAACTAGACCCATCTTAGACATTTATACCAAGGAAATAGAATGTACGCATGGTTGCACGATAAGTAATGTTGATGAAGAACAACTGTATTATTTGCAGACAAAAGGATTTGACAAACATTCTGCAAAGAATGTTTTAGTGGATAGTTTTTTATGTTAAGAGTATATGAAAAAGCAAAACGTATTAAGGAAATAAGAAATTGTTTTCCTAGTCTTGCCTATACTGATTTAGTGTATTTAGACAATGCGGCAAGTTCACAGACTGTGGATACAGCAATTAAAGCCGTTAGTGATTATCATTATAATTACAGGGCTAATGTTCATAGAGGCGATTTTAAAACTAGTTCTATTGCAACCGATTTGTATGAAAAAGCAAGGAAAGAGATTTCAGAACTTATAAACTGTGAAGAATGGGAAGTGGCATTTACTTCTGGAACGACTCACAGTTTAAATATTATTGCAGAATGGATTCCAATTGAAACTCCTGTAATTATCACAGAACTAGAACACCACAGTAATATTTTACCTTGGATGAAGCAAGGTAGAACAGCACTTAATGGTTTACTTGTGGTTGTTCCTGCAAACGACGAAGGTAGTATTAATATAGAAGATTGGGAAACTGCATGTAAAACACACCCAGGTGCGGTAGCAAGTTTCTTAACACAAAGTAATTTAACTGGAATTGAATTACCTTGGCAAGACATGTGCAGGATTGCTAAAGAAAATGAATGCATTACAATAGTAGATGGATGCCAAAGTATAGGTCATAAACCCATTGATTTACAGTTAAACAATATAGATTATTTGGTATTTAGTGGTCATAAAATGTATGCTTCTACAGGAACTGGTGTACTGTTTAGTAGGGGAGGCTTCATTGATAAAGAGAGAGATTTAGGTGGTGGAACTGTTAGTCATGTAGATTTTGACCATTATGTAACGGTTCCAGGGCCAGAGCACATAGAAGCAGGAACACAAAACATTGCTGGAGTTCACAGTATAGGAGCCGCGGCAAAATGGATAAAAGAAGTTACATACAAAGACATACAAGAATGTGAAGCAGAATTTTTTAACATGGTCAATGAAAAAGGTTTGTTTTCAATTGAAGGATTAAATCTCATAGGGCCTGTTGGACCTAGAAGTGTATATACTTTTACATTGGAAGATAATCATCCAAGTGATGTTGCAGGATTCTTAGATTTAGATAACGTATGTGTTAGGACGGGCCATATGTGTGCTTATCCGGCGGCTAATAAGTACTCAGGTAGTAAAGGTGTATTCAGGGTAAGTGTAGGGCCATACAATGATGAACACGATTGTGTAATGCTAGTGGAGGGGTTATGGAAAGCAATGGAGAAACTATCCAAGACCAAATTGTAGATAGTATTATAAACAATCTAAAAAGAGTTTATGACCCAGAGATAAACTTGAATGTTTATGACATGGGATTAATATATCAAGTTGCAGTAAATAAAGAGTTAGATGCAAATGTAATTATGACTCTTACTTCTCCTAATTGTCCGGCGGCAGAAATATTACCAATGGAAGTTGAATTCGCCACTAGAGCAGTAGAAGGAGTAAATCATGTTAAAGTTACACTTACATTTGATCCTCCTTGGAACCCAGACCAAATGATAAGTGATGAAGGAAAATATCAGTTAGGGATTTTATAATGAGTAGAAAAGTACCAGCACATTCAAAAAAATTAGATGATGTGATTATCGAAACAGATAAAGGCAGAGAGTTTACTGTTGGAGAGATAAAACATTCTAATAGAGTTGTAAAAAGTAAAACACCTAAACAAGACCTTTCATGGTATGTAAAATGGATTGCGAGTATGTTTATACTAGCAAGTATGAGTATAAGAGGAGTTGACGGATTACAACATTATGACCTTATGTTAAGTTTAATAGGTGTATCTGGTTGGATGTGGGTAGGCTTCTTGTGGAAAGACAGAGCATTAATACTACTCAATGGTGTTGGTATTGTATTATTTTTAAACACCTTAATTAGAGATTATTTTGTAGGATGAGTTTAACTGTTGATGTTACCTCACTTAAAAGTAGTAGAGGTGAAAGATTTGATTTAACAAACCCTGTTGATAGAGAACATATCATTAACAATGGGTTGCAGTTAGACATACCAGTAAACGACAGAGTCTCAGGACATCCTTTAGTTTTATATTTTCAAGACTTTGGTACATTGTTTTCCATGTATAAAGAAACATGGGATAATGCCAACCCTTCACTAGTTTTTAACTTTTTTATACCTACCAGTGGCTGGAATGAAATTGATAAGTTTGGCAGATTTTCTGCTAATTGGAGGTTACGAGAACAACAAATAGATTTTCTATTGTCTTATTTTGAACATTGGGACTCACTCAGTGATTATAATTTAGTAATTGGGTTTTGTGATGAAAGTCCAGAATTAGATGAAATAATAGAGCAAATATATGATTGTATGACTTTGTATAATATACCTAAAAATAAAGTTATGATTATGGGACATAATTTTTTAGGTCAAAAAACAATTAATAAGTTTTGCAAAGAAAGAAAAGAACTTCCTATAAAATATATAGTAAGATGGCATATGACAGGGCATATGGATTATAAAAAAATAGAAAGAAATGCAAGACATTTTAAACCTGGTAATTCATTTGAGTTTGTGGATAATAACCTTTGGCAATATAAAAGACAGTTTCCTATATCATTTTTAAATAGAAGACCTACAATGTCTAGGACTGCATTGTTATGGGGATTGTATGCAAATGGTATATATGCAAAAGATATTCCTACCATTAGTGCTTTCCCTCCTCTAAAGTTTTTTAAAGAAGGTAATACTACAAAGGATTGGGCAGACCAAGTCGTACACATAGAATATTTAGGTCATGTTCTTCAAAAGTTCCAACCTAACCTTTTGAACACACTTAATCCTACAAGTATGGATGACTTCAAAGATAAAATGCGTGTAGGCAAAACTATCAAAGGGGACTATGAATATATAGGGGATATGGAATCTCAAAATGTTCCGTTTGAAAATGATTTTTATGTTTGGCTAACTTGCGAAACTGTTGGAGATATGGATCAACCAAATTTATTCTTTACTGAAAAAGTTCTTAAACCTATGAATAACGGACAAGCACTTATTGTATTTTCACAACCAAATTTTGTACAAAGAATAAAAAAACTAGGCTATCATACACTTGGTGAAGAATTTGGAATAGACGAAAGTTACGACGATATAGAAGATAATCAAGAACGTATGAAACGTATAATTGCAAATGTTGTAAGAATATGCAACTTAGATCCTCAAGAATTATATGAACGTTGGGTAAGTGCAAAAGGTAAAGTTATTGAAAATCAAAAACGAATTCATTTAAGTCTTACTAACATAAGACACAATTATACAGAAAATTTAGTAAAACATTTTACTAATGAAGTGCATAAACCTTACGATGCAGATGAAATTTTTAATTTTAGTGTAAACAAAGAATTAGAAAATTACAAGAATTTTACTAATTTTGATGTTTTCAGTAATAACTAGTAGTATATTTTTAATTTGGAGATAAAATATTATGGCAATTGAAATGACTATACCATATGTAGAATGGAATAGAAGAATGAAACCAGAAGGTAGTAATGAATACACTTGGGTACCTCAGAACTCAGAAGATATATTCAAAGGTAAAAGAGTAGTATTATTTGCGTTACCTGGTGCATTTACACCTACTTGCTCAACTACTCATTTACCCGGGTATGAAGCAAATTATGATAAAATTCTTGAACAGGATATCGATGAAATTTATTGTTTAAGTGTAAATGATAGTTTTGTGATGAATGCTTGGTTTGATAGTTTAGGTATCAGTATGGTACAACCTATTGCTGATGGTAATGGTGACTTTACTAGACAAATGGGTATGCTTGTCAAAAAAGAGCCTGTGTGTTTTGGATATAGAAGTCAACGTTATAGCATGGTTGTTGATAACGGCGGAGTCGAAATGATTTTTGTAGAAGAAGGAAAAGAAGATAACTATGCTGGAGATCCTTTTTCTGTAAGTGATTGCGAATCTATGCTGACATACCTTACAAATGTAAAAGATTTGAGAAGAAGTCAATTAGGCATTGAAGAAGAATCTAAAGAAGATGAAGCAACTGACGATACTGTTTCAGAATGAATCAGGAAATAAAACTGAAAGTATAGATTTTAATTTATATGATACTCCTGTTGTAAACAGGTTTATTGAATTATTAAACTATACGAAACCCACATCGCATATTGAGGGCAGGGTAGACGTAAGACGTTCAAACACCCAAGAATCTACTTTGTCTTTAGCATCGGAAATGAATGATGTTATAGACAAAGTAAATTCCCTCAACGAAGGCTGTATAATAGACAGCGAACTTAAATTAGACTTAACAGTAGAACCACACAAACAAGTTAAAAAACTCAACAAACTGCATGAAATTTTTCAACTATACACAGAAGATTATGGTGTAGATGCAAATGAAACTCAAATACAGTTAGAGCGAGTTAATATACTAGTGCATTTATTAGAAGCAGGACCAGTTGAAATGGATCAGGTTTTTATTGTGGCTAAACAAGTTGGTCCTATAGCAGAAGAACTTGATTTAGAATTATCAGATGATGACCATATGCTTAGAAAACCTCATGCATTGTGGGGAGAACTCGAAATGGATTATCATACTGTAGGTAAAGATTTAGGAGCATGTTTTTGGACTGACGATACTGAATTAGTTGAATCAGGTGAACTTAGACAACAAACAACATTGTGCCCTGGTGTTGCTATTAATTTTATGACAGGCCCAGAAAATAAGCCTACAGACGAAATTGATGAACAAAAAATTAAAGAGTTTAATAAATGGTGTACAAATAACAATTTAAATGCTCATATAAACCACACAGACCCCGTGTATAGACTTGGAAGACTTAGATTAGGGCATATATCCAAAGAATATACCATGCAGGAAATACAAGACCTGGTATTATTTTTTCCTAATATAAAGGACATATTGATAAAATCAGATAAATAAGTGTGTTAGAAAATCGTTTTATTGGAGAACATAAATGTCGAACATAACATTACCAAACGAAGCCGCCGTTAGAGCAGTAGACCAAACAGCATTTGTAACAGATGACCTAATGGATGGTCTTTTAACAGACCCTCAAGGTGCTGTTATTAAATTAATGGTTGAAGAATTAGATTCTGGTGATACTGTTAATATTCATGAAGTAAATGGTGGTACTGGTAAAACTGCAAAATTTATCAAAGATAATTGTACTAATGAAGCAAATTTAAAAATTGTTACTACAGATACATTTGTAGACACATATTTAACTACAAGTGAATTTTATGATAATGTAGCAAATGCTAGTAATGTTTATAAATGTGACATTGGTCCTATGCAAAGGACTAATTTTAACGAAGGTGGACAAGCAATATCAGTAGATGCCTTGGATGCCTTTGGTGCTAATGCAAATGCTATCTTAAGTACTGTTACACTTGCAGATGCTCCTGTTCTCTTAGGCACAAACGACCTTGCTAACTTCGAACATAATAACATTCCTAACACACATGTTGTTAACCAAGCAGGTGATTCGATTGATTCGAGTGGTAATTTTAATAGTTTTAACCTTGTTATATATTATCCTTGGCCGGTAAGTATGGGTTTTGCAGAACATGAAAAGAATACTGCTAGAAAGCAAATTGCAAGTTGTTTCAACAGAGTTCCTTCAGGTGGTGGAATGGTTATTATGAACTTCCATTTACCGTTTGTTCAAACAGCATTTTGGGACACTATGAATGCTATGACAAATACTGGTAGGTTCTGGACAGCAGAATGGGTTCTTAACAGCGAAACTGATGACTCAGGTTATTGGCAAGCGGCTTGTATTAGAAAAACATAAGCCATAAAAACTTTTCCCACAGAATAATACTTACTAAATATCAGTATGAAACTCGCTATCACCGGAGTGGGCATTGTCTCGCCTTTGGGCAATGATATCCAATCCGTCACACAGAATTTAAAGGCATTACAAGTTCCAGTAACTGATTATAGATTACCAGGACACTTTGCAGATTCATTTCTAAATGTTAAAAAAGCATTTCATTGCGAAATTGACGAACTAGAAACAGACCATGTAATCAAACCCAAAGACAAACGTTGGATGGACCCAACTGTGGTTACTAGTATGGTTGCAGTTGACCAAGCAGTTCAAATGGCTAACAACAATTTTCCTGATAATACACCAGTCTTTGTTGGAACAATAAGAGGTGGAGCACCAAATTTAGCAAAGTTTAGTGATATATTAGTGCAAGGTAGACGTAAAGTACACCCTACAATTTTATTAAGCAGTAGTCACGAATATTTAAGTAATCATATTAGCAGTCATTACAAATGGCATGGTATCAGTATGGGTACAAGTGGTACATGTGTGAGTGCAGTACAGGCACTAGATTTAGCAAAAAAATATATGGAATTAGAAGATTATGATTGTGCTGTAGTTGTTGGAACAGATTGGATGACAAGTTCAATGAGTTCATTATATTTTCAACTATTAGGTGCAATAAGTCCTTCAGGTAGAAGTGTACCTTGGGACGAAAGTAGAGATGGCTTTGTAATGGGAGAAGGCTCAGTTTGTGTTGTGGTAGAACCTTTACATAAAGCAAGAGCCAGAGGAGCAGACATCAGATGGGTAGTTGATGGCATTGGGATAGCGAACGACGGTGCTCATCCTACCCAGCCTGATCTTGAAGGTACTGGTGCCAGGATTGCAATAGATTCGGCTTTATCACAAGCAGGTACCAGTGCTGGAGATTATAGTGTATTGAATGCACATGCCACAAGCACACCATTTGGCGATCCTGTGGAGTATAACGTGTTGAAAGATTACTTCCCAGAGCTAAGTTATTTGTACAGTAATAAAGGACAAGTAGGCCATCAGATGGGTGCAAGTGGTTTAACAGAAACTGTATTAGGTGCTGAAGCAATGATAAATGGTTTTGTCCCAGCAAATGCAGGACTCGAGAAGCCATTTACAGACGATGGGTATTTTAATTTGCTAACAGAAGTAAAAGAAGAAGAATATAACAGATTCTTCAAAACAAGTTTTGGATTTGGAGGCAGAAGTGCCGCCATTAGTGTAGTACATGAAAGAAAAGTTTAAACATGCATTTATGGATTGTGCAGAAAGATTTGCACAATTAAGTAGTGCTAAAAGAGCCCAAGTAGGTGCTATTATTGTAAAAGATAATAGAATAGTCAGTATTGGCTATAATGGTATGCCTACAGGGTGGACAAACGAATGCGAAGAAACTATAAGATGGAATGATGTGCCTCACATGAGAGATGAGTATACAAAACAAGGTGCTACATTTCATGAATCACCACACGGCAGTACTTGGAGTAAATTAAAAACTAAACCTGAAGTGTTACATGCAGAAACTAATGCTATTGCAAAAATGGCACAAAGTTCTGAAAGTACTAAAGATGCTGTATTATTTTGTACACACGAGCCTTGCTTAGATTGTGCAAAATTAATACATCAAAGTGGCATACAGCATGTCATTTATAAACATTCATATCAAGCAGATAAAGGTAGTGGATACGATTTTTTAGAAAAAAGCGGATGTAATATAGAAAAATTAAGAGTAGATAATGAAAGTTGAAGACCTAAGTATAGGTATTAAAATACATTGTGATATTGCAAACCTTACAGAACAAGACTATCAAGATATAAATGAATTATACTTACAAAATTTAATAATCGTATTTGAAAATCAACCTTTCGAAACTTTGCCTTTTGCTAAACTTATTGCAAAGATGGGACAATTTGCAAACAGTGAACAAATGCTATGGAAACAAGATGGTGATAACACAGGCAAAGGCAAGCAACCTTTTATAGATCCATTTGGTTGGGATGGTTCTGACAATGACTATCCTGTACAAAGAGTTACTGGAGAAAAAACTGAAAAGGGAATGGCAACAGGCATCTTTGGAAACGGAGAACTTGATTGGCACAGCAACATGAATGGAGAAATGGATAGAGCCAGAGGTGTTGCTTTACAAGGTGCAAGATTTTGTGAGAATACACATACTGCATTTATGGATACTACCAAAGCATACGCAGATTTGCCTGACGATTTAAAAGAACGTTGTGAAGGTGTAATTGGTAACTATGAGTATGCACCAGAGAATTGGGCAAAAGGTGTACCTACACCACAACTAATGACAATGAAGGGTTTTGGTATTGTAGACCACAGATACACAATGCCATTATTACATGAAAGTTTCAGAGGCAAGAAAGGCATGTATTTTCATTTTCATAATAATTGTACTTTTCCAAGTGATCCTCAATTAAAAGATGTATTAATGCAACATTGTTTTCAAGATAAGTATGTATACGAACATGAATGGCATCCTGGGGACATCGTAATTAGTGACCAAGTTTTAACTTTGCACAAACGAGTTGAATGGGAGCCTGAAATAATTGCAAAACGTGTACTTCATAGAATAACATTCCATTATGATAATATGATAGAAGATTATTTTGATAAGCATACCAAAGTGAAAGAGTCTGACAAGTTTGAATACTGATGATATTTTTAGATGAACCAAACAAGCGAGTAATTTTATCTGTTAGAAAATGCGGACTTATGTCTGTCATGCATTCTGTAACAGATGTTTATAAAAATAGATGTAGCAGTAAGAAATATATGATGTACAATTTTGATACTTTCGCTTGGCACACTAACGACCAACGTATACAACCATTAGAAAAAGATGGTTGGAAGGATTATCATGTAACCTTAATTATCAGAGAACCATATGAAAGATATATCAGTGGATTGAGAACTCTTTGGCATTTAAACTGGTTAACAAACGAACCTCAAATATTTAAAGATTGGTTTCATGCCAGTTTAGAATTAGCAGAAAACAAGATACATTTTCAAAATGGTCATACCCATAATTGGCTTTATCAAACAGACGATTTTGAATACAAATCATTAGAAGTGATTAATACAAAAGATTTAACTTGGTGGCTACCTGAACAAGGTTTTCTTAAGAGACATGCACACAGCCATAAATCCAATCCAGAAGATTTGCAAATTATTGAAGAATTTATACAAAATGGGTGGGAAGATAGGGTTAGAGAATACTTAGAACCTGACACAATTATGTACAATAAATGGTTGACTTCTCCTTTATATTCTAGTAAAATAACATCATGAGAAAGAAATCAAAGACACAAATGACTAAAACTGAGTTAATTGGTTTGCTAAAAGAACACGAGAAAACAATTAAATCTATGGAGTCAGAGATTGAAAGTTTGCGTAAGGACAGAATAGCATTAGATACTATTGTAACTGACACAGATACAAGTATTTTAATTGCAGGTCTTAATGCTAGAATAAAAGCATTAGAAGAAAAGGTCGTTGATTTAGACAGTAGGAAAAGTTATGAATAGAGTTTTTGTATACGGCACTTTAAAGAGTGGCGGAGAAGTTAGAGGATTAAATCAATTTGGCGATGGTGCTACCATCGTTGGAAAAGCAAAAACACAATATCCTGATTATGAAATGTCTGACTTAGGAGCATTTCCAGGTGTGTTTTTGAACGGAAAATATCACATTGAAGGTGAAGTTTGGGAAGTAGATGATGAAACTTTGGAGCATCTAGATGCAATTGAAGGATATCCAGACTTTTACAGTAGGCAAGTAACACATACCACACAAGGTAAAGCATGGATGTATTTTCTAGATTCAGACAGTTATAAGGACTATGCTGGTGTGCGTGGTAATCAAGTTATTGAAGACGGAGACACACTAAGATGGCAAAGGTAGTCGGATACGATTATGGAGAAGAGCATGGTATGGCAACTGCATATCATCTCATGAAGAAAATTGCAAAATGGCATCACGATAGAAACTTAATTGAAGGCAGTGATGACAAAAGTCAGTTCGCAAAACTAATTCAAGAAGCAGGCGAACTATCAGACAACATTTGTAAAGGCAATGATATTTCAGATGACATTGGCGATATGATTGTTGTACTCATTAATATAGCAGAACGAAACAATTTAAGCATTGAAGAATGCTTACAACGTGCATGGGACGACATCAAAGACCGTAAAGGCAAAATGATTGATGGAGTTTTTGTAAAAGAAGAAGACTTGAAAGGAGAATAAAATGTCTACATTTTTACTAATTGTTTTAGGAATTTTACTAGGTTGGTTTATACCAAGACCTTATTTTATAGGTGATTGGGAGGACAAATACATTGGTCCTATCAAAGATAAAATCCCTGTGAGATATCAGTGGTGGTAAAATGACCCTTGCATTAATTACTTTACTCTCAATCAAACATACTATTGCAGATTATTTCATGCAATATAGTTGGATGATTAGGGATAAAGGCACATATGGTGCATGGGGTGGCATTGCACATAGCGGTTGGCATGCTATTCTTACTTTAGCAGTATTGAGTATTTTTGAATTACCGCTTTTACTTATTTTGATATTGCCTGTTTTAGATGGTGTTGTTCATTATCATGTAGACTATGTCAAGAGTAATTTTTGGAAAGGTAAAAACTTAGGTCCTCAGGATCAACTTTATTGGGTAGCACATGGTGTTGACCAATTATTACATTTTTTAACTTATGTGGCGATAGTGGCATTATGCGTATAGAAAGAGATATTAAACTTGATTATGGTGACGTATTATTGCGTCCTAAACGTAGTACAATGGGTAGCAGGAAAGATGTTGACCTAAAAAGAACATATAAATTTAGAAACAGTCAAAGAGAATGGACAGGCATTCCTATTATGGCGGCTAACATGCAAGGTGTTGGTACTTTTGGAATGGCAGAAGAACTTATTAGAGTTCCAATGTTTACTTGTTTAGATAAAACATATCAGCCTGTGGATATTTGGGATTGGTTAGGTAACCATGTACACAAACCTGACCTTTGTAACAATATTGCAATAAGCACAGGCATTACAGACATAGATGATGAACGTGTTGAAGCAACATTAAAACTTTGTCGTAGTATTCAATTTGTTTGTATAGATGTAGCAAATGGATATAGCGAAAGGTTTTTAGATTATGTTGCACGTTTTAGGGAAAAACACCCAGAACTAACAATTATTGCAGGTAATGTTGTTACAGCAGATGTAACAGAGGAGTTATTATTACGTGGAGCAGATATCGTTAAAGTTGGCATTGGGCCTGGTAGTGTTTGTACTACTAGGGTTAAGACTGGTGTTGGGTATCCGCAGTTATCCGCAGTCATGGAGTGCATGGATGCCGCTCATGGTCTTGGTGGACACATCATTGCTGATGGGGGTTGTAGTAGTGCTGGAGATGTAGTAAAAGCATTTGGCGGAGGCGCAGACTTTGTGATGTTAGGCGGTATGTTAGCAGGAACAGATGAAGGCGGCGGAGATGTAATTACTAAGACATTTATCACAAATGAACAAGCACCATCAACAAGTGCAGGCATAGGCAAAAAAATTGAAAGAAAATTTGTTGAATTCTTTGGCAGTAGCACAACAGTTGCTCAGGAGGGTACAGGTGGAGTTAAAAATCATAGAACAAGCGAAGGCAGAGTGGTACAAGTTCCTTATAAAGGTTCAGTCACAAACGTGGTTACAGATGTACTTGGAGGTCTTAGGAGTGGTTGCACTTATGTTGGTGCTAGGTCTCTTAAGCAATTAAGTAAATGTACAACTTTTGTACAAGTCAGTAACGGGCAAACACACAATAAAGTTTTTGAAAACATGCAGGTAGGCGAATGACAAAATATACAGTTACAGTTCCAATGCCAGACGGAGATAGTCTTAAAGCAGTTGGCACAAAAGCAAAAAATTTCAGTTTAGTTATTGAAAATGGATGGGCAACATTTGGAGGTTCGGCAAATACTCCAGAAGATTTTGAACTTGATTTATTGGAATGTATCGAAGGACTGCCTGAAAATATAAAAGCCGTAGAGGCATGGTGAAAGACCAGGCACATAATGAAAGAATATATTACAATAGAGAAGGAATGATTATACCAGATAGCAAAAAAGCCGAACACATCATATGGGAATTGAAGTTCGAAATGAATAATCCACGTAATGATGGTTGGACAGGCTCAGATATGAAAAAGAGATTATGGGATATTAAAAACGCAGTCGATGAAGCATTGGTAGATGCGCCAACTTATACTGGCGAAGAACCATATGAAGATATATATGTAACAAAAGTATTACAAGGGAAAAGGAACTTCAAGTGAAATTAGGCATTATAGGTAAAGGCTTTGTAGGCTCAGCAGTAGCAAACGGCTTTGATAAGAACTGTGAACAAGTTATTGTAGATCCTAAATACACAGATAATACTATAGTAGATGTATTAGATTGTAAATTAGTATTTGTATGTGTGCCTACACCAGTTGCAGAAGATGGTAGTTGTGATACAAGCATAGTTAAAGATGTTTTAATAGAATTATCTATGAGAGACTACAAAGGTGTTGTAGTTGTAAAAAGTACAATTATACCAGACTACTTACATGAATTCAAAAAAGAGTTTGATTTGAAAATAGTTTACAATCCAGAGTTTCTCACAGAAGCAAATGCAAATGAAGATTTTAAAAACCCTCCATTCCAAGTATTTGGTGGTAAATGGAGAGATTGTGAAGTAGTAGAAAAAGCATACCTAAGACACAGTTCAGTAAGAATTGTTCCTACATTTAAAGTAGACTTAACCACAGCAAGTTTATTGAAGTACACTATTAATAGTTGGTTAGCAACAAAAGTAATATTCTTTAATGAATTAAAAGAACTACATGAACTTGGTAGTAGTATGGTAACTTGGGAACAATTCACAGACATGTTGAGCAGAGATGAACGTATAGGCAAAACACACATGCAAGTACCAGGACCTGATGGCGAAAAAGGCTTTGGTGGTCATTGTTTTCCTAAAGATACAGAAGCCTTGCTACACTATGCAAACAAAAAGAATATCAAAATGAGTGTATTGCGTAAAGCAGTATCCACAAACAAAAAACTTAGAGATTAGATAAATAATATTTGGAACAGTATGCTATCGAGCGGAAAATGTTCTTGTAAAAATTTAATCAGAACGCATAGAACACACCATCAGGTAATAAGTTTGTAACGTTCTAAACAACAAAAAGGAAGTTTAGAATGAAACTTATAACCATAGTCATGCTCGCCTTGGGCATATCATTCACATCAACAGTATTCGCATCGGAAGAGCAAGAATACAATTACAAACTAAAACAAGATGACTGGGAATATACTTTCCGTACCAGAGAAGATACATGGCACGTTGAAGTAGGTAACTCAGTAGGTCCTGTTGAAGTAATGTACCGTTATGCAGATTTAGATGGTACAATAGAAAACAGAATCAAATTCACCACAGAGTTCTATTCATACAAAGATTTAACATTCGAAGGAAGAATAGAATATCGTCATTTCGATAACAAAGAATCACATTGGCGTTATCGCTTTATAACTGAATACACTCCTCACCTTACAGGTAATCTTTATCTGTATGCGAAGTGGCAACCTCGTTGGAGTTTCAAAGATGCTGGCACAAAATTTGATGCCAGAGACCAAATAGGCATTACCTACAAAGGTGATGGTTGGAAAATAACTCCTTTCATAGAACGTAAAAGTACAGATGACTATGACAGGAAAATGACAGTGACAGGTATTCACTGGGAGGCTAAAATATAATGGATATGATGACGTTATTATGGACTTGCATAGGCTTTGGCTTTGCAAGTTATACTGTTATAGCCAACGACAGTATTCAAACATTAGGAACATGGATACAGTCAAACAAAGAAAAGTTTGATTGGACTA
>MDTC01230823.1_pt1 | contig 19245 bp, 16 predicted proteins | sample 811181 | NCBI WGS metagenome assembly MDTC01 (sample SAMN05326644, study PRJNA326480) | marine metagenome | isolation source: seawater | place: Pacific Ocean: North | collected 2011
TAAAGTCCAGCTCCACTCAATTTTTGAGTTTATGACTGATGATGTATTTAATGAATACCAGAAAATTGCCGATGTATCGAGGTCAGACTTTATAATAACTGCAGAAGAACGTGCCAAGAACCCGCTAGTATGCGAGGGTGACGACTTTGCTAATGAAGGAAATAGTGATGACCCTGAAGTTTATGTGCAACTTCAAGTTTCATCTCCGCCGAATAAAGATAATTTAGGCCCTGATGTATTAGAAACGACTTCCTCTGAATCCTCTCCAACTAATGGATCTTCCAAAAAACCATAAGATATTTATCTGACCATAGATTATATACATACTTACAGATTGAGTATTATATCAGAATGATCATAAATTGATATTTAAAACCTTGTTTTATTTTGTACCATAACTAACCCCTAACTTTTGAGACTCTTATTGTGGTACGCGTAGAAGCAGTTAATTCTAAATAGAGTATGTCTTATAGTTCGTTGGTAATTATTGTTTATTGAAATTCCCTGTGAGAATCCTAAGTCCATCAAATTAATCTATCTGTTTTAATCTCAATCATAAATGTATTTTACATCATGCACATTCCTTGACCATATTCTTGACCATTTACAAATAGATATTAATTATATTGACTGTAAAATGTACTTAAACACACTTAAAATCTGTTGAACTTAGGTTCGTGCGAGTTCGAGTCTCGCCCTGGGCATTCCCTAATATTTAGAATTAATTTATCTATCTAAAAAATATTTTTTTCCTTTTTGTATTATTATGTGTCCTTCGGCCTTTAATTGTTTAGCATGACCTTCCAGTCCACCTGGGAATTTAGGATTCAATTCATAATTTTTTTTCAATGTTCTCCAATAAGGAACATCTACTTCACCATTATTTGATGCTTTTGAAACTAAAGATACAAATATTCCTGTTGTCATTGGGCAGGTGATTGTTGTTTTGTATTTCTTAGATAACTTTTCTCTTATATCATCTAAAGTAATAACAGTGCCATATTTAACAGAATCCATAATTTTCATAACTTCTTTAGGATTTGGGATAAGCATTGTTCCTCCTCCCCAAATATTTGGTGCATCTTTTATTGATGGTAAATCAGTCTTAGAATTAAATTTTGATATTATTGATATATTTTTTTTCATAATTAAATTATAACCATTAAGTCAAAAAATACTTTTGATATTCTTTCAAATAACTTTTTTGATGATTATGCCATTATGCTTTAAAAGGAGGACAAGGGATAACCTACAGATGTGGTGAAATTATCTTAAAACCTATAGTTAGTTATGGATATTCTAGTATTAAGTACGCAATAAATAGTGCACATGTTAATTTTGAAGTATTATAGAAACTAAATATAATTACAACTACAAAAATATGAGAAAATCTATATTTATTTCTATATTATTATGCCTTACATTTATTATTTCTTGTTCTCAAACTGAGGAATTAATATCAACCGAACCAGAAGTTTTAAAAGAAGAAACCAATTCCAAATTGTCTAACAAAAATATCCCTGAAACTCCAAAACCTAAAGTTACACCTAATATCACAGCTACAACAAGAATAGATGATTCAAATAATGATGAAGGTAACGACGAGGATAATATTGAATCGACGCAGGATGGTAACTTTACTTTGCAGTGTATCTCGGATACAAATGACGTTCTCAGTACATGGGTAAAAGCTAAAGGGCCAATTGGAGGTTTGGGATATAACGTACGATATAGACACGATAATCCAGATATCATGTATTTTACCGATGCGTGGTCAGGACTACAAAAAAGTATTGATGGAGGCTTAAATTGGGCCCAGTCTAATGGAGAAGGAGAGGGGAGTATTGATTTTCGAAATGGGCCTTCATTAGATAATATCCCTGTATTTGCTTTTAAGGCAGATCCGAACGATGAAAACATTGTATGGGTAGGTCTGCAAGATAACGGAGGTATCTATAAATCATATGATGTAGGACAATCTTGGAAACCAAAACGCAATGGTTTAAATTCAAATAAGATTATTCCGCAACAAAAATTAATAAATGAAGATGAAAATATTTCCGAGTTACAATTAACCGTCAGAATGATTGAAGTTGAACCAGGTAATTCAAATGTCGTTTACGTCATGGGTGACGTTGACACCAATGTAGATGGATTCCAGTTTAATCGAACTCGAGGATTTGTATTTAAATCTACAGACGGAGGTGAGCAATTTGAACTCGTTGGTGATTTTGCAAATTTAACTAGATGGCTTTTTTTTACGAACTCGAACGATAACGAAGAGTTACTTGTTACCACAGGAATATTCGACCGTGAACCTGATACAGCAGCAGAAAAAGAATATGGAGAGCTTTCTGATGATGCAATCCCAAGTGGACTTGGAGTAGGAGTCTTTAAATCAAATGACGGGGGCAAAAACTGGCATGAAAGTAATCAGGGGATTAACCAAAAGCGGTCCATGCATTTTGGTGGAGCAGACCAGAGTCCATTTGATGAAAAAATAATCATCATTGCAAGCGGCAACGACGTCGATAACTCTCTTCGCGATTACTCAGGAGCGATTTATAAATCTATAGATGGAGGAGCTTCTTGGAAGGATGTATCACCTCTTTATTCAGGATTAGGGATGTTTGGCGCAGTCGCTTTTGCTGAATCTGATAAAAACATTGTTTATGTTGCGGGAGAAAATGAATTTCTTCGTTCGGCAGATCGGGGAGAAACATGGATCATACAAGAGCAGTGGGGGCCCCCAGGAATAAAGCCAGGGAATCCCATTGATATGGTAGTAAGTAAGGCAGACCCCAATACTGTATTCGTCAATAACTATGGTGGTGGAGTATTCAAGACTTCAGATGGTGGGGAAACTTGGATCAATTGGAGTAACGGTTATTCGGGTGCAAACATTTTTGGCATTTCTGTTAGCCGTACTGGTTGTCTAGCCTCAAACGGGCGAAGTCAAATACATCTTTCAGGAGACTTTGGCGAGACATGGCAAGGTATCCTTTATGGCAAATCCTATAGTCTTGGAGACGGGCTTGCTATTAAGTTCTTATCACACGATGATAGCAATCAAACCATTATTGCAACCGATGCCCATAATGGACTTCTTTATTACTCAAGCAATCTAGGAAATGATTGGGAAATTTCTTCTGGACTGGTTGACATAGAACATTCTGTATTCGAGCAATCTTTTGGAATACACGTGGTTGAGGAGGCTAAATCAAATCCAATGGTGTTGTATGTTGGTTATATTCAATCAAAGATTAAAGGGCACGATCCTCATCAATTAGGCGAAATTAAACAGTCACCAGGAATGTATAAATCTGTTGATGGAGGAATATCCTGGTTTCCAATCAATAATGGTCTACCCACTGAATCTTACAGCCGTAATGTAACAGATATTGCTGTTAGTAGTCAGAATGAAGACATAGTCTATATCAATTCATTGTTTGATGGGTTGTATTATACAGTTGATGGTGGTGAATTCTGGGATAAATTAACAGGAAGTTTACCCGAAGGGTTATCATGGGATGATTGTGGGCATACGTGTGTTAATGAGGATGGTGAAAGAATTGATATGGACGATATGGAACAATCCGAAGTGATTCAACGCAAACACGCAATGAGCATTGCTGTTAATCCCCAAAATGACCAAGAGATATTTTTAGGCACCAATGTTCATGGTGTTTACAAATCCATTGATGGTGGAGCGAATTGGAAAGAAACACTTTGGCGTACTGAGGCGATCAATACCTCGAAACGTGACCATGCACACGCAATTGATATTGCTATTAATCCCGTTGATCCTGACACCATTGCTGTTGCCGACTGGAATAGTGGAGTGCTATTGAGTCAGGATGGTGGTGAGTCTTGGAAACGAACAAACCAAGGATTGCATACAGGAGTGGTACAAGTGTTAACATTTTCACCAAACGGACAATATCTTTTTGCCGGTACTGAAGGACATGGTATATTTCGGTATAAACTTTTTAATTAATTTTCAAATAACTTTTTAATCTGTAAGCGTGTATCTGTTTAGTATGGGAAATGAACAGAGAACATACTTGGGAGCAGATGATTAAATCTAGTGAGATGAGTGTAAAGCTTACTCCTCATAATTTGAGGGATATATATGCTTCTTCGGCTCTTGTTAAGGGTTATGATGTTGTAACAGTATCTAAGCATCTCGGTCATGCTGATCCGTCTATTACATTAAAAGTATATGCTCAGTTTATTAAGTCTCCTAATCAAAGGGAAATGGCTGAAGAGTTAGCTGAAATCTTTACCAGGTAAGTACCCATACCTACAATTTGATATTACGGTTGCTGCTGCATTGTTTCGCAACAGTTACCTAAATAATTACCTAAACGCAGGAAGATACATTCTGCTACAATATGAGTTATTAATAAGGTAACTAATGAAGGTAGTAAGATTATCCTGAATTAGCTTGATATACTAACAAGAAATTTGCCAAGGAGAAGGTCGCGAGTTCGAATCTCGTCTTCCGCTCCACAATCTAGGTTAATTTATGCTAGAAGAAACAAAATTATTTTAACATTACCGGGGAAAAACATGAAATTTGTATTATTCAATAACGGCACTCCAGGATTATTAAGAACAAATGGAGTCGCAGATCTTAGCACAATAATCGCCCCATTCAATTCAGAAAAGGGTCAAAAAGCTATGGAAGCTCTCATAGAAAACTCAAAGAATCTTAAATCTGAACTCAAGCATATTGAGGAATCTGGCAATTTAATACCAATGTCAAACGTTTCTCTGGACGCACCACTTCCTCAACCAAGTAAAATTTTTTGTATGGGCGGAAATTATACTGAATTTGGACATCGTGAACCAGGGCCAATGTGGGGATTTCAAAAAACAAATGATACTGTTATAGGGCCTGAAGGAACTGTAAATCTTCCACCCGATGATGCAAACATTTTCCATCACGAAGCTGAACTAGTATTAATATTTGGACGCCCTGGTAAAAATATCAAAGAAGAAGAAGCATTTGATTATGTATTTGGATACACATGTGGTGTAGACGTATCTGCCCGTATGCCAGGTGGATCATTTAAATTTCAACCATGGCGTGGAATTTCTGAACATAAATCTTATCCTACTTTTGCTCCAATGGGGCCGGCTTTAGTAACAAAAGATGAAATTACTGACCCTCAAGACATGCAAATTCGTTTAACTGTAGATGGAGAATTAAGAGGAAATTTTAACACTTCTGATATGGCACATTCAATTGCAAAATCTATCGCTTTTGTAAGTCAATTTGAAAATATTAATATAGGAGATGTACTATACACAGGAACAAATCATCAAGGGCTTGGCGCAATGCAAGATGGTGATAATATAAATATAGAAATAGATCAACTTGGAGGATTTTCTTTCAGCGTCAAAGATTCATTAAAACGTAAATGGGAAAAAGGAATAGATGAAGAAACTGCAGAAGATATCCGTAAAGGTACAGGTGGCCCAGGCCGTAGAAAACGACCAATCTCCTGAATACAATCAATTAAAATCTTGTTGAATAAATGAATGAGAATAATATTAAATTTTTGAATGATATAAAAGTCTTAGATTTTACTAGTCATTACTCAGGAGACCTTAGCTCAATGTTTTTATCAGATTTTGGTGCATCTGTAACTAAATTTGTAACTAAAAACAAAGCCAACTTTCAGTCGGATTTGTTTTGGAATAGAAATAAAAAAATAATTAAATATTCAAATACAAATGATCTTAATAAATCAGAGATAATTAAATTCATAAATCAATCTGACGTTTTAATTTATGATTTCCAATTAAATTCAAATGAATATAAATCTATACTCTCTAATATACAGAAAGTTAATAATAAAAATTTGATTATATGTCATATTTCCGCGTTTCCTAAAACTTCCAAATTTAAAGATGAACCTATGATAGATGAAATGGTTATTGCGAGAGCGGGTGAAATGATGATATTACCAGGACTTGGCAAACCAAGTCCTAAATTTTTAATGCACCCTATTGCCAGTGTTGGGGGTGGCATAAATTCAGCTACAGCAATAATTTCTGCCCTGATTTCAAACATGATTTCTATCAAACAAATAAATAATATAAACTCAACTCTTCTTGGAGGCTTGTTATTATATGCATCAAATCCTTACCAGGGAGATAAATGGAGAGATTTTGGAAAACCATATGGTGGAGCTCCATTTTATAGTAATTATGAATGTGCAGATGGTTTTATACAGCTAGCATGTATTGGAAGCAAATTTGCTCAAAATGCAGCTATAGCTATAGATATACCTGAGGTTATTATTGCCCCTGAATTTGAATCTATATTTTATAGACCAGTTAAAAGAGATAAAGAAAACTATATAAATACCGCTACCAGATTATATGACCTTATTGCTATTAGCATGAAAACTAAAACATGTGCTGAATGGAGTAAAATTTTTGAAGACGCGGATGTTCCTTACAATAAAGTAAATAGTATAGAAGAAACTATTAACGATGAACAAATTTTACATAATAAGCTTATTTTTGAAGAAAACAATAAAAAACGAATTGGTAAATTTATAAATATAAATTCAAATAATTCTAATTTGAATTCATCAAAAATAATCAGGCGAAAATCTTTCACTCTACCTTTAGAAGGGTTTAAATCCATAGAAATTACAAATATTATTGCAGGCCCTGTTGCAGGTAGAATATTATCTAACTTAGGAGTTGAAGCAATTAAATTAGAACCTCCAATCGGAGAAATATCACGACCATTAGATCTTGGATATTTCAAGAATCTTAATCGGAATAAAAAAGGAATATCTATAGATGCAAAGACTGATCAAGGTAAAAAAATAATAAAAAAACTTGTTCAAAATGTTGATATATTTTTAGAAAATATGAGACCCGGGGCTGCAGACAGAGTAGGTTTAAGTGCAAAAGATTTAAAAGAATTAAATCCGACTATAATACAAACACATATAGCAGCTTACGGGCATGACGGACCTTATGTTCACAGACCTGGCCTTGACCCAATTGCACAATCAATTACAGGATTACAACATATACAAGGAGGAGGCAAAAAACCAGTATTTTTACCAATGCTAGCTCCCACTGATTTTACTGCAGGAGGCATGGCTGCTCTAGGCACAATTGTAAGTTTATACAATAAAATAAAAAATGGGACAGGGAGCACTGTCCATACAAATTTATTAGCAGGGGGGATGCTATTAAACGGCAAAACAATAAGTAATTATTTAATAAACAGTCATATTCCAAAATTTATCAATGAAAATCAAAATGGAATCTCAGATTTTAACAGAGCTTACAAATGTAAAGACCAATGGATTTATATTTACTGTAATAACATCCCTGATAAAGAAGTAATAGATTTAATAAATAAAAAATTTAATTTAACTATTAATAATAGTTCAGATATTGAAAAATTATTTTTATCATATAATTCATCAGACTTAATTCGAAATCTTTCTATACATGATATACATATGTGTGTAGTAACAAATCCGAAAGAAGATAATTACGATTTTCTGATTAATCCCATTACTCTGAAAATGATAACAAACAAAAACAATCATCCCTCACTAATTTCACTCGAAATGGCTCATAATATGTATGATCTTGGTTTGAAAAACAAAAAAGTTATTAATTGCCCGGAATTAGGGGAACATAACAATAAGTTTTTGAAGCAATTAGGATATAGAGAAGAAGATATTTTAAAAATGTATAAGAAAAAAATTATTTTTAAAAATTAATTATTTTCTATATCCATTTTTTAAAGATTTTTTTCTTGAATAAAACCTTTTTTTCTTTCCACTTATTCTTCCAAATTGGTTAAGATTATCTAAATTACCTTTCAATGAATATTTAGAATCTGAAAGTGTTATTGATGTCCCAATCAATTTTTCAAGTTTTTTAATACTGGATTTTTGTGGAGGCATAACAAAAGAAATTGCTTTTCCTTCTCTGCCAGCTCTTCCAGTTCTGCCTACTCTATGTACATAATCATCTAATTGGTCAGGAAGATCAAAATTGATAACTACAGAAATATGAACCACATCAATTCCTCTTGATGCAATGTCAGTAGCTACTAATATCCTAAATTTCCAGTCAGCAAAACCCTTAAGTGATATTTTTCTTTGTGCCTGAGTTCTATTTGAATGAATTTCAGTGGCTGTATGTCCCATATTGCGAATATCTTTTGCTAATTTTTTTGCACCATATTTCGTTCTGGTAAAAATAAGTATAGAGTCATTATGATATTGCTCTAACAAGGCTTTGAGTAATTGTGATTTATTATTTTTAGGAATTATAAATGCTTCATGATCTAATTTATCCGGCGTTGTTCCCTGGGGATTTATTTCAATTTTTTTCGGATCATTCATAAATCTGTGAACTAATTTAGATATAGCCTTAGGCATAGTTGCAGAAAATAACATCATCTGGTGTTTAGATGTAATTTTTTCTAATATTTTAGTTATTTCAGGTAAAAATCCTTCATCAAGCATTCTGTCTGCTTCATCTAAAGTCAAAACATTAATTTTATTTAACTTAAACTTCCCCTGATTAATTAGATCAGCCAATCTACCAGGAGTTGCAATTATAATATCCGGATTATTTTTTAAACTTACAATTTGTCTTTTCTGAGATACTCCACCAATTATGATTGAGCAGTGCAAATTCCATAATTTTCCTACTTCTCTTATAGAATTTCCTACCTGAATCGCCAATTCACGTGTAGGAACTAAAATAAGTCCCTGCCCTTTATTTCTAACCACTTTTTCAATCATGGGTATACCAAAAGCCAATGTTTTGCCGGTACCAGTCTGTGCTATGCCTATAACATTTTTGCCATTCAGTGCCAAAGGGATAATTTCTTTTTGAATAGGGGTGGGAATTGAAAATTTCAAATAATCTAAAGCAGATATAGTTTTTTCATCTATACCTAACTTAATAAAATCGTTCGAATGTTTAGTTGTCTGCAACATAATGTAATGACCTCAATGCTCTTAAGGCCATATTTTGACATGAAGAGTTAAAAATAAATCAATGATAATTAAAATACAAAAATCCGGAAGATACTATGGTATATAAGGTGTTAATATAATGCAACTATAAAATTGAAAGTAAATAATTTATGACTGAAACAAAAATTCTTGATGGTGGGACAGGTTCTGAAATCAGAAGACGGGGTTATGATGTACCATCACATGTTGAATCTATCTGGTCTGCGCAGGCACTAATAGATAACCCTGAAGTTGTAGAGCAAATTCATTATGATTATATACATGCAGGAGCAAATTATATAACCATAAATAATTATGCTTTAACACAGCCAATATTATCTAGGGCCAAAATAAAAAACAAATTAAAAGAGCTAACCTTGCTATCAATTGAATTGGCTCATAATGCAAAAAAAAGATCTGATAAAGACGTGAAAATAATAGGGTCTCTCCCTCCTTTGGAGACAAGTTACAGATCAGATTTGGTAATTAATGAAAAAGAAATGTATGAGAATTATAAGGAAATAGCATCCATATTAAAAAATAATGTTGATGTTATTATCTGTGAAACAATGTCGAGTAGCATTGAAGCTAAAACAGCATTAAAAGCTGCGCTTGAAACTAATATCGAATCATGGGTAAGCTGGACTCTTCAGGGTAACAGGGTAAATATTCTGCCAAGCGGGGAAACACTGGAAGAAGCATTTAATGAGTCAAAAGCAACTGAAGCAGAAGCCTTTTTAATAAATTGTTGTGCAGCAAATTTTGTAACAGAAGGAATAAAAACATTAAATAATCTTACTGACAAACCTATTGGAGGTTATGCAAATTCAGTATTAGTAAGAGTATCAAAAAACACAAAAATAAAAGATACAACTTATGCGATGGAAAAAAATCCTGAACAAGCTCAAAGAAGTTTAAGTAAGAATATTAATGAATGGGATTATTCATCTGAAGCAAAAAAATGGCTTAAAAATGGAGCTTCAATAATTGGAGGCTGTTGTAGCACCACTCCAAATCACATTAAAGAAATTAAAAAAATAACTGAGTAGTTACTCAGATACTTGAAAATAAATCTGTCATCATTTCAAAATCTAACTTACCTGTATTAACATTTCGGGGACTAGGGTGATAGCATCCAATCAAGTTTATACCGTTGAGCATTTTGTATGATTTTCCATGACCAAAAGGAAAATTTTTAGTTTTCAAATCTTCAAATTGTTTAAAGTATTTAAGAGTTCCATCAAAAGCTATTTTACCAAGAGCCACAATAGTTTTAAGATTCGTTAATAATTCCATCTCTCTATTAAAATAAGAGAAGCACGTTTTTAATTCCCCGGATGTAGGTTTGTCTCCTGGGGGGACACATTTTAACATTGCAGTCATATATGCATTTATTAATTCAAGGCCATCATCTCTGTAGTCGGAATTTATCTGATTAGCCAAGCCTGTGTAATGCATGCATTTCATCAAAAAATCTGCAGATTTATCACCAGTAAAAACTCTTCCAGTCCGGTTCCCACCATGTGCTGCAGGTGCAAGCCCTACAAATAAAATTTCAGCATTAATATCCCCATATCCCGGAACTGGCTTACCCCAGTATTCTTCATTTATGTATTGTTTGCGTTTTTCAGTTGCAATTTTTTCTCTGAAATTCACAAGCCTTGTGCACTGGGTGCAGGTTATCATATTAGAATAAAATGATTTAAACCTATTATCATTGATCATTAATTTTTAAGCTTTTTTACTTAAGTATACAATACCAATAATTAAGAATAAGAAAAATACAGCAAGGAATGACATAGTTTCTCCAAGAAAAACTACTGAAAAGAAAAACGTAAAAAATGGTCTGAACAAATCAACCTGACTAACTCTTGCAACTCCGCCAATTCCAAGGCCTTCGTAAAAGAAAAAGAAACCTACTAGGTTATTCCCCAGGCATAAGAAAGCAAATAATAATATTGAAATAAATGAATCATTTGCAACCTGAATCAGATGAGTAACATCAAAATTTAATAATGTTAAAGGAATTACTAGCGGGAGGCTAATAACTAGAGACCAACAGATTACTTTCCACCCACTCATAGTTTTTCCTAATATTCCTCCCTGAGCATATCCCATTCCACCTATAACCACACAAACAAGCAAAGCAAAATCGCCAAAACCTATATTTGTAATCCCTGAATCATTAGTAAGTAATCTGAAAACAGTAACGGTAATAAATCCTATTACAGCAATTCCCCAGAATCTTTTAGTAGGGTTTTCTTCAGATAATAATCCCGCAAATATTGCTGTAGAAAGTGGTACAGCAGCAAGTACTATTCCCCCATTACCAGCAGGAATAGTCTGCATTGCTATAGCAGTAAAAATTGGAAATGCAAATACGACTCCGATTGCTGTAATTATCAGTTTTCTTAAATCAGTTTTCTTAGGTAAATTTTCAGGTTTAAACTGTCCTTTGAATAAAAGTATAAGAACTGCTGCAAGTCCAGCTAGAAATCCTCTTCCAAATCCAATTTCAAGAGAAGTGAAATCTGCCTGGGTAAGATGCCTTGTTATTGGAAGAGTGAGAGAAAAAATCAGAACTCCAATAAAGCCAAGTAAGAATCCATAGTTTTCTCTGGTAAAATACTTGTTCACTTATATCTCGATGAAGAATATAATTAATTTGGATTATATTATCACATCAAAGGATACAAAGATATGAACAGTATATTTAGTGGAATTCCATCTGATAAATGGATTATGAATAATGATTTGGCTTTTGCAATACTTGATATTTATCCTGCATCTGAAGGTCATACTCTTTTTATACCCAAAAGAGAAATAGAAACATTTTTTGAAATTAATAATGATGAATTAAAAGCAATAAAAGATCTGATTAACAAAAGAAAAGATGAAATTTCAAAAGAGGATGAAAGTGTTGAAGGATTTAATATATTGATTAACAACGGTGCTATAGCAGGACAAACAGTATTTCACCTACATTTTCATTTAATTCCCAGAAGAAAAAACGATTCTTCACAGGAAAACTTCTTCAGTAATATTGGGAAAGCTAAAAGTTAAATAGAAAAAATATCCTTGATTAAATATTTTGGCTCCGCAGGTAGGATTCGAACCTACGACCAATCGGTTAACAGCCGACCGCTCTACCACTGAGCTACTGCGGAAAAAGAAAGTAAAAAAAATTATACCACTTAAAAATAAGAAAAGAAATTTATGATGATAGTGTTTTCGATTTACTTTTTATATTAGTTTTCTTAAATTTAAGGTTTCCATCAGAAGCTGTGATATTAATTTTAATACCATCTGACACTTTACCTGAAATAATCATAGTTGATATTTCATTTTCAATTTTTCTTTGTATTAGCCGTTTTAAAGGTCTTGCACCAAATTCTTCGTCATAACCTTCAGCTATCAGTAATTCTTTTGCAGAATCACTTAAATGTATTTCAATGCCCTTTTCATCAAGTCTTTTCTGAATATCTTTAATTATCAGATCAGAAATTTGCTTCAATTCATCTTTTGTTAATTTTTCAAAAACAATAATTTCATCAATTCTGTTAATAAATTCAGGTCTGAAAGATTTTTTTAACACTTGATCAATTGAAGATCTTTGTTTAACAGCTTCCTGATCTGAAAGATCCTGTAAAAATCCAAAATTATTTGTCATATTATCTGCTGTAATAAGATTACTTGTCATAATAACAATAGTATTCGTAAAATCTACAGTTCTTCCCTGACCGTCTGTTAATCTTCCGTCATCTAAAATTTGTAAAAGTATATTAAATACATCCGGATGTGCCTTTTCAATTTCATCAAAAAGTATAACTCTATAAGGTCTTCTTCTAACACTTTCAGTTAATTGGCCACCTTCATCAAAGCCAACATATCCAGGAGGTGATCCGATAAGTCTTGACACACTATGTTTTTCAACATATTCTGACATATCTACTCTTATCATATTTAATTCATCATCAAACATAAATTCCGATAAAGCTTTAGCAAGCTCTGTTTTTCCGACTCCTGTTGGTCCCATAAATAAAAAGCTTCCAATTGGTTTTGACGGATCTTTAAGTCCTGCTCTGGATCTTCTTAATGCATCAGATATTGATTTAACTGCATTGTTTTGTCCTATAACTCTTTTATGGAGATATTTTTCAATCTTCATTAATTTTTTCGATTCGTCATTTAACAGACTTGTAACAGGAATTCCTGTCCATGTAGATACTGTTTTAGCAATATCTTCAGGTTGAAGGATAATATTATTATCAACAGGTTTTTCTGTCTGATTTTTTATTTCCTGTTCAAGAATTATTCTATTTTCTTTTAATTCACCTGCCAGTTTATAATCTTCTGATTTAGATGCATCATATTCCTTCAATTTCAGATCTGCCAAATCATCTTTTTTCAGAGAAAGTTCATCTTTAATATCGCTATCTTTATTTTCAATCCTTAATCTGGCTGCTGTTTCATCTATAAGATCAACAGCTTTATCTGGAAGCAATCGCCCGCTAATATATCTTTGCCCCAATTTCACTGCTGAATCTAAAGCTTCATTATTAATTTTAATTTTATGATGATCTTCAAGTCTGGGTTTTAATGATTCCAACATTTCAACTGCAAGTTCAGTATTTGGCTCATTAATTAAAACAGGTTGGAACCTTCTTTCAAGAGCTCCGTCTTTTTCTATATATTTTTTATATTCTGATTCAGTGGTTGCTCCCATACACTGCAATTCTCCTCTGGATAAGGCGGGTTTCATTAAGTTACTTGCATCTATAGCTCCTTCCGCAGATCCCGCTCCTACAACAGTATGCAATTCGTCGATGAACAAGATTACACTTCCATCAGAACTTTTGATTTCATCCATCACAGCCTTTAATCTTTCTTCAAATTCTCCTCTGAATTTACTTCCTGCGATTAAAGCTCCCATATCTAAGGCTAATATTTTTTTATTTCTTAAAATACGTGGGACATCATTTTTTACTATCTTTTGTGCCAAAGCCTCAGCAATAGCAGTTTTCCCGACACCAGGGCCACCTATTAATACAGGATTATTTTTACTTCTTCTGATTAATGTCTGAATTACACGTGATATTTCTTCTTCACGACCTGTTACCGGATCAAGCTTGCCCCTGGAAGCCAGATTAGTTAAATCAGTTGTGTATCTGTTAAGAGACCGATATTTCTTTTCAGCATTTTCATCGGATACTCTGTGGCTACCTCTGATTTTTTGTAAAGCTTTATATACTTTTTCTATTTCAATATTAAATTCTCTGAACAATCTTACAACCAAACCTTGTTGTTCATGGCATAATCCAATCAAAAAATGTTCTGTACTAATAAAATCATCCTGCAATCTTTTACTTTCAGATTTAGATCTTTCAAGTAATGCTTCAAGTCTTGGAGATGCATATACCTGCGATGACGGGTATCTCATTCCTATTGTTGATTCCATAGCAGAAATCAATCTGTTTCTTAATGATTTAACTGCTGTATGTAATTCCTCAAATATAAGCATGGGAACACCTTTTTCATGTTCAAGCAAAGCTAACAATATATGTTCAGGATCCCATTGGGTATGCTTGTACTTCCACATCAATTCCTGTGACAAATGTAATACAGCCTGAGCTTCTTTTGTAAAGTCAGATTCTCTGAAAGCCATTAATTATCTCCAAATTTCATCATATAAAACTTATTATTAGTAGAATATGTTATTTTGATTCTTTTGTCAATATGTTTCTTGACACGATGCGACTCAAGTTTACACCAGGGTAATTATTTATATAGAATAAAGAAATGATTATAGACCTTCACTGCCATTCTAATAATTCTGACGATTCCTTACTTAGCATAGATGAAATAGCTGCTCATTCCAAAGCAAAGGGATTGGATGGCATATGCATAACAGACCATGAATATTTTAATAATGAAGAAGAATTAAATAATATTTCAAAAAAAAAATGATATTAAAATTTTCTCTGGAAGTGAAATTAATACTGATATCGGACATATTTTGGTTTACGGACTCAAAGAATATAAATTTGGAATGCACAGGATAGAATTTCTTCATAAAGAGGTAAAGAAAGTAAATGGTGCCATGATATGGGCCCATCCATACAGAAGGATTATTAATGAAAATGAAAAAATGAATACCACTGAATTTAATAACAGAATTAACAACACATCAAAATCAGAAATAATTAATCTTATAAATGCACTTGAAACAAATAACGGAAGAGGTACGGATTTTCAAAATCATTTCTCAAAAAAGCTTGCAGAAAAATGCTCACTTAAAATGATTGGATCAAGTGATTGTCATCTTGAAAAAGATATAGCAACATGGGGAACAAAATTTGAATCAGAAAAAATAGAAACAAATAAAGATTTAATTTACCAAATAATAAATGGTAATTATTCTCCTGTAATAATAAATAATTCTTAAAGTTTATATATTCGGATGAATACTATTCCATTGTGTTGAAGTTTCGTACGCTGCTCCAAGAGCACAAATAAGTGCTTCAGTCATTGGGTGCCCAATTATCTGTAGTCCGATAGGCATTCCATCGGAACTTATGCCACACGGAAGGGTTAATGTAGGATATCGATTATAATCAAAAGGTACTGTAAATTTCTGAAATGCGGTGCCTCTTAGGCTATCCATTGGACCATAATGGATGGAATCATCGACATAATGAGGAAAATCTATAACACAAGGGGCAATTAAAACATCAATATTCTTTAATGAATTTGCAATTAAAGTATTACTTTGATCTCTTTTATTACAAGCTTCTATATATTCTTCCTTAGTAACAGAATGCCCTGTTTCAAGCCATCCCCTAAACCATTTGCCATACTCATTTTTACGCGAAGGGTAATTTGCAGCATGGGCATATGCAGCTTCAGAGGTACACAATGTTCTCCAGTATGGTAAGAATTCTTCCACATCGGGCATCTTTACATCCTGAATCTCTAAATTCAAACCCTGTATATCCTTAAGCGCCTGTCTCACAGCATCTGATATTTCTTTATTAACTCCTTTGCTGGCATAATTATCATCATATCCAATTTTTATATTATTAATATTTATAGTAGCCGGATCCTCGTCATCAATATCTGAAACTGAAGTAAAATCATTTTTATCAAACCCTTTTATTACTGAAAACATATCCCAGGCATCTTTAACTGAACGGGTCATAGGACCTACATGATCTAACGATTGTGCCAAATCTAAAACTCCATACCTACTCACTCTGCCATAAGTAGGTTTTAATCCTACTACACCACAGGCAGCTGAAGGAAATCTGATAGATCCACCTGTATCACTTCCTAAAGAACCGGTGCAAAGACCTGCCGCTGTTGCTACTCCAGAACCACTTGAGGATGATCCTGACCATCGTTCTTTATTCCATGGATTTCTTGGTGCCTGCCTGCGAGGATTATATCCACCCATCGCACCTTCAGTTAAATTAAGCTTACCAAGAAGTATTGCACCGGCATTTTTTAATTTGGTAATTACTGTTGCATCATATTCTGGAACAAAATTTTCTAAAACTGCTGTACCTGCCATCGTTCTTACACCTTCTGTAAAGCACAAGTCTTTTACTCCTATAGGGATTCCATGTAAAGATCCAAAGTTTTCAACAGAAATTTTAGATATATCCTCTGCTGTTTTCAAAGAACTTTCTTTCATCAAAGTAGCGTATGAAAGAAGTTCTGAATCCAGGGAATCAATTCTATCAAACATCAACTCAGTTACTTCCAAAGGAGTAATTTCCCCAGTCTCATATAATTGCTTTATCTGATCAATTGAAAAATAGTGTATTTGATCTTTTATAGTATCACTCAAATGAATACTCCTTAATACAATTCTATAAATATTCCCTGAAACTATTTGAATATACAAACAATGCAGGAGTCCCGCCAGTATGTATAAACACTAAAGCTTTTGATTCATCAAAATGCCCTTTTTTAACAAGATCAATCATACCTGCAAATGCTTTTCCAGAATATACAGGATCAAGAATAATTCCTTCTGTTCGTGCCAATAACTTAACTGCTTCAATCATTTCTTCAGATGGAATTCCGTATCCTTCACCAATGTAATTATCATTAAAAATAATATCATCATCTTCATAGGATAAGCCGAGATCATAATATTTAGATGTTTCATTACATAAATCTTTCAACTTTGGTATTACAACTGAAGCATCAGAACTTATTCCCATTCCAACCGCATCAATTCCTGATTTTTCAACATCAGCACCTAAAATCATTCCTGTCTGTGTTCCTCCACTTCCCGAAGCTGCTACCATACTTCCAATTTCAATTCCCATATCATTGGCCTGCGATATCATTTCCATTGTCATTGAAATATATCCCAAACTCCCAATATGGTTACTACCTCCAACAGGAATAAAATATGGATTTTTACCTTTATCTTTTAAATCCTGCATAAGATTATCAATAGTATCTTCCATTGATAATCTTCCTCCCTTATCTAAAGCTTCCCCGTCCTCTTCTATTAAAACTAATTCTGCTCCAAGTAATTCGTCCAGAAAAATATTTCCATTATAATCTTTTGACCATGAAGGCCTTGCAACAATAATACATTCAAGTCCAAATTTTGTAGCTGCTGCTGCTGTCTGTCTGCAATGATTTGACTGGACAGCTCCTGCAGTAATAACCACATCAGCATTTTTATCCAAAGCATCACCAATTAAAAACTCTAGTTTTCTTGATTTATTACCTCCAAATGCAAGTCCTGTACAATCATCTCTTTTTATGTAAATTTCAGGACCTCCCAGTTTCTTGGTCAGGTTTCCTAGGTGCTCTAGAGGAGTTGGAGAATGTATTAATTTAACCCTTGGATATTTTGATAACTGCATATTAATCTCCTTAATTAATTATTTAATATTTTTGAAGCCATAGAATAAATTAAATCTTCGTCAGAAATATCATAAGTTTTATATTTCAAATCATGTTCAAGTAATATATCGCTTAATTTTTTTATTCTATCAAAACTAATTTGTTTTGCTAATTGTATTGTCAAAGGAAAAACAAAAGAAGGCAACCCTAAACTTTTATTAATTTCTGTCATACTCTGCCCTTCCTCAATTCTACTTTTGGCAGAAGCAATTATCCTTATCTGACGTGCAATCATAGTTACAAGATATAAAAATCCTGATCCTGAAGCCACAAATTCCTTTAACTGGAACAATGCTTTTTGCTCTCTAAACATAATCAAATCATCAACCAAGGCAAATATTTTATATCTGTGTCTTGGGCTGGAAATGTGATGCTTGATATCATTTACGGCTAAATTATTATTTTGTTGACCGGATTTAAATATAACAGATAATTTTTTAATTTCATTAAATATTCCCAAACTATCCCAATCATTTATATCTGACAGGTATTTCGAAGCATTATAATCGAGATTAAGATCATTTGAAGCAGCTAGCGACTGTATCCATTTAATCTCTTCATTTTTATTGGCAGGATTATTAAAAATTTTCTTTTCAAAATTTTTAAAAATAAATGTTTTTTGAATATCTTTATTCAGTTTCCCGTCCCAGTCTATTAATATACTGTTATTGGGATTTACTGAATTAGCAATTATTGAATCTATTTTGACAAAATTAACCTTTTTTTCATCTGATTCTATTTTCTTTATTACTATGCACTTATTCTGCTGGAACATATCATATGAAACCACCTCAGAGGACAACTGATTCATATCAATATTATCAATATAAAAAAAACGATAATCAGAAGAATTCCCATACTTATTTATAAAGTCATTCTTATAATGACTTTTATCATATAAATTTTCACCATAAATTAACAAATTCAATATAAGCTCTCTAAGTCAATTTAATGTATACTAAATGTAAGGAGAAATCTATATGTTTTTATTTAGATTAATTAGCTCAATAAGACTTGTATGGAAATTACTGACAGATTCACGTGTTCCGTTCTGGGTAAGAATTGCTCTGCCTTTGGCATTGATTTATGTAATTTCTCCAATTGATATTCTTCCGGATTTTATACCTGTTATGGGTAGAGTAGATGACATAATTGCTATTGTTGCTGGTATTATGATTTTATTAAAATTAGCCCCGAAAAAAGTAGTCAATCAGCACAAAGAAGACAATCAGACAATTATAGATGGAGAATACCGCGAAGAAGATCAGGAAAATAAAGATAAAAATGGAAAATCAGA
>MDTC01218681.1_pt1 | contig 19228 bp, 16 predicted proteins | sample 811181 | NCBI WGS metagenome assembly MDTC01 (sample SAMN05326644, study PRJNA326480) | marine metagenome | isolation source: seawater | place: Pacific Ocean: North | collected 2011
ATCCCCATCAATCATACCTCCTCCATCAGTATCGGGGTCTCGCCAGTCAGTCCCAGTATTATTTTCGACACTATCTGGAATGCCATCGCCATCTGTATCGATTGGGTTTTGATCGTCAGCGGGGTCATTCTGTGGATTGGTTCCATCAACATACTCTTGACCATCCCAAACTCCTCCTGCATCGGTATCTGCATTCAGATAATCTGTGATGTATGTATCACCACTACCATTCCCAATAATTCCAGGGATGTAATCAAGGGGACATCCTGTATTGTTCTCGAAGAAATTATTCAACAAATCTCCATCACTATCAAGCATATTATCGCAGGGCTCCATTGGATCTGTGCCTGCCATCACCTCGTCGTAATCGCTTACATCATCACCATCGGAATCTACTGATGTTGGCAGTGAAGGGAAACCATAGACTGCTCCAAGCTCTTCCCAATCCGCTAGACCATCTCCATCTGTATCCTCGTAGTCATCATCACAGTGTTGCTGTGTTGTACCAATCGTACCAGTTTGAATCGCGTTGAAGTGGCACCATGAGCCGTTTCGATTGACTGCTTCTGTTGCCCCAGAAGGCGGTGCAATACCTACGCCAAACAAATCATTAGACTGTACATTTGTATATGCGAAAGACGTTAATTGGCCTGAGGAGTCATTGTAATATCCAGTACCGCCATTTGGATTGAAACCAGACGCATCTACCAAAGTAAGCCGTTGGAAGGACGCACTGTAAACAGATATGGCACTAGAGAAATCCACTAATGAGTCACAGGGGTCTGTTCCGTGTGACCAATTCCTTTCATCGCCATCTCCAATGCCTCCAAAATCTGTATCATATACATTCCATTCAGTACAAGTTAGGTTTTCTTCCCAGTTCTCGATACCGTCGTTATCGAAATCACCTGCATCTTCTCTACGGGTCGGATCGGTTTCATTGGCATCTATTTGCCCATTCCCGTTTTTATCCTCCTCTCCATCATCCAACTCATCGCCGTCAGTATTGTTGTTTCTAGGGTCACTAGCTTGAGCTGGGTTTCCATACAACCCGAAAACCTCAACTCCATCATCAATACCATCACTATCTGTATCTACATCAGTGGGGTCAGTTAGCAAAACAAGGGCTTCATATGAATCATTCAAACCGTCACCATCTGTGTCGGAAACCATTGGATTTGTAGCAAGTACAGTGTCCACTTCAGCAGTCAAAGTTGTACAGCCGTTTGGACCGATAGCAAGAACAGGGTTACATGGAGAAATAGTTTCAGTACGACCACTTCCAGCAGGACCTGGTTGGAAATAATCAACACCATTTAAACTCGTATCCCATGAAGGATTCATGTATTCGTAAATATTGACTAAACCATCACCATCTGGATCTCCAAACATCCCATCAGCGTTTGCTGCACTTGTAGCATTCAGACCGTTGGCAACTTCCCAACCGTCGTGCATACCGTCGTTATCAGTATCCCAACCGTCTCGATCTTCATCGATTTTCCCATCACCATCATCGTCATCACTCCCACAGTTAGTGTCGCCATCTCCATCTGGATCTGCTGCATCGACCAAACCATCGTAATCATTGTCGATATTATCATTGCACATATCCCCTAATGGATCTTCGTCTGCACCATCAGAGCCCTGTCCAGGATTTGCTTGCATAGCAGATTCCTCGTCCCAATTTCGGACTGGAACTGTTCCACCCCACCATACGCCATTATCCAAGAGATTCGAAGTGCTGGGAGAATCCCAATTTGCGGGTTCAAGGTAACTGTATTCCTGAAGATTAGTCAAACCATCTCCATCTGGGTCACCAGATGCCCCATCATTTCCAAGACTTGATGCATCAAGTGGATCTAATCCATACTGGTACTCCCAACCATCTGGCAAGCCATCATTATCACTATCCCAATCCTGAGGTTGAGTGTTCAGCAAGAACTCAAGCCCCATAGTGAGTCCATCGCCATCTTGGTCGTTCGATGCTGCCGCCTCCCACGCTGCAAGTTGAAATGTTGCTAAGCTGGAAAATAGCATCAGTAAAGCGAGGCCGACGGCCCGGTTCTTCTGCGTTCGCAGAGTAAATCGAGTGGCGGCCTTCGAGGCGGAGACGTTCATAGACATGGCTAACCCATACCCTTCGGTGTCAATTAGGGTATTAAGCCAAATGGAGCGATGTTCGGACAAAAAGGGACCCTCCTTAGGAGGGTCTGGATAAAAATCAGTCCAAATCAACCAATTCGATATCATCCTCATCATAGGAATCATCGTCTTCAGTGACCGGTTCTGGAAGATCAAGCTCTTCTTCGATTTGCTCTTCATCTTCATCGACCCAGACGTCGATGTACTCAACACGTCCTCTACGTCCACTAATGGCCACAACTAGTAGGATGATTACGCCTAGGCCAATGGCGAGTGTCGCTGGCCGAGGGTTTTGTAATTCGTTCATAATGATGCCAATAGGGTCATTGATTGATACTTGCATGGTTACAGTTTTCTTTGCAGTAAGTGAATCAGGATATGATTCATCTTCAGACAATGGTTTTGCAGAAACTGTAATTGGCATTTCATCACCATTCAATGCCGTTTCCCCAGCTACAATCGTCACAGTGAAGGATATCTCGCTGAAAGCAGGAATGGTCACAACTTGAGCGCCTGATTGGCTGATTACAGAAGCATCCCAATCCCCACTAGAATCGGCATCTAAGAGTACTAGGACTTCACTATTACCATCATTTTTCACCTTCATTTGTATCTCACTAACATCGCCGGGCTCAAGTGGATAACTTTGTGAGATTTGATGAATGGATAGAAGAGGTTGGCTTTTCGCAATTTCAATCGTGAAAGAAAGGTCGAAATAACGTGCCAATGAGGCATCTGATATATCCTCACGAATCCGCAGATAAATAGTGTGATTTCCTTCAACTACTTGACTGGTCAAAGTGACGTCAAGGTTGACCAAAACTGTGTCACCGGGTGCTAATTGGACTCTCGGAGTTGGATCTCCATTACTGTCTGTAATATCATATTGCCAAAGCCCATACTTGGGATTTGCTTCAGGATACAATTCGTCATCGATGTTTCGGTCTAAATCCTTTGGATTCATTATCAACCAATCAGTAACTGTGTCACCTTCAGTCATCGTATTTGTGACCTTGAAATCAAATTCCAGAACATCATCGCTGTTTAGGCATACTTGCGCGTTGACGTGCCCAAATGGAGACGCATCGCAGTCATAGACAATTTCAGCCTGTATGCCATAAGTTCTCTGTATAGTAAAGGCGATTCTTGCTTTCTGAGTTGAGTTGCCAATGCTGATAATTTCTAGTTCGATTAATCCACTATCTGGGTCGTCCCTAGAAGTCGATGGCTTGACCTGTAAACGGATTGTTTGGGTAGTATGTCTGTCAAGACTACTTGTATGGAATGTTCCATCGCCTTCATCCTCTTCAATCCTCTGCCCAGTATCATTATCCCAAAATCGGAGATTTGCGTTGGAATCCTGTTTAATGTCAATTCTAAACTGATCTGTATCAAATCCTGTGTTGAATATTTCCAAGTAGAATGTTGTGTATACACCATCTTCGACATATCGGTGGATTCCTTCGTCGATATCCAATGCTCCTGTACTATTCGCATATTGCACATCATGGGCTTCAGGCCAAAGGCTTGCCATTGGAGGGGCATAGGTGTCCAACTTCTCAAGATCAAGTTGCAGAATTGTTTGGTGTACTAGCACCGATTCAGAATCATATGCCACTGCACGAATCTGTAGAGTATCCGGTGAACCTGACAAGTCACTGGGTGCAGTCAACAAAAGAGTTGGGTGAGCAGTTTGCCCACCACCTGACAAACCATACAGTCTGTCAGCTCGATCAAACTCGACAATCCAATTAGAACCGAGATTTGTTAGAACTGCTAGTTCTACTGACAAATTGTATGAACTCCCACTAGCACCAACGTGGCGTAAATCCAAATTGACTGGAGTTGTAGCTCCAGGAGCAATGTATTCAACAACTCGATCATTGCCATGAGTTAGGGCAACACCATAATCACTCATTCGAATCGTGGGATGATTTACTGTGAAGGATTTGCCTTGAATATTCTGAATCTCTAAATCCAGTTCATAATCACCAGAATCCAGACCACCAGGATAAGACCAGTTGTACTGTGCACGCAACGCATTGTTGTCTGTTACCAATTCGTTGTCATCAAATGTGTGTGAGAATGCAATAGAAGTGTCTGGTTTAATTAAAACCAAACGCGCTTCTTCAATATCCTCACGCCCAAATGCGTCTTGTAATTGGACGTTGAATTGCATTACGCGCATATCAGGTGAATCGTTAGGGAACCATGTTTCAACTTCGCCATCGGTCCACACACTACCGGGGCGCTGAACCTTTACCTCTGAACCAGCCATTGGCTGAGTTTCAATTTCAATTTTTGAAAAGCGCCCTGATGCTGAGTCAATTTCATTCCAAGCAACCCACGCATCACAATCAACTCCATTTCCACCCCATTGTCTGCCACTTGTGCCATCATCAGTTCCATTGGGTGTATCAGGCGTATCTCCACCTCCTGAATTACAGTTCATATCTGCAGAAACTACAACTTTCAGTCGTTCTCCCGCTTCGACATCAAAATCAGGATTGCCATTCCAACTAGGGTGGAAATATCTCTCATCAAAACCACAAGAATCGCCACCAGAGAATGGACTCCCTGAAGGTGTACAAACATCAGTCTCCCAATCTTCTGTGGCAATAATCGAAGTGCCTGCGATGATTGATACTGACCACTCAACAGTCGAACCTTCTTGACCCGTTGCTTTCAAGAAAAGAACTACTTCCAATTCAAATTGGTTGCTATTTGGGGTTCCGCTAACAATGAGATCTGAGAGCATCTGGTCTGTCGAAAACTCAACGTTAGTACCGGATGCGGATTCTTCATCCTGCCCACCACTATCAGGTCGCTCTGTAGTAATTCGGCCATCAGTTGGGTGACCTCCAGGTGCTGATGCAAAATACAAATCGTAAGCAACATTGTTGGATTCTCGCGCATCGCTAACATCCTCCAATACACTGGGAGAAGGTACAATCTGTGCGAAAACCGATAGCGTGAGGAGGACAACAAGTGCAAAAGATGTCGCTCTTGAAGATTGGATACGACCCAGCATACGCTCACCTACGGTGACTCCGTGTACACTAGTCCATTAAACGGTTTGTGAAATACGGTTATTTTTTGATTCACAGAAATGTTACTGTGTTATGGACAATTTTATGCCATTTTAGCGTGATTATGCAGTATTTAGCAGTAAATGCAGGGAGTGGGATTCGAACCCACGAAGACATTAGTCCCCGGAGCTTAAGTCCGGTGCCGTTGGCCGGGCTTGGCAATCCCTGCAACCCCCTTGGGACGGAGGAGGGTTTTCAACGCTACCCCGATAGGGACCAACCGCCGTCCACATCAATGATCTGACCTGTAATGTACCGAGGTCCATCGATTAGGAATAAAACCGTCTCTGCTATCTCGGCCGCAGTACCCTGTCTTTGCATTGGTATAGATGCGAGGATCGAGGAGCGCTTTTCTTTCGACTCCCAATCCTGAAACATGATAGCACCCGGACCCACAGCATTTACTCGGACTTGTGGAGCGAGTTCTTGAGCAAGGCTGCGAGTCATTGAGAGGAGAGCTGCTTTTGAGGCGCAATAGTGACTCAACTCAGCCCAGTCTCCGCGTCCACTCGCATTATCGATTATGTTTACAACAGAACCTGGACTCTCACCCTCTCCTGTTCGCAAAAATGGAAGAGCATAGTGTGTAAGCATCAATGGGGCTTCTGCATTAACATTCCACATCATCCTAGCAGCATCAGAGGTCATTCCATCTAACAAAATGCTTTCAAAAATAGAAGCATTATTTACGAGAATATCGAGGGTTTTCTCTTGGGAAACAATTGAATCCACTAGAGCTTTTCGATTAATGTCATGTGCCAAATTTGCTTGGATAACAAATGCCGCTCCCCCATTCGCATGTATTTCATCGGCTAGTTCATCCGCTGCTGACTTACTATCGTTGTAGTGAATCGCAACTCGTGCCCCTGCGGCAGCAAGTGTACGACAGATTTCTGCACCGATTCTAGTAGCACCGCCTGTAACTAGCGCAACATGCCCATCCAGACTACCGACCATGTATGTAGGACGAACTTCTCAGCCTTCAACGTTCGTCCCGAACCATAGGTCAGTAGACAAACATTAACTTGGTCCGCAGATAAGGACACTTTGAGCGGTGCCTATGCCAGGGGTTCGATTACCAGTTGCCAGTGAGACAAAACGTCTCTCTGCCGTTGAGCGTCGCAAAAAGAATCGCAAGCGTCTGCCATCTTGGTTTAGGACAAATCTACCAACAGGAGATGCTCAAATCGCATTCAATTCAGTGCGAAAAAATGTCCTCGAACATGATTTGAATACAGTATGCAAGGAAGCTCAGTGTCCAAATATCCACGATTGTTGGGGTAGAGGCACTGCAACATTTATGGTTGCAGGTGAACAATGTACACGTGGTTGTCGGTTCTGTGCAGTCGGAACTGTTCGGAGGCCACCACCATTAGATCCGAAGGAACCCGAAAGTCTCGCCGAAGCTGTCGACTTGATGGGAGTTTCACATGCAGTGATTACTTGTGTTAATCGAGATGAATTGTCGGACGGGGGTGCTTCACACTATCGGGCTTGCTTAGAAGCGATTCACAAAAGACGTCCAGATATTGGGTTAGAATTTCTTTGCTCAGACCTAGATGGAAATCTCGACGCACTTGCAGAATTGCTGACTAAACTTCAGATACGTGTTTTCGCTCACAATGTAGAATGTGTCCCTAGGTTGGACCAGAAAGTGAGAGACCGACGTGCATCATTTGAACAATCGATTAAGATTCTGAAGGAAGCAAAACGCCTCCGCCCCGACATTTTAACGAAATCTAGTATCATGGTCGGCGTTGGAGAAACTGATGAAGAAATAGTGCATGCCATGGGACTACTACGTGAAGCCGATGTAGATTTGTTGACAATTGGACAATATCTAGCGCCTTCGCCGAAGCATCTGGCAGTAGATCGATTTGTCGAACCCGAACAGTTTAGCCAATTGGATCAGGTTGCTAGAGAACTAGGATTCAAAGCTGTTGCATGTGGGCCATTGGTCCGTTCATCATATCGTGCTGGGCTACTTTACGAAGAAGCAAAAGGTGGTGCTGTCACCCTTAGTCATGGCGAATGATAGATTGAGAACAAATATGAGCGAAATGGATGTGTGAAGAATATGGGCGAAAAAGAGGACTCGAAACTGTACGTCCCAGTTCCACCTCACAGAGATGGAGGGACATCATTCCCATCGCCCCATGAAATTCCTGCTGGCCAATATTCTATGCCAAGTATCGACTGCTCTGGTTCCGAAACTCGTGATTTAGCGTATGGTCTGCTGCGAGTCTTGAATGACGAAGGAGAGGCAGTAGGCGATTGGAACCCCAATTTAGACCCTGACACACTTAGAACCGCACTAGAGCATATGGTCAGAATTCGCGCATATGATGACAGGATGATGATAATGCAGAGGCAAGGTAGACTTTCTTTCTACATGAAGTGCCTGGGGGAAGAAGCAGTGAGTGTCGGAGCCGCGATGGCAATGGAAAACCGTGATATTGTAATTCCATCTTATCGGCAACAAGGGTTACTTTTCGTACGTGGCCGAAGTATGGTGGACATGATTTGTCATTGTATTACAAATTCAAAGGATAATGTGAAAGGTCGCCAAATGCCAGTACACTATTCTTGGAAAGAAGGAAATTTTGTTTCTATATCCAGTCCAGTAGGTACACAATTCCCCCAAGCGGTTGGTGCAGCCATGGCTTTTGCATATAGGGGCGAAGATAGTATTGCATGCTCGTGGCTTGGTGAAGGAACTTCTGCACAAGGTGACTTCCATTATGGACTCAACTTTGCATCAGTATACAATGCTCCATGTGTACTCGTAGTCGTGAACAACCAATGGGCAATATCAACACATAGAAATCTCGCACATGGCGGCCCATCTTTTGCTGCTAGAGGAATCCCCTATGATGTGGCCTCAATTAGAGTAGATGGGCAAGATATTCTTGCAGTATATGCTGCCCACAAATGGGCGACTGAAAGAGCCCGTGCCGGCCATGGACCAACACTTCTTGAGATGTACACCTACCGAGGAGATAGTCATTCTTCCTCGGACGACCCAACTATTTATCGCCCAGGTGATGGTTACGAAAATTGGCCATTGGGCGACCCTCTAGATCGACTGAAATCACATCTCGTAAAGTTGGGTGAATGGGATGATGAGAAACATGAAGCGCTAGAGAAAAAATGTAAGGATGAAGTTATTTCAGCATACAAAGAGGCTGAAACTCATGGCACACTCAGCGAAGGCCCATACCCTCCAGTGACCACACTGTTTGAGGATGTCTACGAAGAGGAACCCTGGCACTTACTGGAACAAAGGGGACAGGTGGGGATTTAGTGTCACAGATGAACATCATACAAGCTGTTAACTCAGCAATGCACGTCATGTTTGAGCGTGACGATACTGTTGTTTCATTTGGAGAAGATGCTGGATACTACGGTGGCGTATTCCGATGCACAGCTGGGCTCCAAGAAAAGTTTGGCAAACATCGTTCGTTTGATACACCTCTCGCTGAAGGCGGTATCATAGGTATTGCAATAGGCATGGGCATGAATGGTTTGCGACCAGTTGCAGAAATACAATTTGCAGACTACATTTTCCCAGGATTTGACCAAATCACCAATGAATTGGCAAAATTACGTTACAGATCTGGTGGTGAATATAGCGCGCCAGTCACTATACGAACGCCTTGTGGTGGTGGCATCAAAGGAGGGCATTACCATAGCCAATCACCTGAAGCTTACTTTACCCATACCCCGGGACTTAAAGTAGTAGTTTGCTCAAATCCGTACGACGCGAAAGGGTTGCTTATTTCATCAATAGAATGTAATGATCCAGTAATTTTCTTTGAACCAAAGCGATTGTATAACGGGCCATTTGATGGCGATCATACTGCTGCAATGGTGAAGTGGGACACTCATCCAAAGGGAGAGGTCCCAGAGGACTACTACAACATCCCACTTGGTCAGGCAGAAATTGTTCGAGGTGGAAAGGAAGTCACGGTACTTTGCTACGGGACAATGGTACATGTTGCAACTGCTGCAGCAAATAATCACGGCATTGATGCTGAGATAATCGATCTCCGCACTCTGGTGCCACTCGACATTGATACAATTGAGGCATCAGTCAAGAAGACGGGAAGATGTGTTATTGTTCACGAAGCACCAAGAACCTCAGGATTCGGGGCAGAGTTAATGTCACAAGTCCAAGAGAGGTGTTTCTGGAACTTGGAAGGACCGATTCAACGCGTTACTGGATGGGATACACCCTATCCACATAGTCTAGAGTGGGATTATTTCCCTAGTCAAGAAAGGATTGCTGAAGCGATGAGAGCCACAATGGAGGAATGAAAATGGGAACTTATGTATTCAAATTACCAGATATTGGAGAAGGAGTGGTCGAAGGTGAAATTACTGCTTGGCATGTATCTCTAGGAGATACTGTCGCAGAGGATCAACCCATGGTCGACATTATGACTGACAAGGCCACTGTTGGAATTGCTGCAACAAATGATGGGAAAGTAACCAAACTCCATGGAGATATTGGAGATATGATTGCTGTGGGAGCTCCGTTGATAGAATTCGAAATAGATGGTGATGGAAATTCTGAACCAGAACCAGAGGAGAAAACTCCTGAACCTGTGGCAGAGGAAACCTCTGAACCAGAACCGGTCGTAAAGTCTGAACCAGCACCTGCGCCCGCACCTGCGCCCGCACCCGTACCTGCACCTGCGCCCGCACCTGCACCTGCTCCAAATGTGACAGGAAGTAGGCCACTAGCAAGTCCTGCAGTTCGTAGACGTGCAACTGAAGCCGGAATCGACCTTGGACGAGTCCCAGGAGGTGGCCCAGCCGGACGTATTCGGCACGCTGATTTGGACGCATACATTGCTTCAGGTGGAGCAATGGTCGCCCCTGCAACGCCAACAGGTGTAGCGAGAACAGGTACAACTGAACACCCAGTTGTTGGTCTAAGACGAAAAATCGCTGAGAAGATGGTAGAATCAAAAACAAGTATACCACATTTCTCTTACTTCGAAGAAATAGATGTTACAGAACTAGAAGCACTTCGACAGCACCTCAACTCGACTAAATCTCCGGAGCAGCCTAAACTAACTTATCTACCATTCATCATGCTAGCACTTGCAAAGGCTATGCCAAGGCACCCAGAATGTAATGCAATATATGATGAAGAAGGGAACAAAGTCATTCGTCACGAAGCCGTAAATCTTGGAATTGCTACATCTACTGATCGCGGCTTGTTTGTACCAGTGGTCAAGAATGTCGAAGCGATGGATGTATGGTCCGCTGCTACTGAAATGCAGCGTGTTTCTGCGGCTTGTAGAGATGGGAACGCAACTATGGACGACTTAACAGGTTCAACTTTCACCATAACTAGCCTAGGACGAATCGGAGGACTAGGTGCAACACCAATTATCAATCATCCAGAGGTTGGAATTCTCGGAGTGCACAAAGCACGCGATATGCCTATTGTGTCAAATGGGCAAATTGTAGTTCGTAGGATAATGAATGTGTCATCATCTTGGGATCACAGGGTAGTTGATGGGGCAAATGGCGCAGATTTAGTTCAAAGTTTGAAACGACTTCTTGAGCATCCAGCTCTTATTTTCATGTGAGGAGATTAAATGTCAGATTCGCGTAAATGTCAGGTTTTGGTAATTGGAGCAGGTCCTGGAGGATATGTTGCAGCGATACGTGCGGCACAACTTGGCCTAGATACTGTAATCGTCGAGGGCGATAAAGCAGGGGGGACTTGTCTTATCCGCGGTTGTATACCCTCCAAGGCAATGATTCATGCTGCTGAGAGATTTGAACATCTAGCACACCACAAGAATGGGCATATGGGCATTAGTATAACAGGAGATATTGGCCTAGATATGCCGGCTCTAGTTTCATGGAAAGATGACATTGTTGAGCGGCTCAACAAAGGTGTCGAGCACTTGTTGAAAAATGCAGGCGCAGAATTGATCAAGGGATGGGCTACATTCAAAAATGCAAAAAATTGTACGGTTGAGACTGCCGAGGGTTCCGTGTCTATAGAGGCTGAAAACGTCATTTTGGCAACTGGTTCATCTCCTATTGAGCTTCCATTCATGAAGTATGATGAGAAGTTCATATGTTCATCCACTGGTGCTTTGGATCTTGACAAACTGCCTGAAAAAGTGGCAGTTATTGGTGGAGGATACATTGGTCTTGAACTTGGAATTGCTTTGCGCAGATTAGGTAGTGAAGTTTCGGTAATCGAAGGACTAGACAAAGTGATGGCTATTTTTGATGACGAATTACGTCGACCTCTGACTACCTGGCTGCGAAAGAACGGTGTTAAAACCCACACAAATTGTCTTGCCCAAGGTGCCGAAATAAAGGATGAGATGGTTGAATTGAGTTGGAAAAATGGTGAAGGTGAAACACAAACTGAAACATTCGATCGGGTTTTGGTCACTGTTGGAAGACGCCCAAATACCCAGGGGTGGGGTTTGGAGAACATGGGGCTCAGGATGGATACGTCAGGTCGCTTTATTCGGATTGATGAACAGTGTAAGACTTCAATGAAGGGAGTCTATGCAATAGGAGATGTCTCAGGAGAGCCTATGTTGGCCCACCGTGCCAGTGCTCAGGGTGAAATGGTGGCAGAGATTATCGCAGGAAAAAAGAGGAAATTCGACCCTGTGGCAATTCCTGCAATCGTTTTCACAGAGCCAGAAATTGTATCTGTCGGATTAACTCCGGATGAGGCAATAGATGCTGGAGAAGAAATCATTACTGGTAAATTCCCATTGGCTGCAAATGGGCGTGCACTCACAATGGAGGCTGAAAAAACGGGAGGGTTTGTTCGTGTTGTTGCACGGGCGAGTGACCATGTAATATTAGGGATTCAAGCCACGGGAAGTCATGTTAGTGAATTGTCAGGAGAATTTGTCCTTGCAATGGAAATGGGAGCTGTTCTGGAAGATATTGCCGGGACCATACATGCGCACCCTACAATGACTGAATCCTTCCACGAGGGAGTACTGAAGACTCTAGGACACGCTATACATACTGCATGAGGGATTATAATGGCAAATGAGAAACTAATTGATGCGTTAAATCGGGCATTGGCATGGGAACTGAGAGCAATCGCAATGTATGCACACTATGCAGCATATGTATCTGGGATACACCGCTTACAACTTGCAGCACACTTCGGTAATGAAGTAACTGAATCTGTCACACATGCTGCAACGGTTCGCGCTGCAATAGTCAAACTAGATGGTGAAGCAACAACTGACAGAGCTGATACCTCAATTGTTCATACTTCGAACTATGAAAAGATGCTGAATGAGGCTTACAAAACTGAAAAAACCGCAGCAGAAACATATGCTGAGATACTTCCTCTTGTGGAGGAAATCGGTGATTCAGAACTCTATGATTCACTGGAGGTCGTTTACTTTGACGAACAGAGGTCCGTTGAAGAACTGCGAATGATGCTCAAAAATTAGTCATCACTCGTATACTGTACCCCAATGGTGAATTTCCTCAGGTAGAGCGAGGACTCTTCGACCTCTCTTCATCCAGTTCCAACCATCGTCGATCCAATCGTAGAGTTCCTCTAAATCCTGATCAGAAAATGCTGCTTTCTGAGCCAATTCCTTGACCACATCCATTTCCCTTGCGTCATAGTGCCCGTCTGCTGCAGCCATCAGAAGCGCATCGCGTAACGCAATTCGGAGATGGGCTGGATGCAAATCATCCGCAGCATGAAGAAAACTTCTACCTCTCTTCAATTCCTGTCGAAGAATCACTCTCTCCTCAGGGGGTAGCAGCGCCATTCCCATTCTCGATTCGTAATTAGCGAATTCCTCTGTTGAAACACTACCATCTGCTAGTGCTACTGCTGCAAGAACTCGGCAGTAGGCTTTCCGATCTTGTTTGTCAAACATGTGCAATGTATCCGGGAGCATGCCCTGTGGCCGTTCTAACTTATTCTTCAACCCATTTACTTCATGCCCCTCCTACCCCACCGACATTCATGGGCGCAATGCGGCAAGTCGATATTCGACTTCTGGGCCAAATTGAATATGCCTCTGTTGACAAGTTGATGCGGGAACTTCAATCACAAAGAATGAATGACAATCTCGGTGATACTCTTCTGGTTTGTAGCCACCCAGAAATTGTTACTATTGGGCCCAGTGCAAGGCGCGATGGAGTTGTGGTACCTTCCGATTATCCTACAACCAATGTTGACAGAGGTGGTGGGATTACATGGCATGGACCTGGACAAGTGGTATTTTATCCCATTTTTAAGTGGGACTACGATGATGAAAGAAACGTCAAATCAATTACATCTAAAATCGAAAATTGGATGATAAATGCACTTTCTCTTATTGGTATCCAGGGAAAAACAGACGACAGAATGCAAGGAGTCTGGGTAGATGGTCACAAGATTGCCTCAATTGGTCTAGCGTTCCTGAGATGGACTTCACGGCATGGATTCACACTAAATTTTGCGACTCCGAGAGGGCGAGTCGAGATACTAAATGGGTGTGGTTTGGAAGCAGGTACTACAACATCTTTAGATCGATTAGGCTACGATGTTCAGCCGGATGATTTGGTCAATGCATTACTGCAAACAATGCCTGAATCAGTAGAACGGATTGATGCGAAGTCTTGAGAACCTGCAATACTTCGGGAGTGATGATGATGTATCGAACAAAGAACCCGGCGCTGAATGATTCTGTATTCACTCTTAACGACCTAATAGGTGAAAAGATGACCATCGAAGGCGTAGCCGAAAAGGGATTGCTGACATTTATAGTAATGATTTTTAGTGGGATGTCTGTTTTCGGATTATTCATATCTGGGAACGCTGAATTAGCAATGCTTCTGAGTCTTGTAGGCTGGGTTGCCGGTTTTATTTTCTTCCTTGTTATGCTATTCACAGGGTTATCTGATAATCCGATAGCTGTTCTGACTTATGCGGCATTGGAGGGCTTATTCCTTGGAGGATTGACCACTATTTTTGAATCTGTATATCCTGGGATTGCAATTCAAGCATTCCTGCTAACAGCGGCTGTTTTCGGAGGTATGTTAGTGATTTATAGAGCAAGATTGATTCCTGTAACTGACAACTTTCGTATTGCACTATTCAGTGCAATGAGTGCCGTATTCTTAGTGTATATGATATCTTTAATTGGGGCTTTTGTTGGATTTGATGTGCCGTATATCCATGGAAGTGGACCAGTTGGAATCGCCTTTTCAGTACTCGTAATTGGGCTGGGGGCTTTTTGCTTAGCCGCGGACTTTGATTTCATTGAGCGAGGTGTGGAAAATGGCGCTCCAAAGAATCAAGAATGGCGAGCTGTATTCGGACTTTTAGTTACTCTAGTTTGGATTTACATCGAAATGTTGCGTCTTCTAGCGAAATTACACAGTCGCCGGTGATCAGTAATGGAGCCAAGATTAGGCGGTCCTGTTTCTGGAGAAAACATACCTCCTGTGGATTACCTATCTTGGTACATCCCAAGATTGCAAGAGAATCGACCATATGACTTATCACAATCCGGATTCGCATATGACTGGGATGTCGATATTGATACAATGGAAATGCTCAAGTTTTGGAAAAAAGGTGAACAACCAGCCGATTGGGTTGCTGAAAGGTATGGCGTAGAATCAGAACAAGTATGTGTCACCCATGGAGCATGTCAGGCTATTTCTTTAGCGATTCTCGCGGCATTACCATCCAATAAACCACGTGCTGTCGGAGTTGAAATGCCGTCCTTTGCCGTAGTTTCACAATGTGCGAGATTACTTGGTTGTGAAGTAATCCCATTTCACAGAGGGCCAAATGAAGGAGAATGGAAATTAAATCGAAGTGAAGTGAGTGAAATATTGCCTCGAGTAGGAGTGATTGTACTCACCCCTGTAATGAATCCGACTGGAGAGATGATTTCTGAAGATGATCAAAACTGGTTAATTGAGGCAACACAATCCGCTGGAGTGAACATTGTATCTGACGAAGTATATCTGGATTCTACCAAGGGCACTGATTTCTATAGACCGATGTTCGAAATGTCAAATAATTCTATTTCAATCAACTCACTTACCAAAACTTATGGCCTCGGTCCACTGCGTTTTGGCTGGCTTATTGGGCCACAATCAATGATCCAAAATGCACGTAATGCATTCCAAAATATGCAGGGTTTGACGAGTGCTCCATCGATGTCTATTGCTGGTTCAATTTTCCCAAGGCTCGATGAAGCACTAGATGCCATGTGGGATACCCGAAGAGAGAATCTCCCAAAATTAGTCGAGTTAGTTAAATCGCATGGCATCGACTGGAATCCACCACCTTTCGGCATTTTTGGGGCATTCTCAATAGGTGTTGATGCGGTTCAGGCAATGGCAGAATACGGCAAGCCATTGGGCCTTCTAGCAACACCTGGGGGAATGTTTCATTCAGAACTCCGTAACCATTTGCGAATATGCTGGGGGTCCGATCCACAAGAATTTGAGAATGCTCTGCCAATACTCTCCAAGTTCCTAACAAGCATTCAAGAAGGAAACCATTGACCCAATAATATGCCAGAGGCTGTAATCTCCATCACAGGGGCATCGGGGGCGCTGTATGCTGAACGTCTGGTTAGAGCCCTGTCTGAAGCTGATTGGGACATTCTACTAATCGTAACTCGTGAAGGCTCAATAAACCTAGAACTGGAACTAGGCGTCACTTCTGAAGACCTTGCTAAATTACCGGGTGTATCACTTGAGGACAATGACAATCTTGCCGCTAGATCTGCTTCAGGTTCAGCGAAAATTGACTATTATGTTGTTTGCCCTGCTAGTGGAACCACAATAAGTAAAATCGCAGCAGGGATTTCCGATAATCTCGTAACTAGATCTGCATTAGTGGCTCTCAAGGAAAGGCGCCCACTGATTGTAGTGCCACGAGAATCACCTTATGCAACCGTCCATTTAGAGAATATGACAAAATTGTCTCAGTGGGGCGTTGTTGTTTTACCTGCAAGTCCCGGTTTTTACAACAGCCCAACATCTATCGAAGATTTAGTTGATTTCGTTGTTGCTCGAATTCTAGATCAAATGCACGTGGAACACTCATTGGGTCGAAGATGGACCGGTGAAGAGGTACAATAGACCCGTGCCTTGAAGAATAACGGCTGTTTATCAATGGCCACACGGAGTTGATATGATGCAGTATGAGGACCGCACTCACGCAGAATTAGGAGCCCTCCTGAAAGAGCGCGGAATAATTGTCCCAAGGTCAAAGGCCGAAAGGGTTGCTGCACTGATTTGGGATGATTCAAAACAGAAAATCAACTCAATTGAGGACGATGTCAGTATTGATGTGAGTGCGTTTGAAAGATTGCAACAAACCTTCCCGTGGGCCACAGTACCTGTAATTGCTGTTGTTTTACTTCTAGTAGTAGGAGGGGGGGCAACTGCGATATTATTTGGTGATGAAATAATGGATTGGTTCTCTGCAGATGAATTCGATGGGGAATTGATTGACTTCGACGCAACCCAAACACGAGCTTTCGCGGAAGGTCTCCTTGCATTAGGTCATCCTGAATGGGAGGGGAGAATGAGCGGCACTATTGAAGAACACAATACAGCCCAATCAAATCTTCAAAATTTCAGTGACTTTGGTTTAGCAACTGAGGATAACAGTTACGCAGTACCAATGTTTGAGATTCAAGAAGAACCGCAATTATCAATTTGTATGCCTGGAATCTTTTTCCCACCTTGTGGATTTTCGGACATAGGAAGTCAAGAGACAATTTTCACACATAGAAGTGACTTTGTTCTCCAAGGATATTCAGGATCTTCAGATTATCAATACCAGGACCAGATTCCTGTCGTGGATTTGGGTAATGCAAGTGATGATGAGGTGTGGGGGAGTGCCGCTGCAAGTATTGGGTTAGTCTTTGGCCAAGGAGGAGTATCCAGCAACACTGAACTCTTCCTTAAAGCACAACAAAACGATTTGTATGGGCTAATAATTGTCACATGGAACTCTGGGGGTGATGACGCAAGCGCACCTAACAACTGCAAACTCCCAGGGGAAAATGGCCGATGCGTTCCTTACTTTAAATCGGTAGATACAAGTCAATTTGAAAGCCTTCCACCAGGAATTCCTTTCATCATGGTCAGTAATGATGTAGGCGAACAAATACGAGATGATGTTGTAAATGGAGATGGTCTTATTCGAATGATTGTGAGTGTAGACAATCAAGGTGAAAGAGATGTCAAAGCACCATGTGGAATACTTCCAGGTCAGACTGACAAATTGATTATTTTTGGTGCGCATCACGACACTGTATACAATGGACCAGGAGCTGTTGACGATACTTCAGGGACTGCAACAGTATTGGAATTGGCTCGTCAATTTGCTAACATGGCACAGAGTAGGGGGGACCCGTATTATACTCTCAAATTCTGCACATGGGGAGGTGAGGAGGAAGGGTTACATGGCTCGAAGGCTTTCGTCGCAGCATACCTCACAGTTTTACAAGAAAATCTCAGATTGTATGTAAATCTCGATATGAATCACGTCGACATTGATATTGATCAAAGAGGGGATGGAATTTGGCTATTCGGCAATGACAGGAGAGACACAGAATATATCGAGCAAATTGTCGATTTATTCGAAGAGGAGAACCCTCAGGGTCTTGCTAGCAAGTATACAATTCATACCAACACTTTGGATGGCCCAAAAGGGGCATCAAATGGGATGCCCTACAATTCAGACCATGCACCGTTTGTCTATGATATCCAACAGGAAGAAGGAGATGAAAGGGGACGAGCGGTCGTCTGCTATGGATCAGGTTCATGGGAATACCACACTTACAAAGATACCATGGACCGATTCAATGAAGAATCGTTAGCTGTCAGTGGAATAATCTATGGTTCATACGTCGCTTGGTTAGCATGGAGTTGATTCGATGGCAAGACGGGCACATGCAAGCCACATATTGCTAAAACAAAAATCGGATGCTGTTCGATTATTGTCTGAAATACAAGATGCGAAAAAACCTCTCAAAGCATTCAAGAAAGCCGCAAAGAAGTACAGTAAATGCCCAAGTGGTCAAAGAGGTGGAGATTTAGGTTGGTTTGAGGAGCATCAAATGGTCCGAGAATTTAGTGCAGCATGCTTTGAGCAACCACTAAAGGAAGTAGACCGCTTCGTAAAAACAGAGTTCGGATATCATATCATCTGGGTACATGGTCGCGACGAATGAGGTGTAGTCATGAGTACCATTGTTGCTGTTGAGAATTACAAAGTCAAAGGTAAACACGGTGTGTTTGACCATGAGCGCGAAAAGGACCAGCCATTCATTGTTAGCGTGTGGGTTGTTTTGAAAGAATCCGCTAAAGATGATGATATAGGAACTAGTGTCGACTATGGATTTCTCCAGAGAGTTGTACATGATGTGATTTCACGTGGAGAATCGGTCCATATGATGGAAACATTGTCGGATAAAATAATCGAAACTATTTCCGGCCATCTGAATGTTGCAGGTGTCAAAATTCGAATAGAGAAACCACAGGCTCCAATGCCGCACGATGGTGGTTTAGCTGTTGTGGAGAGAACGTGGCCTGAAGGATTGACATTCTAGTCAAGATGACATGTATGCAAAAAGTTCATCGTAATTTGGTTCTATACCCGGATTTTCAGCATACCACGCATATCCAATTGTCCCATCTTCCTCAATAACAAAAACGGATCTTTGTGCAACTGTGTATCCATCAATTGCGAAATTTTCGAATGTAACGCCATAGGCCGTGATAACTTCCCTATGCACATCTGAGAGCAAGGGATATTCAATTCCATTTGCCTCTCTGAATGCATTATTTGCAAATGGTGAATCGACTGATATGCCGATTACTTCACAATTATTTGATACTAAATCATTGTACTGATTGTTGACAGTACAAGCTTGATTCTTGCATACTCCTGTGAATGCAGCCGGATAGAAAGATAGTATCACCTTCTTACCATGAAATGTTGAAAG
>MDTC01137991.1_pt1 | contig 19227 bp, 12 predicted proteins | sample 811181 | NCBI WGS metagenome assembly MDTC01 (sample SAMN05326644, study PRJNA326480) | marine metagenome | isolation source: seawater | place: Pacific Ocean: North | collected 2011
CGCTGCCCTGGAGGCCTCACCTGGGTGGTGCCGTGCGAAGGACGTTCTGTGTTGAAAAGTCTGCCTTGGATGCGGTCTCGACGAAGATCCCAGTCCAGAATCGGTACGGGTACGGCTTGTCGGCGATAACCGTGCCGCTGAAACTGCGACTGGCCGACTGGAACCGACCTGTCCCGCAGACCGACGTGGAAGTAGGTGCGGCCTTCGGATTCACGGCGCGCCTGAGTCAGACCAGGCCGATGTCCGCCTCAGCAGGCATCGCACTGGGCCTCGCAGGCGAGAAGTTCAAGACCACCGCAACCAGCACCGAACCGACGGAAGTGGAGCGATTGGTGGCCTCGCCAGCGGTCTTCATCTCGATCAACCGCGGTCCCGCCAGAGTGCTCCTGCTCTACGGAACGGAGCGGGTCTTCGCTCCCAGGGCCGAGCGGGAGGACTGGGACTACAACCTCAAGCCGTGGGTTGGCATCGGCATCGGGCTGGGGAAGGACTGGCTCAAGTTCGCGGAGTCCACGAACTGACCCGGGACCATCGCTACGTTCCGACCACCCCCACCCACTCCGACCAGACCACGTCCTGCTTGCGGAACCCGTTGCGCTTCTCTCCGCCCGCCGAGATCACGACGATGATCCGCTCCTGCTCGAGGAGGGCGCGGCTCTCGTGCTGCAACGGAGCCACCACGATCACACCGAGGTCCCGCTCCCCTGCGTAGAGCCGCACCCCGACCTCGCCGTCGAGTACCTCGAACGCAGCGTGATCGGCGTCGCAGAAGTGATCCCTGACTCGCAGGGCGCGCCCCTTGGAGGTCTTGAGGATGACGGCCAGGCCGTGATCGTCGTCCAGTCTCAAGCGCGTGAGCAGCACCTGGTGAGGCACGAAGATGGGATGCGGGACCACGGCTGACGGCGGGAGCCGGCGCACAACCATCCGCGACCCGGCTGGCGATGAGACCTCCAGCTCGAAGTCCTGGGCGCGCGAATACAGCATGCCGCCGTGACGCTCGACCAGACGCGCGATCCCGATCACCGTCATCCACAGGGCCTCGTCCTCGTCGGAGTCGAGCCCTCGCACGTCTCCCCGGTCGATCGCATACGATAGACCGATCAGCCCGCCTTCCGTCACCAGGCCCGCGTCGGCCACCGCGTGCTCGTCCGCTCCGAGCGCGTCCAGGTCGAGCTCATCCACCTGCAGCGTCCAAGAGCGCTCCGCGGCGCCAGTCGCACCGCGCCTCATGGCCCGCAACAGCGCGTCCATGTCCTCGTACACCATCACGCCGGCCTGGTCCGCCGTCGAACCGCGCACCACCGCCACCGCCCCATCCGGAAAGCCAGTCTCGCCGCACAGCTCGAATCGGACGCTCTCCTGGATGGCTCGCCACGGACGAGCCGCCATGAAGGCGTGGAAGGCGGCCCGGGCGAGCTCCGGGTGGTGGATCTGAACGCCGATGGCGTCCTCGTCGAAGGACGCAACCAGGGACGCCTTCGCGCGCTCCAGCCCCGGCAGCGACTCGACGATCCGCAGCCTTGCCCCGAGGTGATCGGAGATCCGCTTCGCGGTGGCGAGGTCGGGAACACGGAGCTCCGTCGGAAGCAGGCCAGGCCGATCGCCGGGCCGCAGCGCGGCCTCGAGGTCGATCGCTTGCCCGTGCCACAGCGGAGCCGCCAGCCGGACCTTCCCAGCGGCGGCGTCGACCACGAGGACAACGGCGTCGCACCCGGTGGAGGTCGGTGCAGCAACCACGCCGATCTCCCAGGCGGAGCCGCGCTGCGGCAGGCGTGCGGACAAGAGTCCTCCAAGAGCTCGGTACCCCAGCTAACGGCTCCCCTTGCACCCCACCCCCCATGTCGTACGCTCTCTCTCTCGCTGGGGACGGACACGACATGCAGCCACACCCAACCCGCCTGGGCCCGGTCTCGCAACACGCGGCAGACCTCGCTCGCCAGGCGGTCAACAGCAAGGGCATCGTCTTCTGGCTCGACGGGGACGAGCAGTACACCGGGCTGGCCGAGGCGCTGGCCACGGCCCATCAGGCGGGCAGCTTCCCTATCCCCGTCTTGACCTTCCGCGGCAGCTTCCTGGAGCTGATGCTGGGCCTGCGCGCCCACGGCCACGGTCGGCACCCGTCGTCGGTCCTGGTCCACCTGCCGGGCTTCAACGAGGCCCGAGTTCACAAGACGCCCGCGCTCGAGCTCTACCGCGCGGGCATCCGCTTCCGCCCGGCGCTGGAGACCGTCATCCGCGAGGCGGCGGTCGGACATGTCGCGCCCAGCGCCCTGGACGCCTTCATCGACAAGGGCAACCTGGACCTGGTCACAGCAGACGCCTGGCTCGAGCAGGCGGCCGCGGTGGCGTCGGGTGAGCTCGGCGCGTGGCTCGAACCCCACGAGCCCACCACCGTGCTCCAGGTCCTGCTGGACGCGCGCGAAAAGGGCGATCGCTTCGACTCCCTGGAGGCGGAGGGTCGCCTGGAAGACTGGTTCGAGCGGCGTCTTGGCGTAGATCGCGCATGGCGTGCATTCGCGGGCCGCATCGGTGACAGCCGAGAACTGCGCTCGGACCTGCGCTCCACGAGCGCCCACCTGGCGCCGATCACCCACGCCCTGTGTGTGGAGTACGTCTTCGACCTCCGCCGCGAGCCGGCCATGCCCGAGCTGGCTGCGCTCCGGCGCCTCCCCGCCGAGCTGGTCGAGCAGAACCGCGCCGTCGCCCGGTGGCTCCGCCAGGACGATCCCCGCCGCTACGAGAGCCTCGCCAACGACCTCGAGAGCCGCATCAAGGAAGAAGCCAAGGCCGCCGTCCCGGAGGACCTCGGCGAGGTGGACACCTTCCGCTTCGAGGAGGCGACGCTGCTCGCGGCCGCCATCCGGGCCCTCGACGAAAACCACTGGGACAAAGCCCTCTCCTGGGCTCTCGGACGTAGCGAGCAGGCCAGCTTCTGGGCGCGGAAAGACCTGTGGCGCCAGGGCGCGTGGCGGCTCATCGCCCGCGCCGCCGAGCTGGGCAGGCAGCTCGACGCAGCCCACGACCGGCTGAGCATCCCCTGGCACGTCCAGGAAGACGCCATGAACGCCTACGCGCGGCTCGAGGACGGCGACTGGCGGGTGGATGCCGCCCACCGCGCCCTCGAGGCGGAGTTCGCGGTGCCAGACCCCCGCCTGCCTCACTATGACAAGCTCCAGGACGCAGTCGGCCGGCTGCGCAACGCGTGGCAGGTCTGGGCGGATGAGCTGGCCCGCAAGGCGGCGAGCCTGTGCGAGGAGCGCGGTCCCCTCCCCGACCCCCAGCACCGCCTGCGCAGCACCTTCCGCCGGTCCGTGCGCGCGCTGCTGGACGCCCACCCGCGCCAGAAGGTCGCCTACATCCTGCTGGATGGCTTCCGGTACGAGCTCGCCGCGGGCCTGCTGCAGGCTCTGTCTGTCGAGCGTGGCGTGGACGCCGAGCTCACCCCGCGCATGGCACCCGGGCCGACCGACACCTGGCTGTGCATGAACGCGCTGGCGCTGGACCAGGACGGCACCCAGCCCCTGGTCGTGCAGGGCGTTGGCAGCGGCGCAGGCGTTCGGGCGGGGACCTTCGCCATCACCGACCCCGAGTCCAGACGCCGGGCCATGCGCGAGGCGGCCGGGCTGAAGCAGGTCAGCGGCCTGCACCTGGACGAGACCCTGGAGCTGGCCGCGGACGCCCTCGCCCACCGGGTCCGCGCGGCGAGGCTCGTGGTCGTGCAGACCGAGGAACCGGACAAGACCGCCGAGGCCGGCAGCGGTCTCGGCGAGTTCGAGCGCGTCTCGGCCAAGGTGCGCAGCGCCGTGTCCCGACTCCGCGACGCTGGCGTGCAGCACTTCGTCATCACCACCGATCACGGCTTCCTGATCCAGCACCCGGATGCATGGGCGAAGTTCGACTTCGGCAAGAAGACCGACGGTGGCCGTAGGGTCGCGCTCCACCCCGCCCCAGCCCCCGAGAAGCACCTGCTGCTGCTCTCCCCCCGCCAGCTCGAGCTCGCTGGCGTCGACGGTACCTTGGTGTTTCCCCGCACGGTCGCCCTCTTCGACCAGGGCAAGAAGCGCAAGAACTACGCGCACGGCGGCATGAGTCTGCAGGAGCGGGTGGTGCCGGTGCTGCGGGTGACCCACCGCAATCCCAAGGGCGGCAGCACGCTCACCTACGGACTCGAGCTGCAGTCCATGACGCCGCTGCCCGGCATCAGCCGCGTTCGCGGCACCCTGCGCGTCGCGGACACCGGCATGCTCGCATTTGGCGGCGACGAGACCCTGGAGCTGGCCCTTCGCGTACCCGACCGTCCCGACGTAGAGGTCATCATCGTCAGCAGCGACCACGCGACCACCGCGGGTGGCCTCGTGTCCGTCCAGGTCGACCGCGAGTTCCAGCTGTTCCTGAAGCTGACCGGCCCCCGCGACGAGAAGGTGCGCCTGCAGGTCTTCGACCCCTCGGGCCGTGGTCGGCTGGAGCCGGTGCTCGCGGACGGCTGGTTCGACGCGATCGAGCGGATCATCGAGCACGAACGCGAAGACTCCGCCGTTCCACGCCCGTTGCGCCCTGTGGAGGTGGCTCCCGACGACTCCTGGCTCGACGTCTACGAGGAAGACGGTCTGCGCGCCATCTTCGCCCACATCCACGAACACGGCAGCATCACCGAGGCCGAGTGCACGCGGTTCCTGGGCAGCCCGCGCAGGTTCCGCAAGTTCAGTCGAACCGTGGAGACCCACGCCCGCCACGCACCCTTCGATCTGCGCGTCGAGACTGCCGCGTCCGGCAAGCGCTACGTCCGAGAAGGAGCCTCCTGATGTCCCAGCTGCCCCGTCGCGACGTCGACCACATCTTCGAGAAGCTGCGCTCTGGCCTCGTCCCCGAGCGCGGCCTGGACACCTTTGCCACGGGCATCGAGAAGGAGCGCGCCGAGATCGGGCGCCAGCTCGACCTGGCCCGCCAGGGCGAGGGCCTCGTGAAGTTCCTGCGCGGCGACTACGGCTGCGGCAAGACCTTCATGGCTCGCCTCGCAGTCTCCGATGCCCAGGCCCGTGGCTTCGTCACCAGCTTCGTCGTCGTCAGCGACAACGACCTGCACTTCCACAGGTTCGACGACGTCTACCGCAAGGTCGTCGCCGAGCTGTCCACCCCAACCGCCCCCCGCGGGGCCCTCGGCGACATCCTCGACCGCTGGATCGGCGCGGTCGAAGAGATGCTCATCGATGGCGGCGCCGACGAGGACGCCGCGGACTTCGACGAGCTCGTCAAGCAGCGGATCAGCGAGGAGCTCTACAGCCGGACCAAGGGCACCGTGCCCGACGACTTCACCCGGGTGATCCAGACCATCTTCGAGCTCAAGCAGGACGGCGACCTCGCCAACGCGGGCGCGCTCCTGTCGTGGCTCTCGGGCAGCCCGAACGTGTCCGCCCAGGCCAAGCGCCTGGCCGGAGTCAAGGGCGACATCGGCGGCAAGACCGCGCTGACCTACCTCCACGGCATCCTCGAGATGGTGAAGATGGCCGGCTACGAGGGCCTGCTCATCGTCATCGACGAGGCCGAGACCATCCTGCGCATGCGCAAGGACGTGCGCGCGAAGTCGATGAACGGCATCCGCCAGATCTCGGACGCGTCCGGGCAGTACCCGAAGCTCCTGTGGATCTTCACCGGCACCCCCGACTTCTTCGAGTCCCGCCGCGGGGTTGCCGGACTGGAGCCGCTGTACGACCGAATCCGCTTCATCGAGGAGGGCGGCTTCGCCAGCCGCCGCCAGCCCCAGCTGGTGCTGAAGCCGTTCGACGATGATCGGCTTCGAAACGTCGCCTTCAAGCTTCGTGACCTGTACGTGGGCCGCGAGAATCCGGCGGCGGTCCGAGCCGGCGTCACCGATCCCTACATCGAGCGCCTGATCGCCGACGTCACCAAGGGCTTCGGCGGCGACGTGGGCATCGTGCCGCGCCACTTCCTGCGGCGTCTCACGCTCGCGATGGACACCGTGGACGAGAACCCCGAGTACGACCCGATGGACGCGCTGGATGCCTCCGGGGTGCACGTCGATGCGGAGGAGCTCGCCCGCGCGACCGGCAAGCTCCCCAACGAAGACGACGACGACTCGCTCATGGGTGAAGAGGCGGTCTGGTAGTGGCCTCGACCTTCTCCCGGCTCCACCCGCGCCTGCAGCAGGCCATCGTCGCCCGGCTCGGCTGGACGTCCTTGCGCGCGGTACAGGAGGAGGCCGGTGCTGCGCTGCTGGACGGAGAGAACGCCGTCGTGCTGGCGCCCACCGCGGGGGGCAAGACCGAGGCGTCGATGTTCCCCGCGCTGTCGACCCTGCTCCAGCACCCCACCGATCGCGTCGGCGTGCTCTACATCGCACCCATCAAGGCCCTGCTGAACAACCAGGCGGAGCGACTCGGTCGCTACACCCAGATGGTGGGGCTGGACCGCACGGTCTGGCACGGAGATGTCGGGAGTGGCGCTCGCAAGCGCTTTCTGGCGGACCCCACCGAGCTCCTGATGACCACGCCGGAGTCGCTGGAGGTCATGCTGATCAGTGCTCGGGTCGACGCGGCCCACCTCTTCGGTGACCTGCGCATGGTGGTCATCGACGAGGTGCACGCCATGGCGGGCACCGATCGAGGCGCCCACCTGATGAGCGTGCTCGAGCGCCTGGCCGATCTCTCCGCCCACGACGTGCAGCGGGTCGGCCTGTCCGCCACGGTCGGCAACCCCGAGACGATCCTGGGCTGGCTCCAGGGCACGAGCGCCCGACCGGGCCGGGTCGTCGATCCCCCCAAGCCGCCCTCGGCCCGGCGCCTGCTCATCACCCACCGGGAGGACGTGCACGGCGTCGCCCTCGACGCAGCGCGCATCGGGCGCGGCAAGAAGTCGCTCCTGTTCTGCCAGAGCCGCGCCATCACCGAAGCGGCGGCCGACACGATGCGCGCGGCCGGCACCAACGTGTTCGTCCACCACAGCGCGGTCTCGAAGGAGGAGCGCGAGCTGGCCGAGGCGAACTTCCACCAGGGCCGCGACGCCTGCATCGTCTGCACAAGCACCCTGGAGCTGGGCATCGACGTGGGCGACCTGGACCTGGTGCTCCAGGCAGAAGCCCCGGACACGGTCGGTAGCTTCATGCAGCGCATGGGTCGCACCGGACGGCGACCTGGCCAGGCCGCCAACACGACGTTCCTGTGCACGTCGGGCTGGACGGCGGTTCAGGCGGCGGCGCTCATCGCCCTCGCCCGCAACGGCTGGGTCGAGTCGATCAGCGTGGACGACCGCACCTGGCCGGTGCTCGTCCACCAGATCTTCGCCCTGTCCCTGGCCCATGACGGCATCACTGCCGAGGCCGCCTGGCGACACGTCTCCCGGGTTCCCGACCTGCGCGGCATCCACCGCGCCGAGTTCGACCGGCTGCTCCACCACATGGTGCGCGATCGCAGCCTCGATCTGGTGGACGGCCTGCTCCTGATGGGCCCCAAGGCGGAGCGCCGCTTCGGTCGCCGCAACTTCATGGAGATCTGCGCCGTCTTCAGCAGCCCCGTCAGCTACAGCGTGCAGACCGCCCACGGCCAGCCCATCGGCACGCTCCAGCAGGCCTTCGTCGACCGACTGGTGGAGGAGAACAGCAGCTTCCTCCTGGGTGGTCGCGCCTGGACCCCCTCCCGGATCGACCACGGTCAGCGCCGCATCACCGCGAGCCCTGCACCCCACGGACGCATGCCGCGCTGGGGGGGGACGGCTCCCCAGTTCCTGGGCTTCGAGCTGTGTCAGGCCATGCGCGACGTGCTCGCCGCGGAGCAGCCCCCGCCCTTCCTGCACCCGTCCGCCGAGGCGGTCATCGCCGAGATGCGGCAGAGCTTCGACGGCCTGGTCGAGCCGCACCGCTTCAACCTGGAGGAGACCGACGACGGCGTGATGTGGTGGACCTTTGCCGGCGGCCGCATCAACGCCACCCTGGTGCGGGCGGTGGAGACGCTGGAGTCGAGCTTCGTGGTGACCTCGGACAATCACTACGTCCGCATCGTGACTGACGGCCTCGGCATCCCTGGCGTGCGGGCGGTGCTGGAGCGCCTCGCCGAGCCCGAGGTGTGGGAGGACACCGCCCTGTGGGAGCAGATCGGCCAGGCCCTCCCCAGCTACCGCCTCTCCAAGTTCCAGGATGTCCTTCCCTCCTGGGCAGCCCAGGAGATGGTCGCCGCCTTCCTGCTGGACGTCGAGGGCGCCTGGCGCTGGGTGTCCGGGCTTCAACAGGCGGCCGCTCCGGCAGGGGCGCAGGCCGTCCGTCAGGGACTGCAGCGCGACGTCGACGCAGAACCGATCCGGCTCGAGGCCCCGTCCTTCCTGCAGCCGCGCCGCCCGATCCGCTGGGTGCGGTCGGACGCCGAGCTGGTGGCCCTGTGCCACGATCTCGCGGCCGAGCCGCGGGTGGCGCTGGACGTCGAGACCACCCTGCGCACCCGCACGCTCTGTCTGGTCCAGCTCGGAACGCCGAGCCTCAACGCCCTCATCGACCCCTTCGAGATCGACGACCTCACCCCCCTCGCCGAGCTCCTGCAGAGCCGCACCCCGCTGAAGATCATCCACAACGCCCGGTTCGAGCGGGACGTGCTGGGCCGGCTGGGCATGGAGATCCGTGGCGTCGTCGACACCCTGGATCTCTCGCGGAACAAGCACGGCCGGGGCAAGGACGGCGGCCACGGCCTGGCGGCGGTGGTGCATCGGGAGCTGGGCTTCGACCTGGACAAGACCGAGCAGACCAGCCGCTGGGAGCGCCGCCCGCTCACCCCCCGTCAGGAGGCGTATGCGGCCCTGGACGTGGAGGTGTTGATCGACGTCGTGGAGCTGCTGCAGGTGACGGCGCAGGGCGGGCTGTTCGAGGGATGAGGGGCGCACCTCGCGCCGAACCGCGCGGGCATGTTCACAAGTTGTGAACGGCTGCGAGCCCAGACTGGTTCTGCGCCCCCACAGCCCTTTCATCTGTAGTACCTGCTGAATACCCCGGTAGACGTGGAAGCCGCCCGCCGGCGGTACCCGCAGCCTTCCACGCGCAGCACCCGACGCAGGACCGCTCGGTACGGTCTTGCATGCCCTCCTCCCGCCCCCGCTCCACCCGCCTGTCGACCCGGCTGCTGTCGGGTCGCTACGAGCTCCGCGACGAGCTCGGACAGGGCGCGTCGGCAACGGTCTTCCTCGCCCACGACCGGGTGCTCTCCCGGCCGGTCGCGGTGAAGGTGCTCCGCAGCGACGGCGTGGCCCGCTTCTACGCCGAGGCGCAGGTCACCGGGCAGCTGGAGCACCCGTCCATCGTCCCGGTCCACGACTTCGGCACGATGCCGGATGGACGCCCCTTCCTGGTCATGCGGTGGGTGCGCGGCCGGACGCTGCGATCGGCTCTGCAGGCCGATGATCTGGGCCCCACCCTGCGGCGGCTGCGGGTCATGCAGCAGGTGGTGGAGGCGGTCGCGTTCGCCCACGACCGGGGGGTCACCCACCGTGATCTCAAGCCCGAGAACGTCATGATCGACGAGCACGGGCAGACGCTGGTCATGGACTGGGGGCTGGTGCGCGCGACCCCGATGGCGCGGCCGGACGGCTCACGGGACGCGCTCGCCACGCCGCGCCACCAGACCGTCGAGGGCGCGCTGCTGGGCACGCCCGGCTACCTCCCCCCCGAGGCCTACCGCGGGGGCGCACAGCCCCTGCAGCAGGACGTCTACGCGCTCGGCGTGCTGCTGTGGGAGCTGGTGCTCGGGCGCTGGCCCTGGGAGGGCAACAACCTGGTCGAGCTGGCCTTCGAGGCAGGGCGTCCTCCCCTCTCTGCCCCTGACATCGACGCCGATCTGCAGCCGGTGCTGGCACGCTGCCTGGACCCCGATCCTTCGCGTCGCTTCACCTCCGCACTGCCGCTGTCCGAGGCCCTGCGTTCCGTGCTCGAAGGCACCGCGCGCAAGGGGCGCGCCGCTGCGCACGTCGCCGCGGCCCATGCCCTGCTGGAGGAGCTGATCGACGCGGAGGCCGCCCACGAGCGGGCCCTGCGCACCGTCCGGCAGCTGGAGGACGAGCTCCCCGGCTGGCGCCCCCTGGAGGATCGGCTCCCGCTGCACGAAGCCAGGGAGAACGCCGAGAATCAGAGCATCCGCGTGTCGCGACTCTTCGGCTCCCTGGTCGCCGCCGCCGAGCGCGCGCTGTCCCAGGACCCCGCCAGCGCCGAGGCGCGAGACCTGCTCCTGCGCGCGTGGTGGAGACGCTACGAGCAGGCCGAGCAGGCCCGGAATGCCTCGGACATGGCGCTGTATCGCGAGCGCTTGATCGGGCTCGGAGGGGCCGACGCCGAGTCCCGGCTGGACGCCCCTGGAGCCCTGACCCTGCACACCGATCCCGACGGTGCCGAGGTGTGGTGCCAGCGGGTCGTGAAGCGCGGCCTGGTCTGGCCCCTGCAGGAGCCGACCCTGCTCGGACGCACCCCGCTGACCGCCGTCGAGCTGCCCCAGGGCAGCTACCAGCTCACCCTGCGCGCCCCCGGCAAGCGCGACACGCCGTACCCGGTGCTCATCGAGCGCGGCGAGCACCACCAGGTGCGCGTGCCGATCCGGCTGCTGACCGAGGAGGAGATCGGCGGCGAAGGCTGGGTGTACGTGCCGGCGGGGTGGACGTGGGTGGGGGGGGATCCGGAGGTCGGTCAGGCCCAGCTGCCCCGCGCCCGGGTCTGGGTGGATGGCTTCGTGATGCGGCGGCACCCGACGACGATCGCGGAGTACGGGGCGTTCTTGAAGGAGCTGCACCGCCGGGATCCGGACGAGGCAAGGCGGAGACTGCCTCGCAAGAGCGGTGAGGAGCGTGGGTTCTGGTCGCTTGCCACCGACGGCTCGTTGCCCGACCCTCTCGTCGACAACGAGGGCGATGTCTGGCAGTCGGACTGGCCCGTGGTCAGCATCGACTGGGACGATGCCCGCGCCTTCTGCCACTGGGCCGGCGGCTCGTTGCCCAGCGAACGACAGTGGAGCCGGGCGTTCCGCGGGGCGGACGGACGTCGGTTCCCCTGGGGCGATCAGTTCGACGCCAACCTGTGCTGGATGGGCTGGTCCTTTCGTTCCGGCCGCAGCCCGCAATCGGTGACCGACCTGCGGACGGACGTGTCCGTCTTCGGCGCAGGCCACGGTGCCGGTCTGGTGCGCGAGTGGACCGCGAGCGACACCTTCGACGGTGATCCCGCCCGGGCGGCCATCCGTGGCGGCGGGTGGTCGAGTACCCTGCGGGCGGTCCGACTCGCGAACCGCTTCGGACTCGAGAAGACCAAGCGAACGGCCCTGGTTGGGGCTCGACCGGTGAGGACCCTGATGACGCACACCCTGAACGACGGCCTGTTCGAGCTGGACAATCCCAGTTCACCGAGCATCACGCCATGCACGGACGACGGCGGGCTCCCGGCCTGCGCGCCCGTCCAGCAGAAGGACCACTACGTGGTGTGCTACTCCTCGCGCTACGCGGCAGAAGACACCTACATCGGGCACTCTGGAAGCGTCGTCTACCTCTACACCAAGCCGGGGGCGCAGCGCCACGACGACTGGGAACCCGGCCAGGAGGGGAGCTGGACCTACCACTTCCTGCACCTGCCCATCGGATCGGCCGCCCCCACCAAGGTCCGCTGGGCCCAGGGGGCCGAGCCGATCACGGCCGAGCAGGACCCGGACTGGCGGATCACCGATCCCGGGCGCGGAGATCCGCTGGAGAAGCCGTGAGCTCCGGCTTCCGTGGCGAGGACCTCAGCACGCGGACCGTCGTGGTCGCGGGAGACACGTGGCCATCCGGGCTGCGACCTGCTCCCGGCGGCCAGCTGGAGGCCGTAGAGCCGGACCTCCCGCACCAGTTCTCCGCCTTGGAGTGGCTCGACGGTGCCCAGGCCTTCATCGTCCGTAGACGAGCCAGCGTCCTCCCACCCGACCTGCGGGCCCGGGTCGTGGCCTGGGTGTACGGCCAGGCTCACCAACACGGCATCGCCAAGGTCAAGGACGCCCCGTTCGGCACGGATCCCGCGTCCGAGCGCGCCTTCGCCATCCAGGTCGCAGCCGTCGTCGAGGCCAGCCTGCACGCCATGGGAGTACAGTACTCCCCCAGAGCGGTGGCCAGCGTCGGGTTCAGGATCCGAAACGACCACGTCGTCTACGTGAACCACCACCAGCTCCGCTCGGTGCTCAACGGCACCCTGTTGGACACGTCGTGGGGATGCGTGGACTTCGCGGCGGTCCTGCTGGTCGCGCTCGACGCCCTGGGTCTCCGCCACAGCGCGCTGGACTTGTTCAGCCACGGCTCCCGGAGCATCCACGGGCCCGAGATCGTCAGCTTCTCCGACAAGGTCCCGTTGGAGGAGGAGAGTCCGGCGCAGCTCCGCGTGTCGCAGTTCAGTCCGGACGACGATGCCATCGCGTTCCACGTGTTCGCCGTGTTCGCACATCCGACCCACCAGCAGTTCGCAACGGCGCTCGATCCTTGCTTTTCCGTGCCCAGCAAGGGGAAGGCGCGACTCCAGCACGGCGTGGGCGTCCGCGCGGATGAGTGGGTATCCGCCTTTGTCCGCGGTTCTGTCGTGACGTTCGACAGCGAGTCGTTGTCGGCCAACCTGGACGGGATCACGTGTCACCACCTCCACGCGCTGGCCATCGTGGAGACCCCACCGGTCGAGGTCCTGGAGCGGATGCTGCAGCGGATCCTGCAGGGCGCGGTGTTCGAGGAAGGACTGGACGTCGGCGAGGCTCGCATCCACCACGTGCCCGAGTCGTTCCTGCGTGAAGTCCTCTACGCGGAGGTTCCCTTCGATGGGGACGATCAGCTGGAGGCGCCCGAGCTGACGGACCGAGACGATCGAACGGGCAGCCTCGGACCCAACATCTCCTTCGAGCGGATCCGCCCCTGAGATGACCCCCCTCCCCGCCGCCCTCCGAACCCTCCTCACCGCCTGCGAGGCCACCAGCGGGCTCCTCGACATCGCCGTGCCCACCGACCTCGGCGAGCAGCGCTTCACCACCGCCCGCACCACCGACCCGACGGCGGAGCTGCGGGCGCGGCAGCTGTTCAGCAGCAGCATCATCCAGCGCGCGCTCGCATCGGGGGAGGTCGTGCGCACGGCGTCTGCGGTGTCCGACCCGCGCTTCGCCGACCGCAGCAGCGTGCAGGACGGGCAGATCCTCTCGGTGCTGTGCGCTCCCCTCGGCGGCCCGGATCGCCACGTCGGCGTGGTGTACCTGGAGCGGCCCACCCCGTTCGACGATGCCCACGAGGCGTACGTCCGCGGCTGGTGCGAGGGCATCGCGCCGCTCATCGCCCGCCACGTGCTCCAAGAAACCGATCCCGCCGAAGACGCCACGGCAGCCGCGCGCAAGGTACTGCACTGCCCTCACCTGATCGGCCGCAGCGAGGCCCTCGCGCGAACGCTGGACGAGATCCTGCTCGCCAGGCTCTCCAACGCCCCGGTGCTCATCACGGGACCGACCGGCTCGGGCAAGTCGACCCTCGCCCGGATCGTGCACGACCACTCCCGCCGCAGCGCCGGTCCGTTCGAAGCCGCCAACGCCGCAAACCTCAAGGGCGAACTCCTCCTGGCCGAGCTCTTCGGAGTGGCACCCGGCGCCGCGACCAGCGTGCGCCCGCGCAAGGGCCTGCTCGCCCAGGCCGACGGCGGGACCCTGTTCCTCGACGAGATCGGCCTGCTCCCGATGGAGACCCAGGCCCAGCTGCTCACGTTCCTGGACTCGGGGAGCTACCGCCAGCTGGGCCGCGACCGCACCCTGCACGCCGACGTTCGCGTCATCGGGGCGACCAACGAGGATCTCGAGGCTGCGGTCGCCGCGGGCTCCTTCCGCGCCGATCTGCTGTTCCGCCTCGACGTGCTCCGCATACGCGCGCCCGCCCTGTCCGAGCGCCGGGAGGATCTCCCGCTGCTCGCCGACGCGCTGATCTCCCAGTGCGCGATGGAGGACGGCCTCGCCGTGTTGCGGCTGACCGCGAGCGCGCAGGCGTGGCTCGACCTCGCCAGCTGGCCTGGACAGGTCCGCGAGCTGCGTGCCTGCCTTCACCGCGGCCTGCTCCGGGCCCACGCAGCGGGCGCACCCTCCGTCGATCGACACCACCTCACCGGAGCCGCGCCGGCCAGCGACAGCACCCTCGACCTCCGCGAGGCGACCGCCGCCTTCCAGCGCCGCTTCCTCATCGAGGCCCTCGCACGCCACGACGGCAACCGCACCGCGACCGCACGGGCCATCGGTCTGTCCCGCTCCCGCCTCTACGAGCTGCTGGACGCGCTCTCCATCCCCCGCTGACCCCCCGTCCGCCCCACCGGACACCCCTCCCCCCGATCTGTCCGCCATTCCGGACACCCCACACGACCCACCTCTTGATCCTCCGCCTCGAACCTCGACTCCCTCTCCCATCCCGACCCGGCACACCCATCGCAAGGACCCCGTGGGCAACCCACGGAGGTGCCCATGCGACCCACGACGTTCCTCGTTCTCGCTCCGCTGCTCGCCCTGCCCGCACTGGCGGCCTTCCACGTCGGCAACCCGGTGCTGGACCTGAAGCTGACCATCCCCGCCGAGACCGTGCAGAGCGCGGACGTCGACGTGGAGGACCTGGTGATGGTGGCCTGCGACAGCTCGGAGACGGTGATCCCCATCGACGACACCATCGACCTCGCCGGGGGGTGGCAGCAGGCGATCCCCGAGGGAGACTGGTGCGATGTCCGGCTCACGGGCCTCGTGTGGGACGACGCGGTCGGCACCGGCGCGGACGGCTCGTGGGTGCTGGAGATCGACCACGGGAGCGTGGTCATCGACATCGACCCCGGCGACGGCACGATTCAGCTGGACCAGAACACCCTGGTCCAGGGCGCCGTGCATGCCGGCAACCCGGTTCTGACGCTGACAATCCAGTAGGGGGCGGAGGTCGCCGACCTGCGAGTACCGTACCTGTGGTACACCGCCAAGCATGTCGGATGACCCCTCCATCTACGACTACACGGACTTCCGGGCCTACCTGCGGGACTGGTTCCGGGCCCGCGACGGGCGACCCAGCCAGAGCGGGTTCGCCCGGCGCGTACCGTGCTCGGCGGCCCTGCTGTCCAGCGTCATCAACGGCACCCGCAACCTGGGCCGCGCCCGGGCGGAGCGCTTCGCCAACGTGCTCAAGCACGACGCCGCAGAGCGGGCCTACTTCCTGGACCTCGTGTGGTTCGCCGAGGCGGAGAGCCCGGCCGATCGGGACGCGTCCTGGCGCCGGATCTCCGCCCGGCGCAAGTGGGACGACGTCGCCGCGCTCGACGACGCCACCTACCGGGTGTTCACCAACTGGCTGCTGCCCTTGCTGGTCGAGATGGCGCGTTGGCCGCACTTTGTCGCGGATGCCGACTGGATCGCGTCGCAGATCCGCCCCCGGGTGACGGCAGCCGATGTGTCCGAGGCGCTCGACTGGCTCGTGGAGCACGGCATCCTCGACCAGGACGCAGACGGCCAGCTGGCCGCCGCGGTCGGCAACTTCGGCAGCGACCACGACGGGGTGCGCGCCTTTCAGAGCCACGTCATGGCCCGCCACCACCAGGACGCGCTCGAGCTGATGAAGCAGCGGCTGCCCACCACCGACCACACGGTCCGCCACTACTCGACGACCACGTTCTCCGCGGGGCCGAAGGAGGTCGCCGAGCTCAAGCGCCGCATCCGCTCCCTGGTGGAGCTGACCTGCGCCGAGTCCGAGGAACAGCAGCAGCCGGACCGGGTGATGATGCTCTCGGTCCAGCTGGCGCCGCTGGCTGGGGACCCGGAGGTGATCGAGCTGCCGAGCCGGGGTGGGAACGAGGACTGAGGCGGACGACCGCCTCAGTCACCTCGACTTGCCCGGGCAAGTCGGGCTGGATGCACACCCGTCGGGGGCAACCCCGTTGATTTGAACACTACAGGCCGACTTTGGGGCGAGCTCGGCGGCGTCGCGACGGACCGTCACGAACAAACGCCGACTATGCCGCGTGTCGTGCATCCGGATCCGCGCGTGCTGTTCAAATCAAGGCACTTGCCCTGGCAGCCTGTTCATTCGGGTCGACTTGTCCGGGCAACCCGACGCGGATGAACGCGCAGCCCCCGCCCACCCCGCGCTACCCTCCCCCCTCGGAGGCCGCCCCTGCTCGTCACCATCACCGACCCCATCGGCATCCTCGCCCTGCTGGCCGCCACGGCGGCGTTCTTCTTCTGGCTGGAGCGCGTGACCGGGTGGCGGATCTTCAAGGTCTTCCCTCCCCTCCTGCCGATCTACGCCCTGCCGGTCGTCTACACGAACACGGGCCTCATCCCGGCGAAGTCCCCCGCCTACGACGTGATGTCCGACGTCACCCTGCCGGTCCTGCTGGTGCTGCTGCTGGTCGGCGTGGACGTGTTCCGCGCAGTCAAGGTCATGGGGCGCGGGCTGCTGGTCATGCTGATGGGCACCGCCGGGGTGGTGCTCGGCGCGCCGCTCGCCCTGCTGGTCGTGGGCGGCCTGCTCGGACCGGACGCGTGGAAGGGCTACGGCGCTCTCGCCGGCAGCTGGACCGGGGGCACGGGCAACATGGCGGCGGTCGCAGACGGGCTGGGCACCCCGGGCGCCGAGTTCGGCCTGGCGGTCATCGCGGACAACCTGGTCTACGTCGCCTGGCTCCCCCTGCTCCTGTCGAGCCGCGGCCTGGCGGGCTGGTTCGCGCGCTTCACCCGGGTCCCCGACGGTCGCGCCGCCGCCCTGGCCGAGGCCGCCGAGTCCGCCCGAGAGGAGCCCCGCCCGGCCACCATGCCCGGCCTGCTCGTGCTCATCGCCCTGGCCCTCGGCGCCACCTGGGCTGCCGGCCTCGCCGCGGGCGTGCTCCCGGTCCTCGAGCCGGTGCTCACCGCGTCGACCTGGAAGATCCTGCTGCTGACGACCTTCGGCGTGGCGCTCTCCTTCACCCCCGCGCGCCGGATCCCGGGCAGCCAGCCCCTCGCCATGGCCCTGCTCTACGTGTTCGTCGCCAACATGGGGGCCAAGACCTCGCTGGAGGGGATCGGCTGGCAGGCGGTGCCCTTCGTCGGCGGCGCCTTCCTGTGGATCACGTTTCACGGCCTGTTCGTGCTCCTCGGTGCCTGGCTGCTCCGCGTCGACGTGCACACCGCCGCCATCGCCAGCGCGGCCAACATCGGCGGCGCCGCCAGCGCCCCGGTCGTCGCGGCCCACCACGACAAGGCGCTCGTGCCGATGGCGATCCTCATGGCGATGGTCGGCTACGCGGTCGGCACGTACGCCGCGTTCTTGTCGGCCTGGCTCTGCCGCGCCACCGCGCCGGTGTGGCCGAGGGCCCCGTCGAGGGCGGCCCGATCGGGATCATCCGCCTCCAAGCCCTCGTACAGCCGCATCAGATCGGACGCCGTGCGCACGCCCAGCTCCAGCAGCCGGGCGCGCAGGTCCACCGGGGTCGCCTCGCCCGGGGCGAGCTCCACCGGCCGGCGGGGCAGGTGCAGGATGAGGATCGCCTGGTCGAGCAGGTCGAACACCTGAGCTGCGGGCAGCATCGTGTGGGCGACGAGCCGCAGCGGATCGGTCATCGCCAGGCCCTCGACGGTCTCGATGCCCTCCTCCGCGAGGCGAGCCCGCTCGAACAGGGTGATTCCGCCGAGATCACCCAGGGGGCGCTGGCCCTCGACATCGCGCCGGAGGCCGGCGAGGACCTTGCTGTCTCGGAGCAGGCTGTTGCCCACCAGACCGATGGCCGCCCAGGGGGCGATGGCACCCAGGAAGGCCGCGAAGAGCACCAGACCCTGGGGCGGTCGGGCGACCTCGGGCAGCGCTGCGATCGACTCGTCCAGCACGTAGACGACGATGACGGTCAGGGTCGTGCGCACGATGACGTTCACGTAGGTGCGCGCCTGCAGATCCCCTCGGATGAACCCCCGGAACAGCATGGCCAATGCAAACACGTACGCGCCGAGGAAGCCGAAGATGATCGGCCCGGACTCGGGGGCGAGGCTCTGCAGGAAGGTCTCGGCGGGTGGGGGCGTCTGGAGCAGCGCAGCCGACAGTCCGACCGCCGCCCCCAGCGTCGCCGCCGCACTCGCCGCGGCACGACCGATCACGCGGAAGGCACGAGCGCGCCCCCCGGAGTCCCGCTCCTCGCGGAGCTGGTGCCCGTGGCGCTCCAGGGCCTCCTCCAGGGTCCAGGCGTCGGGGTCGGCCCAGATGGCGACGTCCAGGAAGGCCTGGCGCGCCTCGTCCCGCGCCCGGGTCTCGAACACGAACTGCAGCACCCCAGGCAGGCAGGCGCCCGTCATGACCATGACCGTCCGCAGCGCGAGGCTCGTGTGCACCTGGCTCCAGGTGAGCTGCTCCGCCCCGCCGAGGAGCTGCCCCACCGTGGTCGCGGTCTGCGGATCCATGACCCAGGCCATGGCGAGGGGCACCGCGATCGAGATCAGCGCGACGACCAACAGGCTCGTCATCCGCGCGATCGCCACCCCCGACATCCAGCCGTCCCCCCGCTGGGACCGGCGGTGGAGCAGGGCGGACCGGTGAGGTCCGAGCACGCCCTGGTCGATGAACGGCTGCGCGACGGGCGCCCACGCCGCGGGAAGCTCCGCGTGGGACAGCGCCGGGATGCGGACCGTCCCCAGCGTGCGGTCGACAAGCTCGATGTGCACGCGACTTCCGTTGTGGAGCACCAGCGGCGGGGCAGCGGATCCGCCGGCCTCCGTCGACGTCTCGGGCACGGCCATGGACGACCTCCGCGAGGAAGCCGGGTCAACGTGGCTTCCGCGGAGACCATACACCAGTGGACCGGCGGTGGATCCCGCCCTTGGGGCCGCTGACCCCGACGCAGGTCGACCTACCGCAGCTCGTCCACCGTGCGGATGATCTGGCCGACGAGCCCGTACTCGACGGCCTCCTCGCTCTTGAGCCAGAAGTCGCGGCGGGTGTCCTCGGCGATGCGGGCCTCGGTCTGGCCGGTCGCCTCGGCGAAGAGCTTGTTGAAGCGCTCGGTCATGATCTGGATCTGCTCGACCTGGATCTCGATGTCGCTGGCCTGGCCCTGGACCGCGCCGGAGGGCTGGTGGAGCAGGAAGCGGGTGTTGGGCAGGCAGTAGCGGTTTTCGCGCTGCGCCCCGATGAAGATGAGCGCCCCGGCGGAGGCGACCCATCAGGAACCGATGCAGCGGACCCGCGGGCGGATGAAGCCGATGATGTCGTGCACCATGTCGCCGC
>MDTC01036738.1_pt1 | contig 19223 bp, 16 predicted proteins | sample 811181 | NCBI WGS metagenome assembly MDTC01 (sample SAMN05326644, study PRJNA326480) | marine metagenome | isolation source: seawater | place: Pacific Ocean: North | collected 2011
GAGCCCCCAACCCTTTTCGTTAATTTCTAGAACCCCAGCAAAGCGACCCGAAATACCTTGGTTTTGGTTCCAATGAAACTTAGGAATAAAAACATGATTGGTCTTACTGTTATTATTTTTATTCCGATTCTTATGCCGCTTATTCTTATTGCGGTTATTTTTATTGTAGTTCTTTTTATTTCTATTCATTAATAATCATTCATTGTACGTAAATACTCCAGGTTTAACCGTCATAAGAGGGCTATCAATATACTCATCGTATGTGGATGTGAAACTGAAGGGAGGAGCGTTTATAGAGGTGATAGCTCAGAAAAGGCCATCAACAGTAGAAAGAAGAAAAAAAAATATACGAATCTTTTTATCGATTACAAATGAATTCAGTATAAAAATAGAGAACTAAACAGAAGTTTAGCCCTTATAATGAATTTTATCGGACAACAGTAGATTCGTTAATCCAACTGTAGCAACTATCTAAAGAGCTGTTTACCTGTACTCTTTGTCCTTGCTCATAACCTAAAGTAAAGAATTTATCTTCAGTAGATGGGGTTACTGCCTGGTATGTTGCAAGTTGTGAATTTACGATGTTCGTAACACTAGCGTCCACTGACTTTGCACGGGTCAAATAATCAACAATAACCCAATACACTACCTTGTCTCTAGCTTCGAGTTTACGACTCTCCGAACACGAACTAACCGCCTGCCCATAAATAGAGGCTAGCTTAATGTACGCCCGGCCAAATGCATCATCTATTGCTAATGCATCTTGTACATATTTTTTGGAAGTAGACAACTGTCCAGTACTTGAGTAAACATCGGCCAACTCTAAGTTAATATTCTTTTTATCGGTGTCATTATCAGCCATTTCTAAGGCTTGTTTGAAATACTCAGCTGCAGAAGTGTATGACGAATTCCCCTTCTCTGTCTCTGCAAGTGTTAAAGCACTATTAAAAGTTGGATCTAATCCATGAATAAGTAAGGTTGTTTGTAGAAACTCTTCTGTCATGTTTAGATCTTCTTGTGCTTCTGCAACACATTTAAGGTCTTCGATGGATTCTGGGTTTTCTCCTAATTTGGCGCCACAAAAATCGAGCCGCTCTTCTGGAGTATCAAATAGGGACTCTAGGGTATCGTCAAAATAGGTGCTTAATTCCAAGCCTGCATAAGCAGTTGCCTGATCAATCATGCTTATGACCATATCTTTTTCACCCTTTCGTACAAGGTCGTCAATCACTACTCGGACATAGTACCCTTCACCAAGTAAGGTGGTTTTTTCCACATCCATATCAAACATTGCCTTGAAATCACCGTACGCCATGTTAAGGCCGCCATCGATATTTTGATAATTTTCTAGAAGATATCTTCCTCTATCTTGATGAAGTTCATATTTATCTACTTCTTCGTCAGTAAATACAGTGAATTGCTCCTCAAAAAGATTTAGTGCGGTGTCAATGTAGGCTTCACGAATACTAGGATCTTGCTCACCTAAACCAATCTGTGTATATATATCGATGAATTTTGGGTATTGGCTTGCCAAACTAAAACGAGGATATCCTTCTAGTTCCTTGGTTTTGCTACAGAGTAACCATCGGCCATACATGAGAGCGAAAGGATAATCCTTATTTTTGTAATTATCTTGGAATATGGAAAAAGCGGCCAATTCATTCATCTCATAAGGAGGAGTGGCCGTACAATCTTGTGCTTTTAAACCGGAATTGGTTAATAGTAATAACCCTATTAGGGTTGCTAGAACTTTCATGATACGATTTCGTTAGTTAAGTCAGTAAGTTCAGTGATGAACAACTTCGTTTTATTGTAATTTAGGTCGTAAGAACATAATTTCAGCAAGATTCACTGAAAGTCCAATAGCCCAAATATTCTCTTCAATTAGGTTGCTTTCTGTGGTTCCTCTGAATCCGTATCGCACACTCACGTCTATAGAAGAGGGACTCTGCGATAGTATTCCTAACCCGGTGTGTAGCCATAACGTTCTAATTTCTTCTTCTTGAATCGTTAAGTGACCGCTATCGTAAGATAATCCGGCAGAATATTTAAAACTCGAAAAAAATCCATTTTGTGCTTTTTTATAAGGATGAAACTGTGCGCCCAGGCCTATGCGCATACGATTCGCCATTATAGCGCCGTCATTATCGACTAAATCATTGGAATAGTCTGACCACTTTTGATATTGCCCTTCTATACTAACATTAAAACGAGTATGAGGAGCATAGCCAATACCAGCAGCGTACTCTAAAGGGAGGCTCATTTCTCCTTTTTTACTGGTCAATATATTGGATAAGTCTACCGTCTTACTGCCGGATTCAATTTCTTTTTCGGTAGTAAAATCTTGTCTCAATGTCATGCTGAAAGGGACATTTATCGTTGCCCCAACTGAAATCTTATCTTGTGTCTTGAATACATTTCGAAAACTCCCAGCAACACCCAAACGTTGAGAAAATGCCGCGCCACTAATGGTGAGTTTTTGTTTTTGTTGTGAGTACAGCGAAGAACTAAAGGAAAAAGCCTCCGATGTTTCCATGCTGAAAAAAGCTACCGATGGGGCATAACCAATAGATATTTGGTCGTTTACTTTCCAACCAACACCTATTTCGAATTTATTTAAACCACCCATTTGTTGCAGTTCTGAATTGTATCCAACCGTATCACCATAAGACAGAAACTGCTCCTCGTTAATTATTTTTAGGTTGGAGCGGGTGACGGGATATAAACCAACGGAGACACCTAATTCACTAGATCTAAGTGGAAATAATAATTGCAAATACCCCTTTTCAAAAAGAGCAGTTTCACCCGAACTGCTGGTATTTTTTAATTGGATACTATGTAAGCCAATTCCAGAGGCTCCCTGAGTATAATAGGTTTGTGACCAAAAAGCAGGGTTCGTGAGACCTGACACTTCCTGGTTAACGCTAGTTACGCCAAATATTCCATGCGATTTGGCCGATCCGGTTTCCATTTCAACAGGATAACCAATCCCATATGCGGAGTATATAGATCCACTGGAATACAAATTAGAAGATTGAATTTGTGCCACAAGAAGAGGAGAGCTGAGCAAAAATATCAACATCGCTAGCATTGCGGTCTTGTTTGAGGCCGCCCTGGGTAATGTGTCTGAATTTATTAGCATATCAAGCATCATTTTAGCTCCTCGGATTGAATAGAGTGAATAATTAACCTCGGTCGCTTATCGGGTGGGGCATCATTGCTATAAAGTATGTTAGAGCCAATATAGCCTGCATTCACATAGGGATATATATAGGAGTCTTTTATCGGGTTGTTATTGTAGATTTGATCGTTTAACAAACGGGTGACGTCGAATCGAAAACGGCCTTTTGAAGGATATCCATTGATAATATTATTATCTGAAAAGCCAAACTGGTAAGCTAAATCAATAAAATCTCCCTCACTCATTCTAAAGCCCGGAACGTTCATGCGCTGCTCATGTTCTGACAAACTGGTATTTGCGCGTGTGGTATCTTCTTCCAAAACCAATTCAGCACGCACAAAATTAGTGTTAGGTAATTGCTCACCAAGACTTTTTAGATCTAGTTTTAGTACTTGTTCAAAGGTGTTATGAAGGAGCAAGCGATTAGGAATAGGGTCAACGACTTCTCTTTTTATATTATAGGCCCAGTCTTGCATGCCATATGAGCTGGTATCTTCTTGTCCAATAACCAATAGACGGCTGGTACTTATGGTGGCAAATCGGATTCGATTACTTGTATTTTTTGGAACAATAGCTAGGCCAAAATCCTCTTCAGCATACCGTGTTAATCGGGTACTGTCATCTTCAATATTAAATACTTCCCGATAAAAAGCATCCCAGCTACCACCAAGGGCTACATGAACGTTACCATTTGTGTCTATATCGGCGTCGCTAAAGCCACCTATACGTTCAATTCCAAGGTTAATTCCGGTAGACTGACGAAAACTAGGACCATGCCAACTATTTTGAATTCGATACACATCAAATTCAGCGGTCGAGCTAGTATCCCCATAAATCTCATCTTCCATTAGGTGTAGTTTCATTTCAAATCTCATATTATCAAGCACGGTGTCGGTGCCGGAGGCATTGATAGAAGGCTTGAAATAGAGAGTGCTACTGATTTCTCCAAAAAGAGGGTCTTGAAACGAGCCTAGTGCGGAGTACGATAATTGACCTAAGTAAGGGTCAATCTCGATTAGATTGATTTGATCTATAAAAACCGTATCAACCTGTATGGCAGATTCCTGAATAAAATCTACACCAACCGTATTGGTTTCTTCACAAGCGGTAATACTTAAAAGGACAAGTACAGAAAAAGTAAGCCACCTTTTTGAGGTAGCTTTATTTGTTAAAAACATATGATGACAGTCTTCTTTATAATTCCTATTTCAAGATTGATTTATAGTAATCCGAAAATTTAGTTGACACATCCTCAGGCGCACCTTGAATTTTCACTGGAGAAACATTCAATTCATCAAATACGCTATCAAATTCGTCTTTTAAGAAATTTCCAGTAACTACATGGTCACTGTATAGGAGTCCTAATTTCAATAGATCCACTTTACCTTCGTCAGTTAATTTGGCGATGTCTACATCGTCAGGCAAGCCAAGTAACTCTAAGATTTTCGCTGTATCTGCGGTCCCTTCGTTTTCTGGATGATGTAAATTGTAGATGATCTTAGAATTTTTGAAAATAGGTTCATCTTTGTATTTAGTTTTAACCAGAAGTGGAATAAGACCTGCGGGCCAATCGTGACAGTGTATGATATCAGGCTCCCAACCTAGTTTAATAACTGTTTCGAGTACCCCCTTATTGTAGAAGGCTAATCGCTCCGCATTATCCGGATAAAAGGTATCGTCTTTTGGGTTTTTGAAGAGACCTTTTCGTTTAAAATACTTGTCATTATCTAAAAAATAGACCTGTAATTTTGCGTTGGGAATACTGGCTACTTTAATTTTCATACTTTCCGCAGTATCGCCTACTTCCACCTCTATTCCAGACAATCGAATAACTTCATGTAGACGATTTCTACGGTCATTAATTGTCCCATATTTTGGAAGTAAAATGCGAATCTCAAAGCCTTTATCCTGTAATGATGCGGGCAAAAAGCGCAATAAATCCGCAGTAACGGTCATGCGTGCAAAAGGTGAGATTTCAGCGGCGGCGTATAAAATTTTCATAGTGGGTAATTATTCTTGATCGTTCATTCCGTTCGCTTCAATCACTTGATCCAATTCGTTACCCTCTTCTAACGAATAGAAGTCTAAGAGTGTATCCCCGCGCAAACCTAAACGTAAGGTTTCTAGAGGAATCACTTCTTCGGGTTGGATATTTCCTAAGTTCACGTTAGAACCGTATTTACGGATAAACCATACTTGCTGCTCTTTTTTGGGTGCTTCAAAAAGCAAATGTTTGGGAGAAATTTGATCGGTAATTTCCTCTAGTAAGCCAGAGCGGATTTCGCCATTAGGACGAAACATTCCAACCGTACCACTCTCCCTAGCTTCGCAGATAACTTTCTCTGAACCGGCCTCTAATTCCTGCTGAATAGTCCGTACCCATTTGTAGGGAGGAATGATCTCATTAGGATTTTTACTACCCACTTCAGAATACACCGTGTAATCGTTGCTTAATTCCTTGATGATAGCCTGTTTCTTTTCATCCGATAATAAGATGGTTCCATTTGAAACCTCCACATGGGTGATGTTATAGCGCTCCATTAATTTTCGGTAATCGGAGAGTTGGTTGCGCATTAAGTATGCTTCAAAAAGAGTACCCCCAAAGTAAACGGGTATTCCTGCATTTTGATAGACCTTAATTTTCTCATCTAAACCCTGAGTGACATAAGAAGTCCCCCATCCGAGTTTTACAATGTCAATATGGCCGGAGCACACTTCAACCAGATCTTCTACTTGACGTATGCTATATCCTTTGTCCAATACTAGGGTGATACCTTCGTCTCTGGGTTTTGCAGATCGTTCAGGTAGATTCTTCAATGAAAACGACATGATGTATTTTTTTGTTACAATTTCAGAATATACGAAAAAGGCGGTTTTAAATGAAAAATCACCTTTTTTTATTTATTGGGCGATTATATCTTCTTGATAGACCGGTTACCCAACTGGACTAGACCACGAATTTTGTCTCGATCAATTTCTTGTAGCATTTCTGTAGTGTATCTCCAAAGCCAATTACCGGATGAGGTGCCGGGAAAATTCATTCGGTGTTCGGTAGATAGGTCCATGAAGTCTTGCATGGAAAAAATGGCCTGATCTCCCACAGAGAGCATTCCAAGCCGGATAAAAGCCCAATTAATCTGCGTGCCATCTGATTGGGTGTAGGTACGGGCAAAATGACGTTCGTGTTCAGGGGCTTGCTCATACCACCCTCTTGAGGTATCGTTGTCATGCGTGCCGCTGTAGACCACGCAGTTCTGAGGGTAATTATGTGGTAAAAAACTATTGTTAGGATCTGCGTCAAAAGCGAACTGAATAATCTTCATGCCCGGGAATGCGTATTTATCGCGCAACTTTTCTACCCCTTCTGTAACAAACCCTAAATCCTCAGCTAGAATAGGTAGCTCGCCACATTCTTGCAGGATGGTGTCAAATAATTTCTCTCCAGGACCCTTAACCCAACGACCATTAACAGCTGTTTTTTCGGATGCGGGTATCTCCCAGTAGGCATCGAATCCTCTGAAATGATCTACTCTAATGGCGTCACAGGTTAAAAACATATGCTTAAATCGTTTAACCCACCACGAATACCCATCTTTTTCTAAGGCTCCCCACTGATACTGAGGGTTCCCCCACAGTTGCCCTGTTTCACTGAAATAGTCCGGTGGAACCCCAGCCACCAAGGTTCTATTTCCCTTTTTATCCACGGCAAAATACTCTGTATTCGCCCACACGTCAGCACTGTTATGATCGACAAAAATGGGAATGTCACCGATCACGCGAATACCTTTACTATTGGCATACTCTTTCAGCGCCAACCATTGATTTAAAAACTCGTACTGCAGCCAATACTCTAGTTTAATTTCTTGCTCATAGGTCTTTTTTGCGTTGCTAATGGCCGACTTTTTACGCGTAGCAATATTAGCATCCCAAGTATTCCATGGCCGCATTTGGTTGCTTTTACCCACCGCCATAAACAACACATAATCATCCAACCAATGACCATGCTCTAGCTTGAACCGCTCAAATTTCTTCTCTTCATCCCCGCCCAAGGTCTCATAAAAACGAGCCGAGGCCAACTTCAATGCTGTGGCCTTCTTCTCAAACGCAAGCTCGTAGGCTACGGTAGTTGAGGATGGAATAATAAGCGAGTGGGTTTCAGATGCAGTTAACAGACCCTTTTCAAGAAGAATATCAGGACTGATCAAATACGGATTACCAGCAAAAGCAGAATAGGAGGCATACGGAGAGTTTCCATAGCCGGTTGGGGTTAGAGGCAGCACTTGCCAGATACTCTGCTCGGTTTCTTCTAAAAAGTCTAGAAATATTCGAGCTTCCTGACTAAAATCTCCAATACCGTATTTTCCAGGAAAGGACGTTGGGTGCACAAGAGTGCCGCAGGATCGTGGAAATCGCATAACTTAATTCTTTAATTTTAACATGATACCGGCCAGTGGGGGTATATCTAAAGAGATAGACGCAGAGAAATTATGCGATGACTCTGCCAATGCAGAGCATTCTTTAGCTCCCACATTACTCCCTCCATAATACTCCGAGTCACTATTGAACAGCACTTCATAATTACCCATTTCAGGAACACCAACGCGGTAATTATGATGTACATTCGGCGTGAAATTTAACACAACTACTACAAAATCGCCCGAATCTTTTGCTTTTCTAACGAAGGAAATTAGGCTGTTATCGGCATCATTAAAATCAATCCACTCAAAGCCTCTCCAATCGGTATCTAGCTCATATAGTGAGGCCTGATTTTGGTGGAGATGATTTAAATCCTTAACTAAGGTTTGTAGCTGCTGATGGGGTTTAAACGCATATAAATGCCAGTCGAGTGATTGTGCATCATTCCATTCACCCCACTGTCCAAACTCTGAACCCATAAACAGTAATTTAGCCCCTGGATGAGCATACATATAGGTGTATAGTAGGCGTAGGTTAGCAAACTTTTGCCAATCGTCGCCGGGCATTTTTGACAGCATAGATTTTTTCATGTGCACCACTTCGTCATGAGAGAATGGTAATATGAATTGTTCACTGAACGCATAAACCATGGAAAAAGTAAGTTCTCCTTGATGATAACGACGGTAAATAGGGTCTTTTTCTATGTAGTTTAGAGTATCATTCATCCACCCCATGTTCCATTTGTAGTCGAATCCAAGGCCATCTTGTTGTACAGGTGCGGTAACCCCACCCCAAGAAGTAGATTCTTCAGCAAAAGTGAGGCATCCAGGATATTGATCATGCACGAAGTAGTTGAATTTTTTCAGAAACTCTATGGCCTCAATATTTTCTCGCCCCCCATATTTATTAGGTATCCATTCTCCGTCTTCTCGGGAATAATCTAAATAGAGCATAGACGCTACCGCATCTACTCTTAAGCCATCAATATGGTAATGATCTAGCCAAAACAAAGCGTTTGAGATCAGAAAATTTTGGACTTCTGTGCGTCCAAAATTGAAAATAGCGGTACCCCAATCTTTATGTTCGCCTTGCCGGGCATCTTCATGTTCAAAAAGACCAGTTCCATCGAAACGATATAATCCATGTTCGTCTTTGGCGAAGTGAGCAGGGACCCAATCCACAATAACCCCAATATTAGAGGCATGGCACTTATCGATAAAAAACATTAGGTCTTCGGAGCGACCAAAGCGGGAGGTTGCTGCAAAGTAACCCGTTTGTTGATACCCCCAAGATGGATCATAGGGGTGCTCCGCAATGGGCATGAGTTCAATATGAGTAAAGCCTAGTTCTTTTATATATGGGATAAGTTGATCGGCCAGCTCGCGATACGATAAAAAGTCTTCTCCATTTCGCTTCCATGAACCAAGATGACATTCATATACGGAAAGAGCTTGGTGCTGCTTACGGGCTTCGCGTTTTTTCAACCACCCCTGATCGGTCCATTCATATTGATCTAGTGAATGTACAATGGAAGCTGTTTGCGGTCTTAATTCTGCAAAAAAAGCATAAGGATCGGCTTTTTTAAGGGGGGGATTTTGTAGGGGGCTTTTAAGTTCAAACTTATACGCATCACCCGGGCTTACCTGTGGAATAAATAACTCCCAAAGTCCCTGGTCATGATATTTTCTCATTCGATGGACTCTTCCATCCCATTGGTTAAAGGAGCCAATGATACTGACCCGTGTTGCGGCAGGTGCAGCTACTACAAAATGGGTTCCTTGAACACCATCAATTGTTTTTGGGTGCGCTCCCATAAAGGAATACGATTTAGCATGATTCCCCTCTCCCCAAAGATGTAAATCAAGTTCTTCAATGGCGGGTTTAAACCGATAAGGATCGTCTATGGAATAGGCTTGGCCTTGAAATGGGGTAACGGATAAGCGGTATTCGGGAATTTTTTTTCTTCTTGGAAATATGTATTCAAATAAGCCACCCTCGGATAGACGGGTCATGGCATGGCGCGTCTTCGGTGAAATAACCAACACAACTTCTTTTGCATCTGGCCTAAAAACCCTAACAGTAAGCTTCTTTTTGCCTTCTACCTCGGTGATATGAGGACCCAAAACGCTAAAGGGATCTCCATGCTGACCGTCATCTATGGAATGAACAATTTCCTCCGGTAACAAATATTTTCCTATGTATTGGTTAATTAAAAAGGAAGTAAAAACTATATCAAAAGGTTATAATATATGAATTTATGCGCCAAATAATCTCTTAAGTAGCTTCAATTATGTGGTTGAAGGGAACATTCTCTATTTTAGTTTTGCTGTTATTTAACCATTTTGGCATATGAACATTTCTAGACTGATTGCACAGCGGTATTTGTTTGCAAAAAAGCACGTTTCTTTGCTTTCTGTACTCACCTACATAAGTGTTTCGGGAATTACCCTTGGAGCGGCATTACTAATTAGTGTGTTATCGATTTTTAATGGTTTTTTTACCGTAATACAGGGCTTTCTATTAGGGTATGATCCAGCTTTGCGGGTCGAGAGCATCGGTGGGCCAGTGCTAGAATGGAACGACACATTGGAACAACAACTTCAGGAAGACCCTAGGATTGTGGAATACACCCCTTTTGTAGAGGGGATGGCATTGTTGCGTACCCGCACCATTAATGGAGTGCAACCATATGAAAATAAGGTGATACAAATTAAAGGTATACCGATGGACCTAACTAGCGGCTTGAACCAGAACAACTCTATATCCATTAGCCCGGATCAAAACAGCTCTGTTGAAGCTAGTCCTATAGAAATGAACCAGAGCGTCATGGCTTCAGATGATCAGCAAGGTTTTCTACAAAAACTACCCTTAAAAAGAGGCGTCAAAGATTTAGGTGTATTGGATGGGCGTCCTGGAATACTCATTCCTGAATATCTGCGGGCAGAATTACAGCTTGAAGTAGGAGATGAAGTAGTTTTGTTAAGCGCGCGGCATATGCAAAAAGCGTTAACCCAAATAAGTATTCCTCGGACCATGATTTTTACGGTAAGGGGGGTGTATGAGCTTCCTTATGTCTCGTCTCCACCACCTATTTTATTGGATATTTCTGCGGCGCACAGGTTGTTTGTAACAAGGAATAGAATTTCAGGAGTGGATTTGTTACTGGAGAATATACTCCAAGCCGATGCGGTTAAAACAAGCTTAGTAAGCACTAAGGATGAGTTTTTTGGTTCTGCCGTTGTACTTAAAACTTGGTACGATTTACAAAAACCCTTGTATGATGTCATGTATTTAGAAAAGTGGGGGGCATTTGTGGTACTCATGATTATCATTTTGGTTGCGGCTCTTAATATTTTAGGATCTTTAAGTATGATCGTACTACAAAAGAAGCGGGATATTGGCGTTTTACGCTCTTTGGGATTGACGGCCAAGCAAGTACAAGCCATATTCATACAGCAAGGATTAATTATTGGGATTATTGGGGCTTTTTTAGGGGCTTTAATAGGGTTAAGCTTTTGTTATTTACAAGACACTTTTGGTCTATTAAAGCTCTCCTCAGCATTTATTATAGACGCTTATCCAGTTGATATTCAATGGTTGGATGTTCTCTTGATTATGATAGGGACTCTTGTCCTGAGCGTATTGGCGAGTTGGATGCCGGCTCGTAACGCGGCTAATGTGCATCCAGCAGGGGTTATTCGATATGAGTAAGAATAGTCTAGCAGACTAAGCTTGAAAAAATTGTGCAAAAAAGCTAAGTAACGGAAGCTGTGCAAAAAGCCCTAACAAAAAACGTAACAAAAAATTACCGTTCTTTTTCTGCTTAATTATTCGTTGTAAATATCTGGTAAATCATTCTCATAAAGCACAACGTCTCCTGGCTTAATACGTAGCTTAAGCCTATCGTTAGCCTCAAATAGAGATTCAACCCGTTCTAAACGCTCGGGATCGCCTCCTGCTTCTAGGTATCCTTGTTCAATCACTTTGCCTCTCTCCAAACCGACAATAAAGGCAAAGTCTAACTTGGCCGCAGCAATATGAGTTCCAAACTTATGATTTTCCTCTGCCTCAATATCACCCAATTCAACCATCCCGGGAGTAATAATAATGCGCTGAGATGACCTAAAAGCCCCCAGAATCTCCACGGCATTTTTAGCGCCAACAGGGTTGGAATTAAAGGCGTCGTCAATCATGAAATAATCGAACACCGCTTTCAATTCCAAACGGTGTTGTACGGGTTCAATTTGAGTAGCGGCTAGTTGCATTGTATTCATCCGAAGTCCTAGGTGATCACCAACGCCCAAAGCCAATAATAGGTTCTGTACATTATGTTTACCTAATAGTGGACACTGAATATCCCACGGTTCTGAGGGGCTATCTCCGGAGTTTTTATGGAGTATAAAGTGTGTTCCTTCGGTAGTATAGTCCACCCCGGAGGCACTTAAATGTAATTCTGGGTTGGTTTCATTTAAGGACGAGAGGCCAACTTGAATACATTGGATATCGCTACGTTCTTTGCCCATTTTTGATACAATAGGGTCATTTCCATTTAATACGGCCACGCCACCTTTTTTCAAACGATCCACTAAAGTGCCTTTTTCTTTAGCAATGACCTCTTGACTTCCAAAGGTTTCTAAGTGGGCTAGACCCACGTTAGAGACAATGGATATATCGGGTTGAGCAATGTCACAGAGTTCACCAATATTTCCGGCATAACGCGCACCCATTTCTAGAACCAAAATTTGATGATGTGCCTGTAAATCGTTGTTGATGACTTTGCAAATGCCCATCGGAGTATTAAAGCTTCCCGGAGTTACGCACACACTAAAGCGCTCCTTTAGCACATCCCTGAGCATAAATTTAACACTGGTTTTCCCATAGCTACCCGTTATGGCAATTACTTTCAGATGCGGTAATGAGGCTAGTTTTTTGCGAGCTTGACGTTTATATCCGTTTTGTATCTGCTGTTCAATGGGTGCGATCAGGTAACCAGCTAGGAGTAAAAAAAGAGGAATAAAAATGTACCCTAAAGCCAAACCTAATGCCAGACTTGGGGCATCAAATTGTATGTTAGCGGCTCCTTGTAGTCTAGGATGTGCAAAGGCAGTGTTAAACCACCCACCAAAGCATAAGTAAATCGCAAGAAGCGGAAGAAAGACACTAGATAGCCCAAAAGGTAGAGATAAACGTTTTACTCGAGCAGTCCAAATCAGCGGTTTTTTTACTTTTTTTGCTCGGAATGCTTTAATGGAACTTAAGTACGTGATACCCCATGAAAAAAGGATGATAGCCTCAGCTGATAAACTCAGCCTCAGTTCGAACATCTCGGCTCCAAAGATGAGCAGCATCGTACTAATTAAGAAGTAAACCAAGCTTCTAGGAATAACTTTTTCATCCCAATGCTCTTTGAGCCATCCGCGAAGTTCGTTCGTTTTATAACCCAATTGTTGAAATACATGTAGATAATATAGCCATCTGAAGTAGAGCACCCTTAGCATGATTAGGGTAAAAATCACTGCAAAACTATCTAAAAAAAGCAGGTAATAGGTATGTAGCATGAAAAAAGTAATCAAGGAATATTGTCAATGGAAAAAAGGTCTGCTTCTCAACCCTATTATCCGTCAAAAAATGGATTCCTGTTAATAAGTTCTAAGGGTTAAAGATAGCTAAGAATAGTTGAAAATCTCGAGCTATTTGAATGAACTCCTTGGGTTTGGATTGCCTCATGCTTTATTGGCTTCGACGTAGTTTTTTAGCCTGTTTACTTGGGCATTCAAAAAAAAGGACCGTATATTTAACCCGAAAAAATAACACATGCCTAGCATGTTAGTCCATTCCTAAATAACTAATAAATAGAAAAACGGGTAGTATGAAATTAATTATTCCAATGGCGGGTCGGGGAACAAGAGTTCGGCCGCATTCACACACAGTTCCAAAGCCGTTGTTACCAGTAGCTGGAACCATGATTATAGAGCGTTTGGTAGAGACATTTATACGAACGATGGACCGAAATATTGAAGAGATTGTGTACATATTAGGGCCAGATTTTGGAAATCCAATTAAAGAACCGCTACAAGAAATGAGTGTTCGGCATGGTGCAAAATGTACATTTAGAGTGCAAGATGTAGCTTTGGGAACGGCGCATGCGGTTTATTGTGCTCGACAGGATTTAGAAGGAGAGGTGATTATAGCCTTTGCGGATACACTGTTTGATAGTAAAGAAACTTTTAATGTGGATGGAGCAGATAGCGTCATCTGGCTTAAAAAAGTAGAGGATCCTTCACGATTTGGAGTCGCAGTTTATGAGGGAGAGCAAATAACGGGCTTTGTAGAAAAGCCCACGGAGTTCATTTCGGATTTAGCTATTATTGGAGTGTATTATTTCAAGGACGGTTCGAAGTTAAAAACTGAGCTTCAGTATGTGTTAGACAATGATATAAAAGGTCCAGGTGGAGAGTATTTCCTAACAGAGGCCTTAGATCGTATGATTCAGGATGGTAAACTATTTAAAACAGCAACGGTAGACGAGTGGTTAGATTGTGGAACATTACCGGCCTGGCTTGAAACCACCGGTATTATTGTCGAAAAAGAAGCGCAGAATTCATCAGAACAAATAGAAGTCTATGCTAAGCAGGGCACTACGATCATACCACCGGTTTACTTAGCTAAGAATGTAACCTTAGAGGGAGTGACGATTGGGCCTAATGTAAGTGTTGAGCAAGGCTGCATTTTAAAGAATACCAACATATCGAATTCTATTGTTCGAGATCATGCCACGTTGCAGGGTTGCTCGTTAGCAGGTTCAACCATAGGAGCACACACACAGGTTTCGGATGTGCGCGGAGAAGTGCATGTGGGAGATCACTCTATAATTTCTACGAGATAATACTGAATTAGTATTTGCTTATTTTGATATAATTTCATAAAAAACTTCGTATATATATTTTCTAAAAGTCTTTAGAGATCAAAAAACAAGTTATACCGTAACTAGATCCAAGCATGTGTACAAATATAAAGATGATGAAACTATTTCAACAGAATGGGCCATAGTTGAAGGGGATGATTTGATATTTGATACTAAGGTTTATAATGAAAATCCTGATTACCCACCATTGTACATTCCTTTAGATATTGTATATAACTTGATGATTAGGCTTAATTTTGGTTTCATAGAGAAAGAAAGTGTATGATGTTAGATTAAATTGTAACGCATGTAATACGCCTCATTCTATGAGTGCTACTAAGGTGAGACGATTATCTTGGATTGTAGTAGTTATTGGTTGGATATTAACTGTACCATCTATATTAGGTCTTTTACTCGCAATCTTAATCTTTATTGGTGGTGTATATTTTACCACTTCAACGATTGATAACTTTGGGGAATCTATACCACTTATAGATTTTCTAATCTATGGTTCTTCTTTTTATGTAGGGATATCCTCGCTTGTCGGAGGTTTAGTAGGTTATTTGTTGATAATGAAGAAGAAAGTGTATAAATGCAGTATGTGTGGTTATATAATGGATAGAGATTAATTCGTGTATTTTAGTTTTCTTTTAAGCAATTAAAGAGCGAGATATACACTAATACCCACCTACCTTCACTTTGCCCTGTAGGGGCCAAATTAAGTTGAAATAAATGGATTGAATATGGAAGTATCAATAGTATTATTAATAAGTAGTATAACTTTATTTGTAGGATACGTTATTGGTAAAAAGGAAGGGTTATCTAATGGTTATACCAAAGGTATCTATGAAGGTGCAGAAGAAACCTTAAAGCTAGTAGAGAAATACAGTAACAATGGTGGACTTAAATCGACCTTAGATTGGGAGACAACCCAGAGGTTACTAAAAGAACAGATGAGTAAGAATTGACTTTATTAACTATACGTTTTGTATTATTGATAGTATATCAGTTAATTCAAAATTAAAATAATTTATAAAATGAATAAAATAAGCCGACCATTTATATTATTAATCGCAGTATTTATATCCTATCAAGGTGTTGTTGCTCAAAATATTGATCCTGTTTCTGCGGGTATGTCAGCTGATCGGCTTGAGCGTTTAACAAATTATTTAAACGAACAAATAGATACTGGTAAAGCACCTGGGTTTGTTAGTATAGTTTATAGGAATGGATTTTTAGCACATTATGAATCTTTGGGCTATAGTAACATTGAGGAAAAACTTGAAATGAATATTGATGATATATTCTTTATTCAATCAATGACTAAAGCCGTTGTTACTACTGGATTCATGATGCTGTATGAAGAAGGTCATTTTCGGCTAAATGATCCAATAGAACGGTATTTACCTGAGTTCAGAAATTCTACAGTTTCTTTAGATCCTACTACCGGTAAGGATGGAGATACAGAACCAGTTAATGATCCAATTCGGATAATTCACCTGTTAACACATACATCCGGTTTATCTCATGGATTAGGTGCAACTCAATTAGATAGGGATTACAGGAATGCTATGTATATGAATCAGCCAGAAACAATATCAGATCGGGTTATAGCTATGGCGTCACTGCCACTCGTTGATCATCCAGGTGAACAATGGTATTACAGTGCATCTCCTGGAGTCTTAAGTAAGTTGATAGAATATTTTTCAGGAAAGACGACATCTGATTTCTTAAAAGAAAGAATTTTTGATCCTTTAGAGATGAACGATACTGGTTACAATGTAGAAAAAACCGAGCATGATCGAGTAGTCGCTTTACATACTATTGATGAATCAGGGCAGATTGCAGTTAGTTTTCAACAAACTCCAAAAACTGGCAATACAGTCTTTGGTGGGAGTAATGGACTTTTTTCAACAGCAAGTGATTACATGAAATTTTGTAGGCTTTTTTTGGATAATGGTTTTACAAGAAGCGGTGAACTATTACTAAGTCCAAAGACTATAGAATTGATGGGACAGAACCATGTTAATGACTTATATCTTAATCCAGGTTTTGGTTTTGGTTTAGGCTTTGCTGTTATAGACCACGTTCCGGATACAAAAGCTCTTGGTTCAATTGGTCAACTATCATGGAGTGGTGCTTATCAAACATTCTTTTTCATTGATCCATCAGAAAATTTAGCCGCGGTACTTATGACACAAATAGCTCCTTATAATGGGTTCTATGGAAGTATTATGTCGCAATTTGTATATCAAGCAATTAATGATTGAATATTTTTATATGATAAAGCTAGTAGAAAAATACAGTAACACTTCTGGATTTAAATCTACCTTAGACTGGGAGACAACCCAGAGGTTCTTAAAGGAACAAATGAGTAAGAATTAACTTATCTGCTCATTTATTGATTTATTGCTAAAACACTCTTAACTATAGATAAGTAGTACAAAACTTGTACAGTTCCTGCAAAATAAAAAATCCAAGTAACTGTAATTATGTTACTTAAGTTAATTATAAAGTACTCTTAGTAGTAGTCACACCTCTAAATATAGGCTTTTTGTTTCCACTCATGCTATCCCTAACTCTAGCACCAGCAAAATGACTAGTAAAACAACCGATAAGGTAAAATAGAGGTAAGTGATAGAAAAAAATGTGGATGGGATAACAAAAGGCTGATTGACAAGGCGAACATCCTTATCTTTAGTTATGGAATTTCCTCATAACATACCCGCTGCACACCAAGAGCTTCTCAAAGAAATAAGCCTGCAAGCCCATCAATTAGGCCAGGACAGTTTCCTAGTTGGGGGATATGTTCGAGATTTTTATTTACATCGTCTACAAAATGACGTGGATATGGATGTGGTGACATTAGGCTCAGGGATTGCCCTTGCAGAAAGGGTGCACGAGTCTCTTCGCAGTAAAGGCATGAAAACAAGTTTTTCATTTTTCAAGCAATTTGGTACCGCTCAGGTTAAAACGCCTTCGGTGGAACTCGAATTTATTGGCGCCAGAAAAGAGAGTTATCGGAGTGATTCGAGAAAACCGTTGGTCGAAGACGGTAGTCTTGAAGATGATCAGAACCGGCGAGACTTCACCATAAATTCATTGTATTGGGAGCTCAACAAAGATCGGCTAGGAGTTCTGAATGATCCTTTTGGCGGTCTTATAGATTTAAAAAAAGGGCTTATTCGAACGCCTATTGAGCCGGATAAAACCTTTAGTGATGATCCCCTCAGGATGATGCGTGCCGTCCGATTTACCGCACAATTAGACTTTGAATTGTGCCCTGAAACGAAAGTGGCTATACAGAAAATGGCCAGTCGTTTAGAGATTGTGTCCAAAGAACGCATTCGGGATGAGCTGAATAAAATGGTGAATAGTCCCGTACCATCGGTGGGCTTCGCGCTCTTATTTTCCACTGGTTTGTTGTCCCAGTTCTTCCCAGAAATAGTAGCACTTCATGGGGTAAAGATGCGTAATGGATTACGCCACAAGGACAATTTTTGGCATACCTTACAAGTATTGGATAACGTGGCCTCAGTAAGCGATTCGCTGTGGCTTCGATGGGCTGCCATCATGCACGATATTGCTAAACCCCCAACCCAACGGTTCGAGGACGATCACGGATGGACGTTTCACGGTCACGATGCCCTAGGTGCTAAATGGACACCGCGTATTTTTAGACGACTAGCACTACCCATGGATGAGCGTATGCGTTACGTGCAGAAACTAGTTCGTTTGCATTTGCGACCGATTGCATTAGTTTCAGATCATGTGAGTGATAGCGCAGTACGGCGTTTAATTTTTGAAGCAGACAATGATATCGAAGATTTGATGACTCTGTGTAGAGCGGATATCACGAGTAAAAACGAATTTAAAGTTCGAAAATTTATGAGGAATTTTGAGCGGGTAGAGAAAAAAATTATCGAAGTTGAGGAGAAAGATCGGATTCGAAACTGGAAAAATCCATTAACCGGTCAGGAGATTATGGATGCTCTTGATATTCCTCCTTCCAAACAAATTGGTATTATCAAAGATCATATCAAAGAAGCTATTTTAAATGGAGATATTCCCAATGAACACGATGCGGCTTTTTCATATATGATGAATCATCACCAAGATTGGGTAGGACAGGAAGCATGAGTAGACGGTGGGTCACGCAGTCGTATGCGAAAATTAATTTAGGTCTTCATGTCTTGGAACGCTTGCCTAACGGTTATCACATCTTAGAAACGGGTTTTTGTTTTATTGAGTGGAGTGACCGAATAGAAATGCGCCCCGCCGCGCAGATGAAGCTTAACATGAGCGAGCCAACGATTCCGGTTGATGATTCGAATTTGATCGTGAAGGCCCTCCAGCTCCTTCAGGAGCACGCCGGCCTCCGTGACGAATACCATGTTTCAGTGGACAAGCGCGTTCCGGCCGGCGCCGGCCTCGGCGGCGGGAGTGCGAATGCGGCAGCGGTGTTGCGAATGGTGAATAAGGTGGCGAATTTGGGTTTGGCCACCGCCGAGTTGGCCGAGGTGGGCCTTCGGATTGGAGCCGATGTCCCATTTTTTATCCATAACCAAGTGGGTATAGGGCGGGGATTGGGCCATCAGATTGAGATGTGTGATATTCAACCCGATGCATGGATTGTTACGGTGTTTCCAAATGAGGGTAGCTCTACGTTAGAGGCTTACGATCAGGTGTACCCAAACCCCGAACCTGACTTTAATTTAAAGA
>MDTC01084630.1_pt1 | contig 19217 bp, 16 predicted proteins | sample 811181 | NCBI WGS metagenome assembly MDTC01 (sample SAMN05326644, study PRJNA326480) | marine metagenome | isolation source: seawater | place: Pacific Ocean: North | collected 2011
AAAAAGAAAGTAGCGAAAAAGAAAGTAGCCAAAAAGAAAGTGGCGAAAAAGAAAGTAGCCAAAAAGAAAGTAGCGAAAAAGAAAGTAGCGAAAAAATAATTATATTGTTGGTTAAGAATATTTTTAAGGTGTAAAAATGACTATAACGGCATCAATGGTTAAAGAGCTCCGAGATAGAACTGGAGCAGGAATGATGGAATGCAAGAAATCTCTAGTGGAGGTCAATGGAGATATTGATGCCGCTATAGAGCTATTGAGAACATCAGGTCAGGCAAAAGCTGAGAAGAAAGCGGGGCGAGTAGCGGCAGACGGAAGAATAGAAATAAAAAGTAATAATTCAGATGCAGTAATACTCGAAATTAATTCAGAGACAGATTTCGTGGCAAAAGATGAGAACTTTATAAACTTTTCAAATTCTATTATAAATGTATTAATCAAAAATAATGCTAAAGATTTAAATATGCTCAATGAGTCCATCATTTCAGATGGAAAAACAGTTGAGCAGGCTCGTACCAATCTGATTGCTAAAGTAGGTGAAAATATATCAGTTCGACGTTTTGATCGAATAGAGGGATCAGAAAATCTTGGCCTTTATTCCCATGGGTCTAGGATAGGTTGCATAGTCAGTTTATCTGGGGGTGATGAAAACTTAGCCAAAGATATTGCTATGCATATTGCCGCAACAAATCCTATTTGCCTTGACAAGGATGATGCACCGAGAGACTTAGTTGATAGAGAGAAAAGAATCTTTAGTGAGCAAGCAGCATCTTCTGGTAAGCCCCCTGAAATTATCGAAAAAATGATTCAAGGTAAAATGTCTAAATTCTTAAAAGAAATTTCACTATTAGGCCAATCTTTCGTTAAAGATCCAGATATCTCAGTGGAAAATCTCTTAAAAAATGCTAATGCATCAATTATACAATTTATCCGCTATGAGGTTGGTGAAGGTATAGAAAAAAAGAAAGAAAATTTCGCAGATGAGGTTATGAAACAAATACAAGGGGAATCTTAAGATTCCTTATTATTTTTTTAATAAAAATTTAATTAATTTCATTTTTAATCTATTAATAAGTTAGTATCTTATTCTAAGATATTGAAACAAAAGGCTTGTTAATGAAAAATAAATCTCCCCTCTACAAACGCATTCTAGTTAAACTAAGTGGTGAAGCCCTAATGGGAGATCTAGACTATGGCATCGATCCCACTGTTATCAAGCGCATCGCTAATGAACTAATTCAAGTAAAAAATTTAGGTATTGAAATAACGGTTGTTATTGGTGGAGGAAATATTTTTCGTGGGGCAGGATTGGCTGGAAGTGGAATGGATAGAGTTACTGGTGACTATATGGGTATGTTAGCGACTGTAATGAATGCATTAGCTATTCAAGATGCTCTAGAATCCATGAATGCTGAAGCTAGGGTCATGTCTGCAATTAAGATACATGAAGTATGTGAGGATTATATTAGGAGAAGAGCTGTAAGACATTTAGAAAAAGGTCGAATTGTCATTTTAGCTGCAGGAACTGGCAATCCTTTTTTTACTACTGATTCGGCAGCTAGTCTTAGAGCGATTGAAATTGGTGCTGAGGTACTACTAAAAGCTACTATGGTTGATGGCATCTATGATATGGACCCAAAAACTAATAAAGATGCAAAGATCTATAATCAAATTTCATTTGATAAAGTGCTTTCTGATAAGTTAAAAGTAATGGATGCAACAGCAATTGTAATGTGCAGAGATAATAATTTACCCCTGCGGGTATTCAATCTACTAAAACCGAATACATTAGTTACTGCGATGTCTGAAAAGATGATAGGTACCTCAGTCACAGCTTAAGGAGATTAGAAAAGATACTATGATAATAGAAATAAAAAAAGATGCTTCGGAACGAATGAAAAAAAGTACGATGTCATTACACCAAAATTTAACAAAAATCAGAACAGGTCGAGCTAATACAAGCTTATTGGATCAAATTACCGTGGATTATTATGGGAGTGAAACCGCATTGAGCCAAGTTTCCAATATTAGTATTGAAGATTCTCGTACTCTTAAAATTACTCCGTGGGAAAAAGACATGATTCAGCCAATCGAGAAAGCTATTATGACTTCAAATCTTGGGCTTAACCCAGTTTCAGCAGGGATGATCATTCGTGTTCCTCTTCCTCCCTTAACAGAGGAGCGTCGTAAGGATATGATTCGGGTTGTTAAGCAAGAAGGAGAGCAATCAAGAGTATCAATTCGTAATATAAGGCGTGACGCTATCAGTGACTTAAAGGAGATACTAAAAGAAAAAATGATTGGTGAAGATGATGAAAGAAAAGGGGAAGAAGAAATTCAAGAATTAACAAATAAGCATGTTGGAGAAATTGATCAAATTGTACTTGCTAAAGAAAAAGAGTTGATGATCGTATAGTAAAATCAATATCAGTGATATAAAAATATGAAACCAAATCATATAGCTATAATAATGGATGGAAATGGCAGATGGGCAGAAAACTGCGGTAAAGGAAGGAAGTTTGGTCATCAAAAAGGTGCTAAATCTGCGAGAGAGGTAGTAAGATACATTGGTTCACTGGGTATCGAATACCTTACTTTGTATGCTTTTAGTACAGAAAATTGGGGTCGTCCGATAAAAGAAGTTAATTTATTGATGTCATTATTTATCGAAACTCTCGATCTTGAAATAAGTGATCTCAATGATAATAATGTCAAAATTAAATTTATTGGTGATAGATCAAGCTTAAAAGATTCTTTGGTAAAGAAAATTGAAAAAGCAGAAATACTTACGACCACAAATCAAGGTTTAAAATTATCGGTTGCACTGGCTTATGGTGGGAGATGGGATATTATTAATGCAGCTAAAAATATTCTTAAGAAAATTAAAAAATCTGAAGTTAATCCCAGTGACCTAGATGAAAAATTATTCTCATCATCATTACAGTTAGGGGGTAACCCTGACCCTGACTTATTAATCAGAACAGGTGGAGAGAGAAGAATCTCAAATTTTTTGTTATGGAATATCGCTTATACTGAATTATATTTTGATGATGTTCTTTGGCCTGAGTTTAGTAAAAATAATTTAGATCAGGCTATAGAGTTCTATAAAGAGAGGAAGCGACGTTATGGAAAAAATGTTTAAACTCAGGGTTACTAGGTGCTAAAACAAAGAATAATTACAGGATTATCTGGCTTGATAATTTTTCTGGGAATTCTATTCATAATGCCTCAAGAAGTGATTAAGATTTCATTTGGAATACTTTTTTTAATAGCCGGATGGGAATGGTCCCATTTGATCGAGTCTAAAAATGTTGGAATTAAATATATATTCTTAATAATATTAGCTGGGTTAATGCTATTCATTAATAGTTTGATTGTAGATACTGAGATTATTAAAATCCTGTCTTATTTCTCAATTCTTTGCTGGTCGATATTATTCTTTTCTATGTTTTTTTATCCCTTAGATATTCCTAGTAGTCTGGGATGGTTAATTGCAATTATTGTCCTGAGTCAAGGGTTCATTGCTATTAATTGGATATACAAAGAATCTGCTATATTTTTACTGGTTTTTTTAAGCCTTGTATGGGTAATGGATGTAGGTGCTTATTTTGTTGGTAAATACTTTGGTCGAATAAAGCTTGCAAAATTCATTAGCCCTAACAAAACTTGGGAAGGGTTAATAGGCGGTTTATTAGCAATAACTTTATTATCTATACCGTTATCTAAATATCTTTTAATTAATAGCTTTGTTTTTATATCTTTTTCTATTGCAATAGGCTTATTATCGGTAGTTGGTGATTTAACATTCAGTATGTTGAAGAGAAATGCAAATATTAAGGATAGTGGAAATATTCTCCCCGGACATGGTGGTATTCTTGATAGAATAGATAGTATTCTTTCTTCAGCTCCCTTATTTACACTCGGTTTAATATTTTTGTAGTTTAAACAAATCACTTAAAAAAGAAATTTATTTTTATGAATATATTAATAAGTCTAATAGCATTTATCTTCGCAGTTGGTCTGTTAGTTACGATTCATGAATTTGGCCATTATATTGTTGGTCGATTTTGTGGAATGAAAGTTTTAAAGTTCTCGATTGGTTTTGGTAAACCAATTTACTCTATTAAAGCAGGTAAAGATCAAACCGAATACTGTGTCTCAAGGATTCCTCTTGGAGGTTATGTTCAGTTTTTAGATAACCGAGCTGAAAATGTTAATAAAAATGATTATGGAAGAGCTTTTGACCAGAGACCAATAAGCTCTCGTATTGCGGTTCTCCTGGCTGGACCTTTATTTAACTTTTTATTTGCAATTCTTGCATATTTCATAATTTTCTCTAATGGAATTGTGGCCATGAAACCTCTAATTGGGGTGGTTGATGAAAACTCTTATGCAGCAAATGCTGGCCTTTCATTTGGGGATCAGATAATTAAAATTAATGATCAGGCAGTTATTGACTGGGAGCATACAATAACTGAGTTATTAACTGTCATTGCTTCAAAAAAAGAGATTAATTTTCAATTAAAAACAAAAGATAAGGTTTTAATAGAGAGAAAAGTAATAATTGATGGAGAAAGGGCCTCATTAACCGAACCAGGGGCTTTATTCACTGGTTTAGGATTTTATCCATGGCAGCCACCAGCAATTATTGGTGAAGTTCAAATAGGTAGTGCAGCAGAAAAAGCTGGTTTATTGAAAGATGATCAAGTAGTGACTATTGACAGTCAAAATATTAGGTCATTCACAGAGATGAGAAATATTATTGCAAACAAACCTAACCAATCAGTTTCTATCGAATATATAAGAGAAGATAAAAAAAAATTTACTACTGTAATACTTGATCAAACAGATGAAAGTCTTCCAAAAGGCCTACTAGGAGTAGCAATAAAGAATAATTTTGAAGATGTGTGGTATGTAAATAAATATAAACCAATTGATGCGGCCCTTAAGTCAATACAACAAACATGGACATCAACAAACTTTACTATTGTTATGTTTTCGAAAATGCTAAGTGGTGATGTGTCCTTAAAGAATATTAGTGGTCCAGTAAGTATTGCAAAATATGCTGGACTTTCTGCGGTTGCTGGAACAAGTCAATTCTTGAAGTTTCTTGCACTAGTAAGTATTAGTTTGGGTGTTATAAATTTATTACCAATTCCAATGTTAGATGGAGGGCAGATAGTTTATCAAACCATAGAGTGGCTTAAAGGAAGCCCACTTTCAGTAAGATCACAGGTAATCGGACAACAATTTGGTATTACTGTTCTGTTGGTATTAATGAGCTTAGCCTTTTATAATGACTTATTTAGTTAATATAGTATTTTAAAAATAATGAAGTTTCGCATTAATAATATAATTCTCAAATTAACCTTATTTGCTTCAATGCTAATAGTTACTCCTATCAATCTTCTTTTTGCAGAAGAATTTGTGGTAAGTGATATGAGGGTTGATGGTTTAAGACGGATTTCAGAAGGAACTGTATTTAATTATCTACCAATCAATGTTGGCGATAAAGTTGATGAAACAAGAATACAAGAGGCTATTAAGTCCCTATATAGCGAAGGACTATTTGATGATATTTCAGTAAAAAGAGATGGTAAGGTATTGATCATTGTAGTTGAGGAAAGACCATCTATAGAGGCTTTTAGCATTGAAGGTAATAAAGATATTAAGACCGAGGATTTAATGACTTCATTAAGAAATGTGGGAATGTCTAGAGGCAGAACTTTTGATCGATCCGTACTTGAGAATGTCACAATGTTTTTAAGAGAGCAGTATTATGATCGTGGTAAATATGGAGTTAGAATCAAGGCTGATGTTGAGGATCGGCCAAATAATACGGTTCGTATTAGTGTGGATGTCAAAGAAGGAGATAGGGCTAAGATTCGTCAGGTAAATATCATTGGTAATGAATCTTTTCAAGAAAATGAAATTCAAGAAGATTTTGAGTTAGGTACAGCAAACTGGCTTTCTTGGATAAGATCGGATGATAGGTACTCAAAAGAGTCATTAACAGGTGATCTTGAGAAATTAAGATCTTTTTATATGGATCGTGGTTATGCTGACTTTAGAGTTGAGTCAACTCAGGTTGCGATATCACCAAATAAGAAAGATATGTTTGTCACTATCACCATTCATGAGGGAGAAAGATATAATCTCTCTGATATTAAGTTAGTTGGAAACAATGTGATTCCAGATGAAGATCTTGAGAGACTTATTATTTCTAAAACTGGTGATATGTTTAATTTACAAACTTTAACTAATACATCTGAAATGATGTCTTTTAGATTGGGTGAGGAAGGTTATGCTAATGCTGAAATTGAACCAGTACCAGAGTTAGACTATGAAACCAAAGAGGTTTCTGTAACTTTTTATATTGATCCTGGGAGTAGGATGTATGTTAGACGAATAAACTTCAATGGAATTAATGAGGTCGATGATGAGGTATTCCGGAGAGAGGTGCGTCAGACTGAAGGAGCTTATGTTTCCAATATTTTGATTGATCGTTCTAAGATTCGCCTGCAAAGACTTCCATTTATCGAAGAGGTAGAGGTTGAAAATAATCCTGTAGCAGGAAGTCCAGATCTAATTGATGTGGATTTTGATCTTAAATATCGTATGCCAGGTCAATTTAGTGGGGGTATTGGTTATTCGGAGTTTTTTAAATTAAATATTAATGGGAGTATAACTCATACAAATTTTCTTGGAACTGGTGAACGCGTTGCTCTACAAGCGAATTCGAGTAAATACTCTAAGCAACTTACTGCTGCGCATACAGATTATTACACCACCATGAATGGCATAAGAAGGACAACTTCACTTAATTATAGAGATTATAAACAATTTACTTCAGCTGCGTCCGCCTTATCAACTACTAGTGGTGGAGCTACTTTGGATTATGGATATCCGCTGGGAGAATATCAAACTGTCAGTTTGGGTTTAAATCTCCAGCAAGTAGAAATGTTATCCTCACGTTATAGTACAAGACAAGCGATTGAATGGGTGAGCAATAATGGTGAATCTTATGATGCTGGTAATGGTTTTACAGGAACTAAATTTGGTAATGTAGAGGTTTTAGCTGGCTGGGTTTATGATAGTAGGAATAGAACAATATTTCCTGATAGAGGAACAAAACATCAATTTTTCGCCACCTTTACACTTCCAGGAAGTGAAGTAGAATACTGGACAACAAGATATAATTTTACAAGATACCAGCCAATTTTTGGAAGATGGACGGGTATGTGGAATGCGCAACTTGGATATGGTAAGGCTCTTGGTGACACCACAGCATTACCTCCATTTAAGCAATTTCATAGTGGAGGCCCAAAATCTACCAGAGGATTTAAAGAATCATGGCTTGGCCCAAGAGACACAAATGGGAGACCATATGGAGGAAATGTATTGGTTGCGAGTCAATTTGAGCTTATAATCCCAATGCCCGAAAAATTTACTAAACAAGCTAGAGCAAGTTTATTTTATGATATTGGCAATGTTTTTAATACTGGTGAAATAGTTTTTTTTGACAAACAAGGTGATCCAGTCGAATATACAACTTCATTTGAGGATTTAAAGAAATCTGTAGGCCTTGCGGTACAATGGTTAGCCCCAATGGGTCTTTTTAGATTTAGTTATGCTTATCCACTTAATCGATACGAGGGCACGGATAAGTTTTATAAAGATGAGATTGAAAGGTTTCAATTCTCAATTGGTCAATCATTTTAACAGTTAGGTGTGAGTATGAATTTATTGAAAATATTAACTAGACATTTTTTTACATCAATTATTATTAGTTCATTTTTTATAATGTCTATTGGTGCTCAGGAGCAAAAAATTGGTGTTATTAATTTTCAAGCTTTAATGGAGGGTTCACCTCAATTCAGGGAAGTTATGGAGTCTCTAGCAGGAGAATTTCAGCCCAGACAAAGAGAAGCGGTTGCCAAATCAAAAGAATTAGAAGAATTAACTGCAAAAATTCAAAAAGATGCAGCTGTAATGGGCGCTTCAGAAAGAGCCAGTGCAGAAAAGGATTTTAGGGAGCTTCAACGTGAGGTAAATCGTCTAGCGACAGAGTTAGAGGAAGATGTTAATTTAAGAAGAAATGAAGAACTTGGAAAATTACAAAGATTGATATTAGATGTGGTTAATTCTTTTGCTCAGTCAAATGAATATGACATGATATTTGCTGATGGTGTTATCTATGCTAGTCAGAGTGTAAATATAACGGGTCTAGTATTAGAGTCTCTTAATAATACTCAGAATGAGGCAAATACAAATTAACTAATTTTAAATTACTTTGTATGTTTCAATTTTAAGGAGAATTTATTGGGTTTAAGTTTATCCGAGTTAGCAGTAAAGTTTGGATGCGATGTTGTTGGCGATCCTGAGACTCAAATAACATACGCTGCAACACTTTCATCAGCTCAAGAGGGTGCTATCTCTTTCTTTTCAAACTCAGGTTACAAAGATCAATTAATTTCATCGAATGCCTCTGCAGTTGTCATGGCTACTGCTCATACTGGTATATGTGATATTAATGCACTGATATCTGATGATCCTTATTTAACTTTTTCAAAAATTGTAGCGATTCTAAATCCTCCAGACATTATTAGCTCAGGAATTGATGAAAATGTATCTATATCAGGTGATATTGATATTTCTAAATCAGCTTATATAGGTCCATTTTGCCGTATTGCAGGTAATATTAAGATTGGAAAAAATACTTATATTGGCTCAGGCTCTATCATTGAAGGCGACGTTGAGATCGAGGAAAATTCAAAATTAGTCGCAAATGTTACATTAGTGAACAATATCAAAATTGGAAAGAGAACTATTATTCACCCTGGAGTGGTTATTGGTTCAGATGGTTTTGGTAATGCTAAAACTGAAAAAGGATGGTTTAAGATACCTCAAATTGGGGGTGTAACTATCGGTGATGATGTGGAAATAGGTGCAAATACTTCTGTAGATCGAGGTTCGCTGGATAATACAGAATTAAAAAATGGTGTCCGCCTCGATAATCTTATTCAAATTGGACATAATGTCTCAATAGGGGAGCACACAGCAATTGCAGCATCAGCAGCTATTGCTGGTAGTACAATTATTGGAAAACGTTGTTTAATAGCAGGTCAAGTGGGGATAGTAGGGCATATTAAGATATGTGATGATGTGAGGATTAATGGTGGCTCAGTAGTTACCAAAGATATATCAGAGCCAGGAATTTATTCAGGCTCCTTTGCAGCTGATAAGGATAAGGTTTGGAAGAGACTAGTCGCTAAATTTCGTAGATTATAAGATTTTATCTCTCATATAATAAGTAATGGAAATATAATGAATACAGAAGATAAAGAATTAAATACAATGCAAATAATGGAGCTTTTACCCCATCGATATCCATTTCTTTATATTGATAAAATTTTAAATTACGAGCTTGGACAATCGATTACAGCAATGAAGAATGTAACGATAAATGAACCTTTTTTCCAGGGTCATTTTCCCAATAAGCCAATTATGCCTGGAGTCCTAATTATTGAAGCAATGGCACAAGCTGGTGGAGTTCTAGGCCATCTTACGGTAGGTGATATAGACCCAAAGCCGATTTACTATTTAGTTTCAGTTGAAGATGCTCGTTTTAAATTTCCAGTAACTGCAGGAGATCAATTAATCATAGAAGTCAATGTAGATCGGATCATACGGGGTATGTGGCGCTATACATGTATCGCTAAAGTCAATAATGATGTTACCGTTAGTGCCAAGATTATGTGCGCTCCAAATATATCAAGATAATGATCCATAAAACTGCAATAATTTCAGCAACCGCAAAAGTGGGTAAGCAAGTATGTATTGGTCCATATTGTGTTATTGGTGATGAGGTCACTATAGGTGATAGATCTATTATTGATAGCCATGTGGTAATAAAAGGACCAACAATAATTGGACAGGATAATCATATTTATTCTTTTTCATCAATTGGTGATGATCCACAGGATAAAAAATATAATAATGAAAAAACCTCTTTATTTATTGGTAATGGAAATACAATAAGAGAGTATTGCACTATTAATCGAGGTACATTACAGGATTCAGGAAAAACCATAATTGGTGATCATAATTGGATTATGGCATATGTGCATATCGCTCATGACTGTGTCGTTGGTAATAATATAGTTTTCGCTAATAATGCGACTTTAGCTGGTCATGTATCGGTGGGAGATTGGGCTATTTTTGGAGGTTTCACAGGTGCGCATCAGTATACAAGGATCGGTGCACATAGTTTTATCGGCATGAATACTTTAACCACTAAAGATATTCCTGCATATGTCATGGCTGAAGGCCAACCTATTAAACCGAGAGGGGTTAATGTAGAAGGACTAAAAAGAAGGGGTTTTAGTTCAAAGCAAATTTTAAATATTAAAAAAGCATATCGTGTACTTTATCGCAAAGAGCTCAAACTAAATGAGGCGATTCAAGAGATCACAAAATTATCCTCCAATCATGAGGAATTAAAGGTACTTTTAAATTCCCTTAGGTCGACTTCAGACCGTGGAATAATAAGATAATTAATGCGTATAGGAATTGTTGCTGGTGAAACTTCTGGTGACTCGCTTGGTGCTGGTTTGATGCGTGAGTTAAAAAGCTTTAATTCAGATATTATATTTGAGGGAATTTTTGGCCCAAAAATGGAAAAAATAGCTGGAGATAAGGGTTGGGCATCAGCAGAAGAACTATCTGTAATGGGAATATTAGAGCCACTTAAGATACTTCCTAAGTTAATATATCTAAGGAATACTCTGATTAGAAGATGGTCGGCAAATCCACCAGATGTTTTCATTGGGATTGATGCGCCAGAATTCAATCTAACATTAGAAAAAAAATTACATAAAAGGGGTGTAAAAACAGTTCATTATGTTAGTCCTTCAATTTGGGCTTGGCGTAAGAATAGAATAAAAAAAATTCAAAAATCTGTTGATAAGGTATTATGCTTATTACCTTTTGAGGCTAATTTGTATCATGCTCATAATATACCTGCAGTTTTTGTTGGTCATCCTTTGGCTAAAAAATTACCATATGATATAAAAAAATCTGCAGCTAGAGAGAATCTAGAGATATCCTCTGAAACTGTTATTGCAATGTTACCAGGCAGCCGGTCTAGTGAAATTGAAAAGCTTGGTCCAGTTTTTGCCAGGGTAGCCAAACTAGTTATTACTCAGGATAAAAAAATTTCGTTTGTCTCCCCTATGGTCTCTCAATCAGCGTATGATCAATTTGAAGATATACTTGAATCAAATCATATTAGAAATGCATTTAGAATTATAAAAGGCAACTCATATGAGGCGATGATAGCCTCTGATTTAGTTTTATTGGCTTCTGGTACCGCCGCTCTTGAATCCTCATTATTATTGAGGCCTACTATAGCTGCATACAAGTTATCCTCTTTGAGTTATTTTATTTTAAATAAACTTGTTAGCACGCCATTTTTTACCTTGCCAAATATTCTGCTAGGCAAGGAGGTAATTCCTGAATTCATTCAAAACAATGCGTCTGATACTAAGATTTTCAAAAGTATATGCAGATATTTATTTGACATAAATCACCAGCAAAATATGGTTAATAACTTTGTAAAATTAAAGTCGCTGTTAGACGCTGATACAGATAAATTAGCAGCATCAGAGGTGCTAAAATTACTTTAATTAAGTATAAGGAGGGCTACAACTTCATTGCGGGTGTTGATGAGGTTGGAAGAGGAACTCTAGCTGGTCCTGTGGTAGCAGCCACTGTTATTCTTCGGAAAAATTATTCATATAATGAACTAGATGATTCAAAAAAAATTAGTGAAAAAAAAAGAAATATACTATCAAGCAAAATAATATCAGAATCAATAGCTTGGTCTATTTCATTATCTGATGTAAATGAGATTGATAATTTAAATATACTATGGGCAACAATGCTAGCTATGCGTCGCTCTATACTAGGCTTACCTTTTATGCCAGATTTTATTCAAATTGATGGAAATACTTTACCAAATTTAGAATTTTTTAATAGAGTATTACCTGGTGAGGCTATTATAGGTGGTGATACTAAAATTCCTGTAATCAGCGCAGCCTCAATAATTGCAAAAGTCTATAGAGATAATTTAATGAGAAGCTTGGATTTATTACACCCTAACTATAATTTTTCAAAACACAAAGGTTATGGAACAAAAGATCATATTGAGCGATTAAAGAAATTTGGACCTAGCCCACAGCATCGATTAAGTTTTAAACCTCTATCTAGCTTATTTATCTAATTATCAAGAAATAAAACTAGTTAAGTTAAGAGAAAATAATTAAGATTAAATCAAAGCCTAATTATTATTTCAGTAGTCAATGTCAAAAGAATTTATTCATCTAAATCTTCATAGTCAGTATTCAATTGTTGATAGTACCATCCGTATTCCTCAATTAATGCAACAGTGTGTTGAAAATAAAATGCCAGCAATAACTTTAACTGACCAAAATAATGTTTTTGGAATGGTTAAGTTCTACCGCAAGGCCCTAGAGTATGGTATCAAGCCAATTATTGGTGCTGATATATTTATCGCTGATGAGGATGATATTAGTAGGAATGATCATTTAATACTATTATGTGCAAACAATATTGGTTATAAAAACTTAACTAAGTTGATTACACGTGCATGGCTGGAAGGACAAACTCGCTATGGTCCGAGATTCCATAAAGATTGGTTTACTAAAGATAATTGTAAAGGATTGATTACTCTCTCCGCTGGTCTTAAGGGTGACCTTGGAAGAAGTTTAGTTAATGATCATCATGATCTTGCAGCTAGGCAATTAGATTATTGGTTAGAATTATTTGGTGATCGTTTTTATATTGAGCTTAATCGGACTAATCGTCCAGCCGAGGAGAACTATATTCAAAAGGCGCTGTTATTGGCCCATGATTATAAAGTTCCTGTTGTGGCTACAAATGATGTTAGATTTTTAAATTCAAGTGATTATGAATCTCATGAAGCTAGGGTTTGTATTAATGAGGGCTTAATCCTATCAGATCCTAATAGACCTAAATTATATAGTGATCAACAATATTTAAAAAATTCAACTGATATGCTTGACTTATTTAGAGATATTCCAGAATCACTTTCAAATACAGTTGAGATAGTCAAACGCTGCAATCTAAATCTTAAATTGGGGGAGTCGTTCTTACCTATTTTTTCTGTTCCAGAAAATCAAACGACTAATTCATATTTATTAAAGGAATCTGAAAAAGGTTTAAGTCAAAAATTACAAAAATTACCTAAAGACGATTCAATTAAGCCAGAAGTTTATAGAGTTCGCCTCAAAGAAGAGTTAAGTGTCATAAATAATATGGGCTTTTCAAGTTACTTTCTTATTGTTTCTGATTTTATAGATTGGGCAAAAAAAAATAATATTCCAGTAGGGCCAGGGAGGGGATCTGGAGCTGGCTCTCTAGTAGCTTACGTACTAGGAATAACGAATCTTGATCCATTAGAACATGATCTCCTTTTCGAGAGATTTTTGAATCCTGAGCGCGTATCGATGCCTGATTTTGATATAGATTTTTGTATGGATGGAAGAGATCGAGTTATTGAATATGTTACTGAGAAATATGGAAGAGAGCGTGTTTCACAAATTATTACGTACGGAACTATGGCTGCTAAGGCCGTTATAAGGGACGCTGGCAGAGTACTAGACCAGCCTTATGGTTTTGTTGATCGTATCGCTAAGCAAATTCCATTTGAAGTTGGAATGACACTAAATAAAGCGCTTGAACAAGATGCTGAATTACGTCGAATGTATAGTGAAGATGAGGAAGTGGAAGCAATTATTAATCTCGCTAAATCATTGGAAGGTTTAGTAAGAAATGCTGGAAAACATGCAGGTGGTGTTGTTATAGCACCAGAAAAATTAACAGATTTTACGCCATTGTACTGTGAAGAAGGTCAGATAAATGTAGTTACGCAGTTTGATAAAGATGATGTTGAGGCGGCAGGATTAGTCAAATTTGATTTTTTAGGTTTGAGGACACTCACCATAATTGATTTAACGATTCAAATAGTTAATCAAACAAAAAAAGAAAAGACGATAGATATAGATAAAATACCAATGTCAGATTCAAAAACGTTTGAATTACTCAGAAGCTGCAATACAACTGCTGTATTTCAACTTGAGTCAACTGGAATGAGGGATTTGATAAAAAGAATGCGCCCAGATCATTTTGATGATTTAGTTGCATTGGTTGCACTCTTCAGACCTGGACCGCTCCAATCAGGAATGGTAGATGATTTTATTAATCGTAAGCATGATCCAAATAAAATGAATATTGATTACTTGCACCCTGATATAGAAGATGTTCTCAAACCAACTTATGGAGTCATTTTATATCAAGAGCAAGTCATGCAAATTGCCCAAATTTTAGCAGGATATTCTCTTGGAGGAGCCGATTTATTGCGTCGGGCCATGGGTAAGAAAAAACTAGATGAAATGGCTTATCAAAGAGAAAGTTTTGTAAAGGGTTCTCTTGAAAGAGGTGTCGCCCAACCAACGGCAGAGCGTATTTTTGATTTAATGGAGAAATTTGCAGGTTATGGATTCAATAAGTCTCATTCTGCTGCATATGCTCTTATTTCATATCAGACCGCTTACCTTAAGGCTCATTATACAGCATCATTTTTAGCAGCAGTAATGACTTCAGAGATTGATAATACAGATCGATTAATAATGATAAAAGATGATTGTTTGAATTATAAATTAGAGCTTTTAGCTCCTTCCATAAATAATTCAATGTATGAATTCACAGTCTTGAATGAAGAGCAAATACTTTATGGATTAGGTGGAATCAAAGGAGTAGGTAAACCAACTGTCGAGACAATTATCACTGAGAGGTCTGATAATGGAAATTATAATAGTTTGCATGAATTATGCAAAAGACTGGGTTTGGAAAAAATTAGTCGCAGGGTACTTGAAGCTTTAATTAAAAGTGGAGCAATGGATGAGTTCTCAGTTTCTAGAAATGTTCTTATGGAAAATTTACCTGATGCTATTAAGAGTGCTGAGCAAGAAGCTAGAAACTCGGCCGCTGGCCAAAATGATATGTTTGGCTCGATATCAGATAATCAAGAGAAAACAATAATCGGTAATAGTCTTGAGTGGAAAGAAGAAAAACTATTAAAAAATGAAAAAGAGGCATTAGGCCTATATTTATCTGGACATCCATTTCACGCAATTAAAGATGATGCATTGTGTTTTACAGATGGTACATTGAAAAGCATACAGTTATTAGAGCGACCTGAATCTAAAGAAGGGGCTAAGAAATTTAGACAACCCAAGCGACATATCAGGATTGCTGGTTTAATAGCCGATATAAAGAAAAGAGGTAATCGCATATCTATTATATTGGATGATGATACTTCCAGGATTGAAGCCACTCTTTTTAATGATAAGTTTCAGGAGTTCAAAGAGCAGCTTAAGAAGGATACTATAGTAGTTATTGAGGGTAATTTAAGATTTGATGAGTTTTCGTCAGCTTGGCAAGTTAATGTAGATAGTATTAGAGATATTCACCAAATAATTGAACGAAATGCAAAGAATTTAATTATAGAATTATCTGAAGCTCAAAAAAATAGTCGTATTTTCAATAGTTTAAAGACATGCCTTGATTCTTCAGAGAGTGGTATTTGCGAAATATCAATTAATTTTAATAACAGTAATGCTTCTGCTCGACTAGATCTTGGAGAAAAGTGGTCTATTTTACCAACTAAGAAACTTAGGGATGATTTGAATAACTTACTGGGCAGAGATAGTGTAAAATTGAGTTATTAGATAAAGGTTAAATACAATGGATTCAAAATTTTTAGAATTTGAAAAACCAATTGCCGAAATTGAAGCAAGACTTGAGGAGCTTCAATATATTGCTGATGATTCACAAGAAGGTTTATCAACTGAAGCTTCAAAACTAAAGTTGCAAAACAAAACGCTTACAACAAAAATATTTAGCAAACTTTCAGACTGGCAGATAGCCCAAGTTGCTCGTCACCCGATGCGGCCTTATACACTAGATTATATTGACCTCCTATTTACTGAATTTCATGAATTGCATGGAGATAGAATGTATGCTGATGATTTCGCAATTATTGGAGGTATAGCGAGGTTTGAAGAGGAATCGGTGATGATTATCGGCCATCAAAAAGGGCGAGATACAAAAGAAAGAGTCAGACGTAATTATGGAATGCCTAAACCAGAAGGTTATCGAAAAGCACAACGTTTAATGACCATGGCTGAAAAATTCCAACTTCCAGTAATTACATTTATCGATACACCAGGGGCTTATCCTGGACTAGGAGCTGAGGAACGAGGACAGAGTGAAGCTATAGCAAAAAGTTTATTTCAGATGTCTAAATTATCCACTCCAATTATATCAATAGTTATTGGTGAGGGAGGTTCTGGTGGTGCCTTGGCCATTGGAGTAGCAGATAAGCTACTAATGTTAAAATATAGTGTTTATTCAGTAATTTCGCCTGAAGGATGTGCTTCTATTTTATGGAAGAAAGCTGAAAAAGCGAAAGATGCTGCAGAGGCAATGCAGATAACTGCGATTAGCTTAAGAGAGTTCGGCTTAATAGATGATATTCTTGAGGAACCATTAGGAGGTGCTCATCGGTCACCAAGCAAAATGAGTGATATTTTAAGAATTGCTATACGCCAATCTCTTAATGAATTAATGGCAAAAGATTTAACAGAATTGCTTGATAATAGACAATCGCGCATAGCAAGTTATGGTGAGTTTAAGGATAACTAAAATAATTTATTACTTTATTTATTATTAAATCTCATCTTTAGTAGAATGTTTTATTTATGTTTAATCAGTTAACTCTAAATAATATTTTAACCAGTATATCTTTGGGTAATTCTCGAGCAATAAGGTATGTCGTTGCATACAGTGGTGGTATGGATTCAACGGCACTATTGTATGCACTGAGTCAAATTGGTGATGGTATACCGATTATTGCAATCCATATTAATCATCAAATTAATAAAGATTCTGATACCTGGGAACAGCATTGTAGAAAGAATGCATTATCTTATGGGGTTAACTTTGAATCATTCAAAATTGATTTAAATTATAATTCTGGTAAGGGATTAGAAGCTACCTTAAGAGAGTCAAGGTATAAAATTTTCCAAGATTTTATAATGGAGGGTGATTGGCTCTTAACAGCTCATCATCAAAGTGATCAGACAGAAACGCTGATGCTCAATTTATTTCGAGGATCAGGTGTTAGCGGCTTGTCAGCCATTAATACTTTAAGAAAGTTTTATTCAGGTAACTTAGTTCGACCGTTACTGGAAATTAATCGTAAATATTTAAAAGAATATGCTTTAAAAAATGATTTATCTTGGTTAGATGATCCTTCGAACTATGATAATGATTTTGATAGAAATTATTTAAGAAATAAGATTATTCCTCAATTGGAGGATAGGTGGCCTTCACTAGATAAAAGATTTGCAAAAGTAGCTAAATTTTCTTTCGAAGCGAAGTTGAGTATAGAAGAGCTTGCAAAAATTGATCTTGAAAACACTGGTACTATTGATTGTTATAATATTGAGCTTCTTAGGGATTTACCCAAAACACGTCAACGAAACTTAATAAGATACTCGCTAAATAAAATGAATTTACCTTCGCCACCATTCAATCAATTAATGGAAATTACGAAAATTATCACTAAATATAGTAATGATTCACACCCATTGATTTCTTGGAAAGGAGCGCAAATTAGGTGTTATCGGGATTTTCTTTATTTATTACCAAAATCATCACTAAATCCAGAGCTAAAAGGACAAAAATATTTTCCTCATAATGATTCATTGTGTCTCGGAGAAAATATGGGTCAAATATCATTAGTACCATCACAAAAAGTTGGTATTGACCCTAATATTGCTGAGTTAGGCTTAGAGATTAATTTTAGAAATGGAGGAGAAAAAATTCACCCAATTGACAGTAAGCATGATCGAAAACTCAAGAAATTACTTCAAGAAAGGAAAGTTTTTCCTTGGTTGAGAGATAAAATTCCACTCTTGCTTCATAAAGGGGAAATTGTTTGTGTGGGGGATTTATGGACTGCGGAAAATTTCTCTAAAGTAAATGGATATATTTTTAAATGGGATCAGAGACCTAGATTAATTCAGCTATAATTTATTTTTTAAATAATTTATTTGTTTTGGCATTGTTGATCTGGTAGTTTTTAAAGCCGTCTTTACTCAAATGGCGGGTCCATAAAATTGATTGAATATTTAAAAATATATTGTTTTTTCATTGAATTTAATTAGTCATAATAGGAATTTATAGTATGTTATTGTTCAATCTATTCTCTAACATCATGAATTTAATGGTATATAGATGACCTCCTATGTGTTCATTACTGGAGGGGTTGTTTCCTCCTTAGGTAAAGGGATTACCTCGGCATGTCTTGGTGCAATCCTTGAATCTCGGGGACTAACAATTAGTATGATTAAGTTAGATCCATATATAAATGTTGATCCTGGAACGATGAGTCCTTTTCAGCATGGTGAAGTATTTGTTACCGCAGATGGTACCGAAACAGATTTAGATCTTGGCCATTATGAGCGTTTTGTAAGAACTGAAACTGGGCGTAATAGTAATTTCACAACTGGTAGGATATATGAGGCTGTTATTGCTAAAGAGCGTCGTGGTGAATATCTTGGTGCCACAGTGCAGGTAATCCCTCATATAACAGATGAAATCAAGGAAGGTGTGAGAAGTGGTTCTGGTGGTGCGGATGTCTGTCTAGTTGAGATTGGTGGAACAGTCGGCGATATTGAATCTCTACCATTCATGGAAGCCATTAGGCAAATGGGAGTAGAACTTGGCCCAAATAAGGTTGTTTACGTTCATTTAACACTAGTTCCTTATATTGCATCATCTTCAGAGATTAAGACCAAACCTACTCAACATTCTGTAAAAGAGTTAAGATCAATTGGAATACAGCCAGACATACTAGTTTGTCGATCGGAGCAAATATTACCAGATGAGCAAAGAAAAAAAATCGCATTATTTACAAATGTTCAGGAGAGCGCAGTTATTTCTGCAATTGATGTTGATGACCTTTATAAATTACCAGAAATGATGCATCTACAGGGCTTAGATAATATCGTAGTCAATAAACTAAAACTTGATGCGCCTAAAGCTGACTT
>MDTC01154545.1_pt1 | contig 19216 bp, 17 predicted proteins | sample 811181 | NCBI WGS metagenome assembly MDTC01 (sample SAMN05326644, study PRJNA326480) | marine metagenome | isolation source: seawater | place: Pacific Ocean: North | collected 2011
AACAATCAGGATTTTTTCAAAACCATTCTTCTTTAGAAAATTCAAGGATCGACCCAATAAGGGTAATTCTCCTATTTGTAAAAGTCCCTTTGGATGAATACCCACAATCGGGCTTAATCGAATACCCATTCCAGCAGCAAGAATTACAGCAGTTTTTAACGACATTAGATAAATGTTAGTAAGGTTATTTCTTAAGTATTTTTTAAAATGATGCTCATTGTTTTAATGATACTTCCATCCTAGAGAATGAAGCTTATGACTTAAAGAGACTCTACTGTTTTGCTTAACCATCCAAAATTGTAAATCATCTATCTCTTTAAAAAGATTAATCCAGATCTGATCACCTGGTTTTTGTGACTGGATATCTCCATAGATGTTCATAGGAGTATTACTACTACGCATTTTAATAAACCTATTTTCAGCTAAAATCCAACCTCCTTCTATATTCCCTTTGGCGTAACGGTATTTATAATTTCTGATCAAGCTTTTCCCAAAAATTGGGTATTGATGTGGAATACCCATTATATCCAAAATTGTTGGCATGATATCAAGATGTCCTCCAAGAGCATCTATAGTCATTTTTAATTGCTTTCCTGAGGAAGGATAAATAAATAATAGAGGTATATGATATTGATTTAGGATTTGAATTTTTTCATTACGATCAGCTTCTACTAATTCTTTTCCATTGCCATGATCAGCCGTAATGATAATTAGAGATTCTTTACCATTTTCAGTTTTCAAATATTCATCTAAAAAATATCCCAACATGGCATCTGAGTATTTAAATGTAGAAAAGAATTTATTTATTGATTCACTAAAACCAAAATCTGTAAAATATCCTTTTGGTGCAACATAAGGGTGATGATTAGTAATGGTTTGAATAACAGTAAAATAAGGAGTCTTTAAATTTTCAAGATACTCCAAGGAAAATTTCATTAATTCTCTATCACTAAGGCCCCAACCTAGTATTTCCGAATCTACAGAAAAACTTAATCGATCTTTGATATGTTTGACTTGATGACGGTTCATGAAATAACCTTGAGAATCATAAGTAGCACTTTGACCATGAATCCATGCAGTCTCATAATTCAATTCATTGAAATAGTCATATAAACATTTAACGTTGTGATCTTCATAATTTGTAAATACAGAACCTCCTATTACATTTTGATGTGCACCACATAATGCAGACCACATCCCAACTCTTGATAAATTATATGATGAAAATATATTATTGAAGAGTAAGCCTTTTTTTGCATATTTATCAAAGTTAGGTGAAATATTTAGATTACTCCCGTAGACTCCCAATTCATAAGCTCTAAAGCTTTCCATGATGATGACTACAACATTAATATTATTTTTGATTTGAGGAACTAGGATTGGCCTGTCTTCTTTATATTCAATAATTCGCTCTAAAAAATCAGCTGAGAAAGAATTTAACTCAGCTGATTCTTTTGATTTATTTAATTGATCATCATAATTATAGTACCAATATTTTAAAATATGACTGTGCACAACTGATTCAATTCTTGGATGGATATCTGCGTATAATGTAGAGGATTGAAAAAATGCGCTTAATAAAAACACGAATAAATAATATCTTTTATCAAGATCAATCCAATATTTTTCGATACAAAAAATAAAACAAACTGAAAACATTATGGGAATTACAATCATATAAATCATATTTGTTTCAATATTTTGAATTAAAATATCATTGATATTCCCAAGAGAAGTAATATTATTTAATTCTGAAAACCATGATATTGGAACCAATGAATTAAATGTACTAGCATACTGAAAATTAATATAATTAATAACTATCCACAAAACAGAAAATAAAAATAAAAATAATTTTCTTATTCTTTTCCTTTTGATGATTATCCATAGCAAGCCAATAACGAGATAAAACAATCCTGCAGCCACTAACTCGTTAAGAATCCCTTGTAATGGCAAACGCCAATGCCAGATATTATTTGAATTTATAAAAAAAATGAATGATCTTAAATATACATTTAATATGATAAAATAAATATACATTGAATTATGAAATTGAGAGACGCGTAAATTATGAATGATATACAGGGACTACTTTTTCATCCATTGAATCGAGGCGATGCTTGACCTGTAACAGAGGTTTTGGCACAAAAGACTCCTCCGGCTAAGGGGAATCCTTCCAAATCCAGGTTTCTTGCTGCAGTGGTAATAAACAGCAGATTTCGATCCGGTCCTCCAAAAGTACAACTGGTGACCTGAGGAACAGGCATTTCGAGGATACCGTCGATGGTGCCATCCGGGAAAAAGCGAGTGATTCGGCTTCCACCCCAGTGTGCCAGCCAAACCCCATTCTCATCATCGACTGTAAGTCCGTCAGCGCCTCCTTCCCCTGGCTTCAGTTCAGCTAAAAGCCTCCGATTGGAAAGACTTCCATCGGAATGTTTATCGAAAGCATAGATGCACGGACCAAAGGTATCCACGTGATACAGTGTTTTCCCGTCCGGCGTGATCGCTGGGCCATTGGTAACTTTATAGGGGCCGTCCCATTTTGAAAAACTCCAATCAGGATCGATGCGGTAGAGCCAGCCCGTGGCATTTTCCTCCAGATCATCCATGCTTCCGGTCCAGATCCTTCCTTCTGCATCCACCTTTGCATCGTTGAAACGGTTTCCCGGAAGGTCCGGTTCCGGGTCAAGAACCCGTTCACGGTTTCCGCTTTCCAGGTCAACGCAATAGATTCCAGATTTGCAACCAGCTACAAAATCGGACCGTCCTTCACGAGGAAGCAGCCATCCCGTTTTTTCTGGAAAATCCCAACTTTGAACCGACTCGTCTTTGAACTGATATCGGTGGGCTTTGCATCCGTCGATATCGACCCAGTAAAGTGACTGTTCTTCAGGAATCCAGAGAGGGCCCTCCCCACAGATTGAATGTCCCGGCCAGATGCAGTTTAGATTTTCTACAACGCTAAGTTTTTGCTTCATCTTCATTTGCATTAAAGTGGGTGATCATTGAAAATCCTTAGGATTCCATGCATGTTTTAAATGCATCAGGTTTGTGCATCACTTTAATGGATTTGAAGTCTCATTGGAAAAAGATTATTTCATAACAAAATGAAAACCCTCTATCGATGGATACGATGCAATTAATAACTGAAGAAATCCTTCCAAAAGATCAAGATTCCGCCTGTCTGATCGGACGGGCCTGGATCCCTGGAAACCCTGAAGGTCCCTCACCTGTCTGGATCGCTGATAAAAAAGTCTATGATCTCGCACCCCATTCTCCGACCATCAGTGAATTGCTGGAAATGGAAGATCCTGCCAGAACCGTTCGTGAATGCTCCGGACTTGATTTCATCGGGGTTCTTGAAGATCTTTTGTGCAACACACCTGATGAAAATCGTGATCCCACAAAACCCTGGCTTTTAGCTCCCTGCGATCTGCAGGCGATTAAGGCCAGTGGAGTGACCTTTGTCTCAAGCATGCTCGAAAGGGTGATCGAGGAACAGGCCCGAGGAGACTGGACCAAGGCAGAACAGATTCGTAAACAGATCAGCGGACTGATCGGCGACAACCTAGCTGACATCCAACCGGGTTCTAATTCTGCAATGAAGGTTAAAGAGGTTCTGCTCAAACAGGGTGCCTGGTCCCAGTATCTGGAAGTCGGCATTGGTCCTGATGCCGAAATCTTCACCAAAAGCCAGCCCATGTCTGCCGTAGGAACAGGGGCGGAAGTCGGAATCCATCCAGGATCACACTGGAACAATCCTGAACCGGAAATCGTACTGGCAGTTAATTCCAAGGGCAAGGTTGCTGGTGCTGCTCTCGGCAATGATGTCAATCTGAGGGATTTTGAAGGACGCAGTGCCCTTCTTCTCGGCAAAGCCAAGGACAACAATGCTTCCTGTGCAATCGGCCCCTTCATACGGTTGTTCGATGAGGAATTCAGACTCGACGATATCCGTCAGGCCAATATCAGCCTAACCGTCAATGGACCCGAGGGGTTCAGACTCGAAGGAATCAGTAACATGAAACAAATCAGCCGGGATCCTCTAGAACTGGTCCAACACTGTAGCGGTAAACATCATCAATATCCGGATGGCATGATGCTCTTCCTTGGCACCATGTTCGCCCCAATCCAGGACCGAGATGTACCAGGCCAGGGATTCACTCACAAGGTCGGCGACACCGTCTGCATCCAAACCCCCCTGCTTGGTTCCCTGATCAATCGTGTCAATACATGCGATCAAATCCCTCCATGGACTTTCGGAACCGGGGCCTTGATGCGAAACCTCGCAAAACGCGGGCTTCTCTAACGGAAATGGTTCATGCTCTTGTCTGATATTCTTCCAAATGTTACATTGCCGCAATAAATACTATTTCTTGATTTCATAAAATTACAATGGGAACCGATCTACTCTTTGGTATTACCGAAAGTGGGGTGATGCACACCGACATCGACCCGCAGATTCCACTGGAAACCAAATTTAAGATGGTTAAGGAATCGGGGGTATACGATTATTTTGACAAGACGCCTCCTAAGGAGTTGGAGAACGAATACCATCGTTGCAGCGAAAAGTACGAACTGCCGATCCTCGCAGGGGGTTGGTTTTATGTACTTGGCAGAGATGAGGAATTGCTGATGGAAAACCTTCGTCTCGGTGCTCGTCTCGGTAGCCTTGTCCACAACACACAAATCATCATGGACCATGCGGATGGTTCTTTGGTGAGCGACGAGCAGGTCGCGGAAATCTACCTAAAAGCTTATGAAATAGGAGAGGAAAGCGGATGCCGTCCAACTTTTGAGGTGCATGTCAACATGTGGTCGGAAGATTTTCGCCGAATTGAAAAAGTAGCCGATCTTGTAGAACGACGAGGCATCCCCTTCCTTATGACCTTAGATCACTCGCACGTCATTTTCAAAATCGACAATCCTCGTGAACAGGAAGTTTTCAAAATTCGTGAATCGATTGAAAAAGGAGAATTAATCCTCGACCCTTTCCAGGAAGACCATGTATGTGGAAAGTGGATCCAGCGTGGTTTTGTCAGGCACTGTCACGCACGAGCTGCGGTGCCAAACAATCCGAGAAATGTATGGCAGCATCACCCAAGACTTGAAGGACTTGTTTCACAACATCCCAAAGACACCATGGGCCGCGGAATTCAGTATCCTTTTATAGAACCTGAACCTGGTCAATGGCACAGCGAATGGGATGAATCGCTCTTGGAGCCATGGAAAGAAGTTTTAAGACAATTGATGCATTACCATTCATCGAATTCTGAAAGCAAGCTCAGTACGATCTCCACTGAGTTCATACCGCATCCAGACTATGGAGGTGGTGCTAAGTACTCGATTTTTGAAAATTCGTTGGCCTGTGTCAAATGGCTAAGGCAAACCTGGAACGAAATCTCAACCTAAACCTGAAAAGAATTTTATGAAGACACGTGCTGCTGTTGCCTGGGAAGCAGGCAAACCTCTTGAAGTGATGGAAATTGATCTGGAAGGCCCCAAAGAAGGTGAAGTACTCATACGAAATATCGCAACCGGAGTCTGTCATACCGATGCCTTCACACTTTCTGGAGCAGACCCTGAAGGCATTTTCCCTTCCGTACTAGGCCATGAAGGAGGCGCCGTTGTTGAAGAAATCGGTTCTGGAGTTAATTCAGTTTCCGTCGGAGATCAGGTCATCCCCCTCTATACTCCTGAATGCGGGAAATGTAATTTCTGTACCTCAGGAAAAACAAACCTTTGCCAAGCCATTCGTTCCACTCAGGGACAAGGGTTGATGCCCGATGGGACTTCACGGTTTTCATCTGGAGGCAAACAAGTTTTCCACTACATGGGTACCTCCACTTTTTCTGAGTACACCGTACTTCCTGAAATCGCAGTGGCAAAAATCAGCACTGAAGCACCTTTGGAAAAAGTTTGCCTCTTGGGATGCGGAATCACTACAGGGATAGGAGCCGTTCTAAATACCGCGAAGGCCGAGCCAGGTTCGGTGGTCGCCATTTTTGGTCTTGGTGGAGTCGGGCTTGGAGCCATTCAAGGTGCGGTCATGGCTGGAGCAAAAAGAATCGTCGCAATTGATGTAAACCCGGATAAAGAGGAATTCGCTCGCTCGCTGGGTGCTACTGATTTCGTCAATCCCAAGGATCATGATGCTTCGATCCAGGAAGTGGTCGTCGAACTGACCAATGGAGGAGTCGATTATTCTTTCGAATGTGTAGGCAATGTGGATTTGATGCGCTCCGCATTGGAATGCTGCCATAAAGGGTGGGGGGAATCGGTGATCATTGGAGTTGCTGGTTCAGGCCAGGAGATCAGCACCCGTCCCTTTCAACTGGTCACTGGAAGGGTTTGGAAAGGCTCTGCCTTCGGCGGGGTCAAAGGGCGCTCGCAGCTTCCAGGCTACGTGGAACAATACCTGCGTGGGGAACTGAAGGTTGATGAATTCATCACTTATACGATGCCTCTAGAAGACATTAATAGAGCGTTTGATTTGATGCATGAAGGCAAGAGTATCCGATCCGTCATTCATTTTTAATTTCCACACAAAACTTTAATTCAATCCGGTTATGGAAATCTTTGCTTCGAACCGATCTTTCGGAGGATGGACAAAAATGTTCAGCCACTCTTCCGAAAGCTGTGGTGGCATCATGAAATGTTCAGTCTACCTTCCACCACAAGCAGAATCGGGAAAGGTGCCGGTGTTGTATTGGCTTTCTGGACTGACCTGCACCCATGAAAACTTCATCACCAAAGCCGGGGCACAGCAATTCGCGTCGGAACATGGACTGATGCTCGTAGCTCCGGATACCAGCCCACGCGGGGCTGGCATTGATGGAGAAGATGAAGATTACGACCTGGGAACCGGAGCCGGTTTCTACATCAATGCAACCCAGGAAAAATGGTCTACTCACTATCGGATGGAGGATTATATCATCCAGGAATTACCAAAAGTGATTCAAGAACATTTTCCAATTCAGGAAGATCGTCAGGGAATCTTCGGACATTCGATGGGAGGGCACGGTGCCTTGACACTCGCGTTGAAAAATCCGCAGCGTTTCCGCTCTGTTTCAGCATTTGCACCCATCTGTGCTCCCACTCTCTGTCCCTGGGGAGAGAAGGTCTTTACTGCTTATTTGGGTGAGAATCGGGAAGAATGGCAGAAACACGATGCCAATGAACTGATGAAGATCAGCGAAATGAGTATTCCGATGCTGATCGACCAGGGATCAGCCGATGATTTCCTGGAGAGGGAATTGAGCTACAAACAATTTGAAGCAACCTGTGCCAGCAGAAATTATCCTGCCACCTTCCGCATGCAGGAAGGTTATGATCATAGTTACTATTTTATTGCATCATTTATCCGAGATCACATTAATTTTCACTTGGAACATTTAAAATAAATCTCAACTAGAGGATGCTAAAAGAATTCTGAATATCCAAATAGTACTTTTTACTACAATAAAACCAGGATATTTCAGTCAATTTAATGAATTACAAAGCACCATTCCTCGCCTTTTCCTGCAATTGGTAGAGAGAGATTAAATCCTCTCTATATTTAGGTATGGGAAAATAATCCATGGTAAATCGTGCATTACTTAACTCCTTCCCTTTGACCAATCTTGCAAATTTTTCAGGAGTTTTATCTCTATTATTAATTAAAATAGGATAAGCATCTGATGAACGATAACTCACAATTAATGTACGTCTTGGGAAAGGAGATCTATTTTGATTAGAGGAATGAGGCGTCATACAATTCATAAAAATGGCTGTTCCAGCTTTTCCCTCAATATCAATTGAATTGCTCGTATCAAAATCCTCAGTAATCAACCCATGAAACAGTCCATCTTTTGAATGATCCATTAAAGGTTCTTTGTGGGAATTAGGAAGGATCTTCAGACATCCATTTTCATTGGTTGCATCATCAAGATACAGTAAAACTGCAAGTGAATCTCTATTAGTCAAAGGATAGTAAGATAAATCCTGATGCCACTCTACAATAGCTCCGATTTTTGGAGGTTTCATATTGAGTTTACTATAATGACAAATGATGTTGGGGCCTATAAGAGACTCAATGCATTCAAGCATTTTGGGAGATTCTGAATAATCCCGGAAAACCGGATAATAGGTACAGGGCTCATAAAGCCTGCGAACTTTGGTTCCTTCTGGAACTTGATCCTTCTCCATTTCCATTTTGGAGACATCATGATTTTTTAAAGTATTCCCTGAGGTCAGCGATTCTGTTTCTTCCTTGAATTCCTGAACTTGTTTCGAATCCAGGAAATCTGGAAAGACCGTAAACCCCTGTTCACGATATTGATTAATCTGATCTTGATTTAGCATGGATGTTCTTGTTTTAAGTTAATAATGAACCATTTCATGAAAATCAAATCAACCAGCAAATCTTGAATCTGGCAAACCCCTTACTCCTGGTACCGCAGCAAAAAGACTGCCCGCAGTAGGGTCCTCTGAAATCTCCTTTTCAGTCATGTCCCAACGTGCTGTAGTTATGTAAAGCGTATCAAGATTTTTTCCTCCAAAAGTACAACTTGTCACACGCTGCACAGGGACTTCAACCACCTGATCAATGCTACCGTCAGGAGCAAACCGAATAACGCACCCTCCTTCCCACCTGCAACTCCAAAGCCCTCCCTCAGCATCTACTGTTGAGCCATCCGGATAACCGCGGTCAGACTGGGCGAAATTCCTCCGATTACTGATACTTCCTGATTCATGATCATAATCATAAGCCCAGATCCATCCTGTGAGCGTGTCTGTAAAGTAAAGAATATCGTTTTGTGGACTCCATGCCAGAGTATTGGAAACCCCGATTCCTGATTCCATTACGTGAAGACTGTTGTCCGGATCGTAACGGTAGAGGGAGCCACTGCTTTTTTCCAATGCGATATTTGTTGATTCAGAAGAAATATTATTCTGCATGGTACCAAACCAGAATCTCCCCTTGCGGTCTGATGCACCATCATTGCAACGGTTCCCAGGTTGGTCTTTTTCAGGTTCAAAAAAGCGAACGAGCCCTTCATCGTTAAAATTAAAATGGTTCAAACCATGATGGGAGGCTATAAGAAGTCCCCCCTGTTCCCTGATTGACATGGAAGTGATCATTTCAGGCATATCCCAGGATTCATGCTTTCCAGAATCTGGAAACAAGCGATGAAGTTTGGAAGGCATGGGGACATCAAGCCAATACAGAGCCTGAGCCCTGTCATCCCACAAAATTCCTTCTCCAAGATGGTCACGACTATCAATAATACATTCTGCAGTTGTCATGTCTTCCTTTAGCTTTGTTTGATTAATTCATAAAGAAGGTGTCTGATAAAACTCCTTGCCATCTAATTCAATTTTCACCATAGAAAGGTAAGGTTTGATGCCCTCCACATCCACCTCAATGCCAAGTCCTGTTTTTTCAGGAATGTCAATTTTTCCCTCATCATTTAATTGGATGTGTTCAATGGTGATGTCCCATGCCAATGGTTTTAGCTGAACCGGATATTCACAAAAGATGAAATCTTCATACCCGCAATAGGGTAGTATCGAGGATACAAAAGCGAGGTGGGACGTGAATGTGTGATTGACGAATTGAACGTCTCTCGATACGGCATAATCCGCCACTTCTTTTGCGGAACCTATTCCACCGATTATCCCACTATCAATTTGAATGAATCCCAACCCGCAAAAATCGATCATGTTTTTCGCCATCAATGGGTTGTGGCAACCCTCCCCACCAGCCAATGGCACTTTCGTGGATTGTGACAAACCTTTGTATGCTGAAAAACTGTCGGTATAGAAAGGTTCTTCAAGCCATTGGACATCTGCTTTCTCTAGCATGTCCAACCTGCTTGAAGCTTCATTCAAATCATCTTTCCAAACCGAACCAACATCGACCATCAATTTACAATCTTTACCGAGGCCTTCTCTTGCAGCCTCGATGTGTTTTTGATCCTCAGTCAAATCAATTCCGAATTTACCCCACCCAAATTTTACTGCCCTGTATCCGGTTTTAAGCGAGGATTTTGCCTTTTCATAAGTTTCATCAGGAGTGGTTCCAAAAAGCTGAGAGGCATAAGGGGTTTTGGAGAATGTTTTGTCAAATCCAAGCATTTTATAGACAGGCTCTTCCAGATATTTTCCGAGTAAATCCCAAAGAGCTATTTCTATCCCGGAAAACGTATGAGGGGTCTGCAGAATAGTCAGACTTTTTTCACGGACTTCATTTGAAATTCGAACAATATCTTGAGGAGAATTTAGTTCCTGCCCAAGAACTGAATAGCTTACCGGGTGGGCTGCACCATGTGATTTTGGGCAGATGAAATTTGCAATTGAAGTCAGGGGAGACGCTTCGCATTCTCCCCACCCTGTCAGTCCGCTGCCAGAAACTCTGACTAGAAGTGCGTCTTGGCTGCCATCAACCTCATTGGTAATTTCTGGCATAGAGAGGTAAAACAGGTCTACGGCCTCGATGATCATTTTGATTCATCCTCATGAAAATTTTCGAGAACTTAAACCTCATCATGGATCAAAAGGGATATCCCTCCGTCAACCATCATGCTTTCGCCTGTGATGAAACTTGCTTCACTGGAAGCCAGGAACAGTGCGGCATTAGCAACTTCGTCAGGGCTGCCGAGCCTTTTTACAGGATGCAGTTGTTCCGTTTCTCTTTTTTTTGCTTCAGGATCAGGGAACTTATTGAAATACCATTCATTGATGGGAGTAAATATATATGCCGGACAAATTGAGTTGACCCGAATTCCTTTAGGAGCATATTCAACAGCCAGTGAACGCGTCAAACCTACCACGGCATGTTTCGCTACAGGATAAGGAAAGGTGTGTGGGATGATTTGGAAAGAATGAACAGAAGCGATATTGACAATGCTTCCATGCGAGCTTTCAAGCATATGAGGCAATACCGCTCGAGAACAATACCAAACCGCATCAAGATCCACAGAAAAACATTTCTTCCAGTCCTCATCTGTAATTTCCAAAGGAGGGCCGAATACAGCGATTCCTGCATTGTTGATCAGAACGGTTGGTTTACCAAGTTGGTCTAGTGTTTTTTCAACCATCAAGTCAACAGCTTTTGAGTCACTGACATCCGTAGGAATTGAAATCGCTTTACCACCTTCTTTGTTAATACTTGAGGCAACTTTTTCTCCTGTTTCGCCATTAATTTCAGCGATTACGATTTTTGCGCCCTCGTTGGCAAAACGGCGAGCAATCGCTTCTCCAATTCCCTGACCTCCACCAGTTATGATTGCAATTTCATCGGTCAATCTCATATCCCCTCCTCGAGTTGGATTATTTATTGGATTTCACCTGGGAAAAGATTTTACTTGGAACAGTCTTTAACTTATTTGTTTATCAAGTCCTGATCAGGTTTTCTTTTTCAATAAAAAAGCATAGACGGTAACTGATAGTGTGATCATCAAACCATAGATGAACTGGACCCAGAAACCCGAAAGCCCCACTGCAATAATTCCTGCTTCCAGGGACCCTATAATCAGGACTCCGATAAACGTTCCGAAAATGGTTCCTTTTCCTCCAAAGACAGATGTCCCGCCTACAAATACTGCGGCCAGTGTTGTCATCAGCAAACCTGATCCCTGTGAGGGCCAGAAATAGAGCATTTCATACATTGTGAAAATGCCAGCGAACGATGCAAAAAACCCTAATTGAACAAAAGCGATGATTTTGACCCTGTCGACGTTAATCCCCATCATCCTTGCACTTTCCTGATTGTCTCCCACGAAATGGACATGATTGCCAAAAGTATGGATTCGGTAGATAACACCGATCACAATTGCAGTGATGATGAACCAGATGAATTGTGCCGGAATATAACCAAAAAGCCTTCCTACAAATATCTTATGGTGCAGTGAGCCTTCTACCAGTGTGATGGCAATTCCCTTTCCTTTAGCAATTACATTGACCAACCCCCTCCAGAAAAACATGGTGCCAATCGTCGCAACGATGGAAGGAATGCCAACCTTTGTAACAAGTAAACCATTGATCAGTCCAGCAAACATTCCAACTGATACGCTCAGAATGAACGCGATGAAAAAAGACTCCGTTTCAACTAGCGCAGAACCGAAAATCAGGGAAGTGATTCCAACTACAGAAGGAAATGAAAGGTCGATTTCACCCAGGGTGATGACAAGAGTCGCTGAAATGGCGATGATCCCAAAAAAGGGCATCGTCGACATGAATGCCCGATACAATGGGAATGAAGTAAATGCTAATGGATTTCCGACCACATAAATGATCACCAATCCCACCAGGATCGAAAAAATGCTGACCTGTAACCGATAATATTTGAAGAATTCACTTGAAAAAGGGGTCATGGCTCGAATTGCTAAAAATTACCAGAATGGTGAAGACTGATCATCTTATCCATCAGTTCTTTCTGTGATATTTCTTCTTTCTTAAATTGCCCCATGACCTTTCCCCGATCAAGAATGATGAACCGGTCTGCGACATCGTAGACATGGAAAATATTGTGATCAATGAATATTGCTGATTTATTTTTATTCTTTAGGCCTTTTACGAATCCAAGCACTTTTTCAGTTTCCTGCAATGACAAGCCCATAGTTGGTTCATCCAAGATGATCAAATCTGCATCAAAATACAGAGATCTTCCAAAAGCAATTCCCTGCTTTTCACCCCCAGATAGATTTTCAACGGTGGAATTCATCGTAATCGCTTTTGAAGTGAATCCGATGGTGTTTTTGAGGATTTTTTCTGTTTCCTCTTTTTCCTTCTGGATATTCATAAAACCCCAAAAATGAGTGATTTCTCTTCCGGCAAAAATATTTCTGTACAATTCCTGCTGATCGGCAAGGGCACGTTCTTGATAAACCGCTTCAATCCCTATCGACCTGGAATGGGAAACGGACTTAATTTTGGTTTTTTGATTTTTGAAGAAAATTTCACCCGTTGTGGGCTTGTGGACGCCCGTAATGATCTTGATCAGTGTTGATTTGCCCGCACCGTTGTCTCCAACCAAGGCAACGACCTCACCCGTCATGATGGTAAAATTGATTCCCGAAAGAACCTCCATCTTTCCGAAGGCCTTACTGATCCCGTCCAGTTTTAGTAATTCTTGGTTTTGCATGGTGGGAGGGCCTGCTTTCGCAGACCCTTTTGAAGTTATCGGATCTGCTTAGCAGCGAGAGGTGCAACTAGGTCGATGTTGCTCTTGGTCACAAATGCTGCTCCGGTATCCATGTTCAATCCTGCAAAACCATATTTGGTTGTCAGGTAAAGCTGGATGATCGGAATGTAGCCTTCAATGAAGGGCTGTTGGTCGATCACGATATCAATGTATCCATCCTTGATCCCCTGCGTAATTGCAGGAGAAAGGTCGAAACCGGCTCCGCAGACTTCCCCGGTTCCATGTCCAGCGGCCTTCATGTAAGTGGGTAGACTTGCCGTCAACCCTCCATGATCCGTGACTGCCATCTTGATGTCCGGATTTGAAGAGTAGGTCGCCACGTATACTGGGGTACCCTGGGATGCATCGGAATTCACTTTGTCGCTGATTTCCTGATAAACCACCTTGATGCCCAATTTCTCCAATCCATCCACCACACCTTTGGTTCGGTCTCCACGGTTCGGCATGCTGAGAAGGCCCCAAACAAAGGCTTTGTCTCCTGCTTTCAGGCCGCAGACTTTGGCGCCTTCCTGAGCCAAATTGAATCCGGCGTCATAAAGAACAGCTCCCGCATAACCGAAACCCTTTGTTTTGAATTCCGCTTCAAGCTTGGGTAGCGGAGTGTTCATCGTGGTAATGGCAATCCCATTGCGATAGGCTTCTTTAATGATGGGTCTCATCGCTTCATCTCCCGGAAAACCGTAGATGGCGATGCCGTCTGGTCTCAAAGCTACCGCTTCTTTGAACTGCCGAATCATGATCTCCGGATTCCAGTTCGACCAATAATAATCTACTTTACAACCGGTGTGTTCGGCAGCAGCCACTGCGCCATTGTAGACCACCGTTCCAAATGGACCTCCTTCAGGACCTCCCGGGAAGAAAATAAAATGTTTGTCACAGCTGTAATCATTGCCATAGGCCATCCCTGCCGAAACCAGAAGGAATGTTACGATAAAAATATTTTTCATCCATTTATACATAAATCTCCTTGAAATGATTGAGTTAATATGAATTTCTGCTGAGTATATTTATTTCCTCATAGGCAACTCCTCTCTGAAAATAATCGTTTTGATCGAATCAAGTAAGAATTCAACCAATTTTGTTGCTCTTCCTAGAAAAGGTTGATTTTCTTTTTTTGAAGTCGTCCAGAAGTTCCAGTCCCAGTCCTGGTCCTTCCGGGACGGTGATTTTCCCCTCCTTGATGGGAGGGAGTTGGGTGACGATTTCATCATACCAGCCATAATAAAATGCCCTCACGATTTCCTGGACATAAGCATTTTTCGTGGATTGACAGAAATGGACTGATGCTGTCAGGACCACAGGCCCATTACAGTCATGAGCAGCAACAGGAGTTTGATACGCTCCTGCCAAAGCTGCACATCGACGTGCTTCGGTTAACCCTCCGCACCATCCCAGGTCCAGAATGAGAAGCCCAAGGGCACCTGTGTCGAGGAAAATCTTGAAATCATCCGCTCCTCCCCGAGTTTCTCCCAGTGCGATTCTGGAACGGACAGCCCTTTTGAGCTCTCTAACACCGTCTGCATTCGTTAGAAAGACTGGATCTTCGATCCATCGCATTCCTATTTCGTCAAGAGCCTGACAGATGATCAGAGATTCTGGCAGGTTCCACATCCCATGGAGCTCCGCACTCAACTGCATTTTGTCGCCGTATTTTTTCTTGATCAGTTCAAAGGGTTTGAGTGCTTTTGCCAGTTCAGAAGGGCCAATAAACTGACCTTGAGTTGCTTCAGCGGCATAATCGAAGGGCCAGATTTTCATCGAATCAATCCCCATTTCCAGCAAACTGGCTGCAAGTGAAACAGGATCATTGAGAAAGCTGTTCAGATCATCAAACTCTTCTTGCTTTACAGGTTTGTCCAGGCCGAAGTTGTCGGTGCTTCCTACTTTGGGACCACGGACATAACGGTTCCCTGCACAGGTGTTGTACACAGGAATTTGATGACGGATCCTGCCTCCAAGCAAAATGGATAAGGGAAGATTGACTGATTTCCCTAGAGCATCCCAGAGAGCAATATCCAGTGCAGAACGGGCCCGAAGTTCCATCCCTGCACCAACAAACCCAACATATGGCCTCGACTTATGATGAACCAACTCGATGTCTTCTGCAGGAAGGCCAAGAACCATCGGAGCCAAATTCGAATGGATATACGCTTCTACAGCTTCTGCAGCAAAAAAAGTTTCACCAAGCCCTGTGACCCCATCCTTTGTGTTTACTTCAAGCCATAGCAGGTTCGGGTGTTCTTCGGAACGGTAGGTAATAAGTTCGGTGATGGTGGACATGATTTTTATAATTTATTTTTCTGATTTTTTGTCCTCAATATTATACATTATATGTTATATATTAGGATTTTAAATCAAAGACAATATTAATTTTGATCAGGATTTATCCCAAGAAGTGAATTAAATTGTTGAAGCTACTGTACACAAAAAGAGTTTTTTTCAATAGAAAAAAATCTAATATCTTAAGAGAAATATAGAGTCGGACTAAATATTAACTAGTTGACCAGTATTTCCAGATCGGTAGAGGGCGTCGATGATGACCATATTGGAAATGGCATCTTGAAGGGGGGAATTGTCGATGCTTCCTGAAAGGATTTTGTTTTCGAAGGCTTCAGCCTGTTTGGTGTACTGATCACAGACAGGCAGGTCTTCAATAAGTTTGAATCGCCCATGATTGGCAGAACCATCGTCCAGAAAAACACGGCATGGCATCTGGTTCGGTGCGTTGAAGGGAACCTCGACCTCAATTCTTTTTTTTGTTCCAAAAACCTGTACACGTTGATAGGGAACCAGTTGGGTACTACAGAGGAAACTGGACTGACCCGATGGAAACTTCATCATTCCTGAAGCCAAACGGTCCGTTTTGAAATCCTGATCCTTCTCTATCAGTGCTGTAACCTCGAGCGGTTCTTCACCAAAAAGCATGCGGCTAATGAAGACTGGGTAGCATCCGATGTCGTAAATACCTCCACCCCCAATATCAGCCATGTTACGTATGTTGTTCGGATCACGGTTCATGTAGGAAAAAGCTGATTGAATTGCTCTCAACTCCCCAATCTCTCCATCCTGAATCTTTTCACAAACCTTGTGCCACTGCGGATTATCACGGACCATGAAGGCTTCCTGGATCAGGACCCCGGTTTCTTTTTGAACTTCCAGCAATTGAGTGGCTTCTTCCGCATCCAAGGCAATCGGTTTTTCGCAGAGCACATGCTTTCCTGAACGTGCTGCCTCAATCGTCCAAGGGACATGGAGGTGATTCGGAAGGGGGTTGTATACCGCATCGATTTCCGGATCAGCCAGCAATTCCTCATAGGATCCGTAAGACTTTGGGATACCTAGCTCACCACAAATTTTTTTGGCTGTCTCGTGGCTACGGCTGGCAAGTGCCTGAATTTCTCCCGTCCCGCTTTGCTGCATCGCAGGAATGACTTTTTCGGTACCAATTTTAGCACTGCTGAGGATTCCCCAGCGTATCTTCTTCATGGGATCTTACTTATTCAGGCTCCGATGCCGGCATCCATGAAAAAATTGCGTCGGGTACACATACGCCCCGCGTCAGATGCCAAAAAAAGAGCCAATTGTGCAATGTCTTCAGGGAGAATCTGATCCGGCAGACATTGCTTGTCGGTGATGAACTTCTCATATTCTGGAGTCAAGATTTCCTTCACCTGACGGGGAGTACGGACCGAACCAGGAATAATGCAATTAACACGAATACGATCTTTCCCATATGCCCGAGCCAGACCTACTGTAAGACCTTCGATGGCAGCCTTGGATGAGGTGTAACCAGGCATGAATTCCAAAGCCATGTGCCAACTGATCGAGCCCATGTTGATGATCGAACCTCCTCCTGCTTCAGCCATCTTGGGTTGCACCGCCTGAGCTGCAAAAAAATGATGGTTGAGGTTGAGTTTTAACCTCTTTTCCCAATATTCAGGACTGACGTCTTCCGGATCATGCCTTTCATCATTGGCGGCATTATTGATCAACACCCCGATTGTTCCTAATTCTTCTTCGACTGTGAGAATTGCCTGCTTCAAGGCTTTTATGTCAGTAACATCACAATTCAAGAAGAGTGGTTCTGGACCTTGTTCCGAAAGACTTTCAACCAGTCCTTGGGACACTTCATTCTGAATGTCAATAAAAGCAACTCGGCTGCCTTGCAGCACGAATGCTTCAACAAAAGCAGCACCAATTCCAGAACCTCCTCCGGTAATGAGAACCGTTTTATCTTGGAGATCTGAATAGGAGGCAAATTGAAAGTCCATACCAGAAGATGATGTCAAGATTCTGAAGTTAGCATCTTACTAAATAGAGAGATCTCGAAAAAATTAAGGCTAACAAAGGTTGAGATACCTTGATCCAGATATTCCCAAATAACAAATGAATTTGAAAATCAAAATGACATCAGAAATAATCACTCTAGGAACCCCCTTTTTCTTTTTCTCTAGAATCTGATCGGGCCTGTCCATTTACCAGAATGCATTTGCTTCACAGGGTTCTCAGATTCGCCTCAGGGATCCGGAAGATCCACAGGAGCTTATCGCAGAAATATTCTTGAATAGTCTTGGGGCCATGCCCTAAATTCCAAATCATCTTTATCCATTTCATATAAATGAGTCCAAATCAGCAGGGTTTAAAGGGTTTTCATCGACTGTCCGTTGAAGAACGGTTGCAGCGAATTTCAGAAATCACAGGACTCGAGTCAGAAGATTTAGTATGCCTTAAGGAGTTCGGTAACCTTCAGAGTGAGACCGCTAACGGGATGGTGGAAAACGTCATCGGGGTGATGGGAATCCCCCTCGGGGTTGCCACAAACCTGATCCTAGACGGACAGGAAATGCTGGTACCGATGGCAACCGAAGAGTCTTCAGTGATCGCTGCGGTATGCAACGCTGCCAAACAGTGTCGTTCCTCTGGAGGAGTTTTCAGTTCGGTTTCCGGAACCGAAATGATTGCCCAGATTCAATTGCTCGGATTGCCCCACCCCCATCAGGCAAGGCAGATCCTTCTCGAAAAAAAAGACCAGATCGGGAAAATTTGTGATGCCATCGATCCGCTTCTTCTGGAAAACGGAGGTGGCTTCCGGGACTTGGAAGTGCGAATTCTTGAAACCCGTGGAGGTACGATGGTGATCGCACATCTCGTGGTCGATACACGGGATGCTATGGGGGCAAATGCAGTCAACAGCATGGCGGAAGGATTGGCTCCGGAAATCGAAAACTGGACCGGAGGCAGAGTCAATCTGAGGATCCTTTCAAATCTTGCCGACCGAAGACTCGCCCGGGCGAGAGCGGTATGGAAGCTTGAAGACATCGGAGGAGAGAAAGTGCGAGACGATATGCTGGCGGCTTCCTGGTTTGCTGAAGCAGATCCCTACCGGGCTGCCACCCATAACAAGGGCATCATGAACGGAGTTTCAGCAGTGGCTCTTGCAACAGGCAATGACACCCGTGCCCTGGAGGCAGGAGCTCACGCCTATGCTGCCCGTTCAGGACAGTATTCAAGTCTAAGCCGATGGGAATGTGATCAAAATGGAAACCTTGTCGGAATGCTGGAGATGCCCATGGCCGTTGGACTCATTGGAGGTGCAACCAAGGTGCATCCCATGGCTAAGATCTCATTAAAAATATTAAAGACTCAAAAAGCTGAAAAACTTGCTCAGGTGATGGCAGCGGTTGGATTGGTTCAGAATTTTTCAGCACTCAAGGCCTTGGCCACCACTGGAATTCAAAAAGGGCACATGGCTCTCCATTCAAAAAACATCGCGATGATGGTTGGGGCCATGGGAGATGAGGTGGATCAACTGGCACAACGTCTGGTGGAACTAGGAAAAATCAGGTCTGATTTTGCGGAAGAAGAACTCACAAAACTGAGAGCCGGAACAATTTAATCAAGGATATTTCAGTTATCTTTGGGAAGGTCGTTTTCGTTAAAATATTCGACCTGATCGGATTCCAACAGTTCCTTGACGGAATCCAGAAGTTCCATTCCCTTGGCAACGGCATCTTCGGTTTTGCTTTC
>MDTC01217715.1_pt1 | contig 19211 bp, 15 predicted proteins | sample 811181 | NCBI WGS metagenome assembly MDTC01 (sample SAMN05326644, study PRJNA326480) | marine metagenome | isolation source: seawater | place: Pacific Ocean: North | collected 2011
GGGGCGTCAACATGCCCCCTCAAGACTTCCAAGGCACCGGGTGCGTCAGTTCCATCTCCCGCTAATATCCGGCTCTCTTTGAACCAAGGTTTTGATTCTGCTTTCAGTTGACGAGCAACAATTTGCATGTTTTTGGCGCTTGCTTGAGCCCGTTGCGGCGAGAGTTCTATTCCGAGGGCAGGCCGTTGAAGAATTGAAGCATGTGCGGCAAGCTGTAATCCACTTCCACAGGCACAATCGACGATGAGTCCCTTCGGGAGGTCGCACATCTTGAGCATCGCTGAACGGGCCGTAGCAACTTGCCATGGCGTTGACAGAGGTTGGCCTTCTTTGGCATGGAAAAAGAGCATCCCCTGTGGTGCCGTTTTGTCTTGGGCCTGTTCGGTCAAACCATCATCGTTAACAAGAGATGGGTCAAGAATTGTGTGCAATTGGAACCCTCACAACTCAGCGATGTGACTTCGGGTCAACAGACTTTCAAAATGGAGGCCAGCGTCAGCAAAGGCTTGTTCTGCCCCTTCTTCCCGATCGACAATACTGATGACGCCGACCACTTCACATTCCGTATCAGCATGGATTCGCTCGACGGCTTTTATTGATGAGCCACCGGTTGTCGTTACATCTTCAACGACCACGACCTTGCCCCCGCCATCCAAAGATGCCCCTTCAATACCCGGGGGATTGTTGGTTTTACGACCCCCGCGTCCCTTTGGCTCTTTTCGTACCATGAATCCACGCAACGAGTCGCCTGCGTCAGGAGACGTGATCACAATCGCTGTTAAGGGGACGGCACCCAATTCCAAGCCCCCGACGAAATCGGCTGCTAAGGCCTTCATTCTGACATTGAGGAGCGTCCCTAGAATGCCCGCTGCTTCGGGGTGCATCATCACAGGCTTGGTATCAAAAAACCATCGTGAGTGACGCCCGCTTGCGAGGGTGAACGCCTCATCGTGGCCTCCATCAAGGAATGCCAATTCTTTGACCAATGTTGCAAGTCGATTCCATTGAGGATGGGCGTGAACGCTTTCATGAACGGCCATGATTGAGGCTTGGGCCCTTAAGACATGAACTTTCCTTCCTTCAATTTTTCATGTCGGGGGTCGCCAAAAGAAACCCACCGTGTTGATGATAAAGGGTCGCCGTCAAGAGGAAACGAGCGACGATGCCGACTGCGAACAACGAGAAGAAAACGGCTGAGCATAATCCGCTGCTCGGCCTTGACCTTCCTCGTTTAGAGCACGAAATGGAAACATACCATCAATGGATGGATGAACGGGCCGATGATGCATACCGCATCGCGGAGGAGGTCCGTTCCCTTGGTTACGATTATCGTGACCATGTTGAAATTCCCAGAGCAGCCGACCTCGCAGGTCGAACAGAGAAACTTCTCGTTGAATATTTGCAAGGTTACGAAGTGGCCGAAGATATCCGAGTGATGTTGGAAGCCCACGACCGTGAAACGACATCGATTATGATGGCTCAATCGGTTGCGAGGGGATTTAGAGAACAAGGATATGATTTGCAGACGGCCATTGATGTTGGTTTACGTGTCGGTTTAGCGATTTTAACCGAGGCAGTTTTAGTGGCGCCACTTGAAGGAATTAGCGAGGTCCGCCTCCTGAACAATGTGGATGGTTCACAGTTCGTATCGGTTCATTTTGCCGGTCCAATCCGTGCAGCTGGGGGGACCGCTCAAGCGCTTGCAGTTTTGATTGCTGATATGATTCGCCGCGAACTCAATGTAGGTCATTATCAACCGACGGATCCAGAAGTTGAACGAGTCAAGGAAGAATTCGGCCTCTATCGTGGCAACCTCCAATATCGGCCTTCTCCAAGTGAGATTGACGAAATTGTGCGGGCTTGTCCGGTCATGATTAACGGCGAATCGACTGAACGGATTGAATGTGCAGGTTACGGCCGCGTCCGTAACATTGACGAGGCTCGAATCAGGGGGGGTGTCCTCCTTGTTATCGGAGAAGGAATGTGCCTTAAGGCACCTAAAATCCGAAAGCACACAGAACGACTGAAGGTGCCCGGCTGGGATTTCATCTCCAAATTTGCATCTCGTGGCAAAGAGGAGGAATCCGAAGAAGGTGAGGCCTTTAAGTCAAGACAAGTCCCACCAATTACAAAATTTATGAAAGATATTATCGCCGGCCGACCGGTATTTGGAGGGCCTTTGCAGGCAGGAGGGTTCCGTCTCCGTTACGGACGAGCACGACCTTCAGGATTGGCCGCAGCATCCACCAATACGGCCTCAATGCTCGCCTTGGACGATTTCATTACCATTGGCACTCAAATGAAGATAGAACGGCCTGGAAAGGCTTGTGCAATTACGCCATCCGACGAAACAGATGGCCCTTGGGTTGTCCTTGAAGACGGTCGCTTTGCCCGATTTGATGATGCGCCGAGTTTCGCACGTATTCGAGGGAGTGTCAAACAACTTTGGGATAACGGGGAGTTGGTGATTGGGTATGGTGAATTTATGGAGAACAACAAGAAATTGGTCCCTGCTGGTTACTGTACCGATTGGTGGGCTAGTGATTTGATTGAAGGTCTTGTTCACCCGGAGGATGTTGAGGTCTTCATCGGAATGGTTGGTGGAGCACGGGGCGATTGGCCAGAAGGGTGCCCAGGTTTGCAACCATCTGAATCCGACGACGAGAACAAGCAATATCATGTGCGAAGGAAATGGCATCAACAATTGCGCAATTCAACCGTTGAATGGGACGCTGCAAAAGCCATTTCTCGCCGTTTCTCTACTTCTCTCCCCCCTCCGCACAATCCTTGGTTCCGTGATTTGCCACTTGAATGGCTTCCATCTGCGCTCGACATGTTTGCAGACGCGAAGATTGAAGCTATTGGTACGGTGATAAACTCAGTTAACCCTCTTGAGAACTCAGTGAAGACGTACCCGCTCCCTCACCACAAGCAACTCCGAATTATCGGGGGCGTGAGAGGTTGGGATTCAAAGAAATTGGATGAACTGCAACCCGAAACCTCAGCCATTCTGGACAAAACAATGCTCCCAGGGCCCAACCTTTTCCCTGAACCGCCAGTGTTTGGTTCGAGCATTCCTGAGAGCTGGACATTGATTCAACATGGGATTGCAAAGGGAACAGCGATGATTCTCGGACTGGCCCATCATCACGATGGAGACGACTTGGTTATCACAGCAGGGTGGCCAGCAGCGCTAGAAGGTCTCGGTTTCGGAATTGAAGGAGAGCAACCACTTCGTCAAAAAGATGGAAACAAGATGGCTCACGACCGATTGAATCAACTCAGACAAGCCAAAGAAGTTCTCGATGAAGAACGAGAACGTTTGTCCCAACTGGAAAAAGAACGAGCAACCATCCGAATCGCATCTGAAACCGGTGCGCGTCAGCGAGGACTGGGGATTGCTGAAACCGACAAGGTTGGCAGAGAAGCCGCAGCATCCATTATCGACGAAGGTCCAAAGGACAAGCAAGCCTATCTATCGGCTCAACGGTTGGAAGATGACCATGTTGTGGATGGAATCTTACCATTGGTGCGCAGTCTTTCAGAATTTAGGTGGGAACACAGCGCCCCGATACGAATCGGATGCAGAATGGGCCGTCCAGAAAAAGCTGCACCTCGTGTGATGAATCCCAAAACCAATGCACTGTTCCCCATTGAACTCAATGGAGGAACCCAGCGCCTGCTCAACAATGCGATCGACAAAAGTTCCATCCGCATTCAACTTGGGCGCAGAACTTGCAGCAAATGCGGAAAGGAGTCACCTTTCCTACGTTGCCATCACCGGGCCAAAGATGACTTCGGTGAAGAACGATCTGGAGAGGCCTGTGAAGGTCCAACCACCATGACTTCAGCCAAGGCTAATTCACGCCGTAGAGGAGAGGTTCAAACAGTGAGAATTGACACCATGGTGGAAGATGCTCGGATACGATTGGGTATTGACCGTCTTCCAAACCAAGTCAAATGTATGAAAAAACTCAACAGTCGTGACCAAACTCCTGAAGCGATTGAAAAAGGCATTCTCCGAGCAAAACACGACCTTCCTGTGTTCCGCGATGGAACGGTTCGCTTCGATATGAGCGATGTTCCAGTGACGCATTTCCGTCCTCGTGAAATCGGGGTGCCATGGAAAAAACTTCTCACATTAGGTTACACACACGATTACCTCGGAGAACCATTGGAAGATGACGAACAGGTCTTGGAAATCTTTCCTCAAGATTTCATCGTTGCCAAGAATGCGGGGGATTTCTTTGTTAGAACCGCCCGATATATTGACGAACTTTTGGTTCGGTATTACAAAGCTGAACCGTATTACAATGTCACGAAACCCGATGACTTGGTTGGGCATTTGATTTGCGCTCTCGCCCCCCACACGAGTGGAGGTGTGCTTTCCAGAATCATTGGCTGGGCCGATTGTTCAGGCGGTTATGCCCACCCCTTGTTCCATGCAGCAAAGCGAAGAAATTGCGATGGCGATGAAGATGCAATCATGCTTCTTATGGACGGTTTGTTGAATTTCAGCAGAGAGATCCTACCGGCAAACCGGGGCGGTCAAATGGATGCTCCATTGGTCCTTACCACGCGATTAAATCCAACAGAAGTCGATAAAGAGGCTCTCAACGTTGACTCTGGATGGTTTTACGAGCGAGATTTCTACGAAGCTACGCTCGGTCAACCCCATCCAAAAACGATCTCACATCGGATGGATTTCGTGGAGCGCCGTTTGGGCAGTGTAGCAGCGGTACGCGGATATGGGTACACCCATGATTGCCATTCAATTGACGAAGGGCCAGCACTTTCCGCATACAAGACACTTGAAACAATGATTGACAAAATGAACGGGCAACTTGCACTTGGTCATCGTCTCCGAGGCGTTGATGTTCGAACCGTCGCCTCAAGCGTGGTACGCTCACACTTCTTGCCGGATTTGCGAGGGAATCTCAACGCCTATGGACGACAAAAAGTGCGCTGTTTGAAATGTGCTCACTCTTATCGCAGGATGCCACTTTCAGGGAAATGTATTCAGCCGGAGAAAGCCAAAGGGCGAGGGCTTTCAAGTGTTGGAGTTGCCAAGTCGGAAGGCGATTTGTGCGGTGGTAACCTTGCGCTAACTGTCTCAGAGGGCGCCGTTCGCAAGTACATCAAAGTCACCCGTTTCGTTATGGACCATTACGGGGTTGACACCTACACGCGTCAAAATGTTGAATGGTTGGCGGACAGCGTTGACTCGCTGTTCAACAACGACCGAGCAAAGCAACTTTCGCTTTCAGATTTCTTGTGATCTAGCGAAGGGGTTCTCTCCAGGGGGAGTCTTGATTGTACACATGTTCAAGGTCGGGGTCACCCGATTGCATCTTCTTGAATGGCGACAGTTCTTGGTTATCGGATACCTCAGGTTGCTGGTATTTCTTTGCAAGCGCCCGTATTCCTTGTTCAGTAAAAGCGAGGAAGACGAGCAAGAGACTCAACATGATATGCCCTTCAAGTTGATACGCTTCAAAAGGCCGAATGAAGAGTTCTTGTTGAGCAACGATCCCTTCATCAACCACCGTTTCAATGGTGTAGGTTCCCGGTTCAAGCGTTCCGGACCACTGCGGAACCTCATCTCCCAAATTCCCTCTCCACTCTACAACTTTGGTTTCGTTGTTGAGTAAAATGATGTATCCGATTGCCCCGCTGTCTGTATTTGGTGCACTGAATGAAACCTCCATCCGAGCGGGCATGGCTCTGTCAAGTTCAGCAACAGGCGCAATAACAATTTCGCGGTATGTTTCGGTTTGTGACGGCGAATTCACTTCGTTCGGTGCTTCTTGGGACGCAACGGCATTCCAAACGCTGTTGACCACCAAGAGAGCCACAAGCCACATGGCAGGATTTCTCCACCGGATTCGCTCCGCCATATGAGAAACTCAACCTCCCCCTTCATATGTTTATGTTCTTGGGCATGAAAAGAACGCTTTGTTGAATGTATCACGAGATATGGTCTCCAAACCGAGGGTGGAGTTGTTCCAGTATTCGTTTCATCCAGCTTAATTTCTTGATTTTGAGTGCAGGGTTTGTCGTTCCAGACCATGAGCCCAGATGGTCTGTGGAGTAACCTATCAGTTTGACAATGGACAGGTCAACATCGATCCAATGCAACAAACAGGCAGCTCGGTCCCCATCAGTGAATCCTCCGGGATTGTACATGTTGCTGAATACTTCTCGAGTTTGGTGGGTTAACACCAGAGGAGGCTGACCACCGTTTGCCCAATCGGGAAAATACTGCTCCCACCGAAGTTGATTGTCGCCATGTGCGTGAACGATCATTGGGGCGCCATTGAGGGCCGCTTTGTCCAAATGTTCTCCACCGTCGAGGTCAGTGACGATACACGTCGGTTTGATCCGGTTTGGCAATGCACCAATCGCACCGTCTGCAGCAATAAATTGAGTCCCCTCAGGCCACTCCAAATCGAGTTCACTTTTTTGAGCGGCTGCTCCAACGAGTACGATTTGCTTTGCGTTGCTTAATTTTTCTTTAATTCCACTCAATGTATCTTCCCTTCCCTGGGAGGTCCAATGAGGCACACCATACGGCGAATCGGCTTGGAACGCTAGGGCCATTGCCCTCGCACTGTTGAGATCGTCCCGATAATCCCAACCAAACGCCCCCCTCACATCATCTTGGATGCGAACCATTTCGGCGAGAAGGTCTTCATCCATGGCGCACCCAAACTTCTCGTCCACAAGAAACCACCTCCAACATTGAACTTCATAATCAGTGACCGCTGAGGTACAACCATGCCCGTCCCAACCAAGCCACCGGTTTTGACGGACGAAGTGACCTTTGCTCGCTATCCCTTTCTACCTCAAGCAGCCGAGTGGATTCGGAATATGGCTCAACGGCACTCCATCGATTTGAATGAACTTTTGGACGGCCCATGGATGGAAAAAGCACGTCAGCGAGCTCGGATACGCCTCATTGACTCCGTGCAGTCCAAAGAAGGAGTGCAAGTAGTAGGTGGCGATATTCACACAGAAGAAGGCCGATTGATCGAGGCGTTTTCGTTTTACTATGCCCGATTGGTTGTTTGTGCAAGTGAAGATGAACGCTTGATTGCACGGTGGGCCCAAGCTGAAGCGGCAAGGGCGGAACAATTGCTTATTCAAGACGAAGTCAATCTTGCAGTTCTAGCAAACACATACATCTCCGAAGTCGTCCAGTCGTCTCAAAACGAAGCCCCGATGGCTGTTGCGTCTTCTTCAATGAGCATGCGTCAATTACGGCAAGGTAAGTCGTCGGTTTGGAAAATTGGGCTCTCCGATTTTATTGAGATATGTCCAAAGATTACAGGAGACCGTTGGCGTTTACCAAATGTAGACCTTCAGAATGGATGGGTAACCCTTCACAATGAACGACAATATGCTTCATCAGCAAAACTTGCTCGCCTGTTGCGTGAACGTATCAAAATTGGTATTGAATCCGAGACGCTTGGCAAGATGGCAGAAGTCACAACTGATTTGGCAGTTAGGCTTGCAGAGCCAGTGGGGATGGTCCGAAACCTAATGGCCAACAAAGCGAGTGAAGCCATCGCCTTGGTTGGCGCAGAGGAAAGCGATTGGCCGCCATGCATGCAAAAAATCATTGCTGAACTTACCAACGGTGTCAACGTGAATCACTTTGGGCGTTTGTTTTTGGCGTCCATGTCCGCAACGTTGGCCCTGCCTCAGGAAGCATGTGTTGGCTTTTTTAGAGGCGCACCAGATTTCAGTGAATCAACGACATCTTACCAAGTTGAACACGTCTATCAACACGAGTATACGCCAGCTGGATGTGGCAAATTGAAAGTCAATCACAACTGCCCTGTACTCCCAGGTGATAATCGGACCTGTGATCAACCGTGGATGGACCATCCACTCAAGTACATCCGTGCCACACAACGGTGGAAACGTTTGACGACTCGGAGAGATGACCCGCCCAACGAACCATCGGGCAATGACGCATCCTCGGCCGAAGGTGATGACTCGGACAGTGCTTGAACCCATAGTCGTCGGAGATGTTTCTAAAAGGCCGGCGACTCTCCTCATCTTATGCGGTGGTTGAAGGACCCAAGCCGGGACGATGAGGATAAAATTCCTCTATCTTATCGCATAGCAAGACGATTTTATCGGTTTCTAACCAATATTTGGTTCCGTGAAATCAACATCGTCGATGATGAAAACCTCCCTCCAGAGGGCGGAATCCTGTTCATCACCTGGCATCCAAGTGGACTCATTGACCCCATGCTCATGACGGCGTCTCTTCCTGGGAAATTGACAACCATAGCAAAGCATACACTGTTCAAGATTCCATTGCTTGGGCGGCTATTGAGTGCTTCGGGAGTCGTCCCAGTTGAGCGGCCAGGAGATTCTAAGGATAAACAGGCAGCGCGTGCTAGGAATGCAAAAATGCTGGCCAACATGTCACACCAAATTGCTCATGGGGGGCGTGTTCTTATTTTTCCCGAAGGGGCAACACACGCTGAATCAAATGTGAGACGCGTTCGTTCAGGAGCAGCCAGGATTCTCCTGCATGCCCGAAGGGAAGCGATCGAGAAAGAATTGCCAGAACCTCAAGTGGTTCCCATTGGGTTGCATTACTCAGAATCCCACACCTTCCGTGAGCGGGCAGCGGTTGTCATTGAACGAGTGATGGAATTGAATCCAATCCCTCCTACGGTTGGAGATTCTTTCGAACAAGACCGTACGGACCGGATATGGATTGAGGGGGTTACACAAGCGATAGATGTCGAACTCCGCCGTGCGAACTTGTCCAAAACTACATGGCGAGAACGAACAATGATTTGGAAGGGGAGAAGTCTTGCATATGCTGAGAAAAAGCGGATAGAAGGAGAAAGACTCGTCAAACCATCTTATGCAGAATCTGTCCTCGGGGCGCGACGCCTGCGTGCAGGTTGGGAGTACATGATGACTCAACGGCCGGAAGAAACTCAACAATTAGCTGAGGATTGTGAACAACATTTCGAGGCTCTTACGCGCAGAGGAATCTCTCCCTATGACGTAGATTCCCGGCCGGAAACCTTCTCGGTTTTCGGTTATCTGAAAGTTCTTGCAATATGGATATGGGCGCTTGTTTGGATGTTTGGACTCGTCACATGGAGTGCGATAGCAGGCAATTATCCGCCCTACAAAGGAAACGGCCTTCTCAGCTGGGTCATGAAAAAGCAGAAGATTGACACGTCCGTCATTGGAACGATAAAGGTCCTTTCAGCCGTTATCTTCTTTCCTATGTGGTGGATGGTGGCTTCCGCTATAATGACGTGGTCTTTGCTTAGCACAGCAAGTCCGATCAACTCGTTTTTAATTTCTCATTGGTTGCTTGAATACATCACATATTTACCAGCGCTTGGGATCTTCTTGGTGTTCTTGTTGTGGTGGCCTCTATCTGCACGATTGCATCTCAAGTTGTACGCCCGACTTGTCCGCAGTTCTAGGGATTTGAAGCGTTGGAAAATCTGGAAGGACCAGGATACGAATTGGGACGAACTGGTACAAGTTCAACGAGAATTAGCATCTCGTCTCGTTCAAATCGGGGCTGGACTTGTTCTCCCTGGCGACCCCGATTGGACCGATCCTCCTTCAGGGCACGATGACGTTGTTTCGGTTTGTCTAAGGTCGGGCGAATCAGCAAAGGTGTTGAACTCAAATGCACAAGGTTTTGAATGAAAGGTCGTCTGTGCATTGTACAGAGCGGGGGTGAGTAGATGTCAAGAATACTGGTTTTGACCGTTGACCGAGACAATGACTTGGGCATCAAAACATCGATTCGCGGACCTGTTGTCGGGCGACGACAAGTCCTCACTGCTGCGTTGAAATTGGGAATTGCCGACCCTGAAGAAAGCGACACCAATGCCATTCTAGGGGCGCTCTCACAACACGATGCTTTGGTGGAATCAAAAGGCGAAGAAGATGAAATTGAAATCGCGATTCTTACTGGGGATGAAAAAGTTGGAATGCGTTCAGACCGAGCCGTAGCCGCTCAACTTGAGGAAGTCGTCTCTTTATTCCAGCCCGATGAAGCGATTCTTGTCACCGATGGTGCTGAGGATGAAAGCGTCCTACCTATCATTCAGTCGCAAGTTCGCATTGATCACATCCAGAAAATCATTGTCAAGCAATCAAAGGGTATTGAAGGCACATACTATTACATCGTAAAAGCCCTTGAAGACCCCAAATGGCGCTCAAAAATTATGATTCCATTTGGGGCGGTCATGGCCATCCTCGGTCTTGGAATCATGCTCCCCAACGAAATTGGTGGTATCGTCATCGGTGCGCTACCGTTGGTTCTCGGACTTTACATCTTTAGTAAGGGTGCAGGCATTGAATCAACGGTCAATCGTGTCATCCAAGAAATGAGAGAAAATGCCGACGCCGCTATGTTTTCTTCTTTACTTTGGACTGCAACTCTCTTCAGCGCAATCTTTGCTGTGGCAGAAGGTTGGCGGGCATTCAGTACCCAAGATGTGGATGCTGCAACATCTTCGGTTGTTTGGCTGAACGTGATTCACTCCTCATTGGCTTGGACCATTATTGCCTTCCTCACATCCACAGCAGGATTCATGCTTCTTCGTTTGAAACGGGGTTCCTTTTCGGGAAGCCTCATTGTACTGGGCGTATTTGGTATGGTTGTCTACACATTCTTGAACACAGCACTGGACATTGCAATCCGTGTCCTTGACGGCACATCTTACGAATTCAGTGTTGAAATGATTCTCAACGACCTCACATCCCCGTTGATTTGGGTTGTTGTCCTTTGGATGGTAATGACTGTCGTCCGTACGCTCCAGGCAAAGCAAGCTCAAGCAGACCGTTACTGGGGCATTTGATCAAAGGACAAATCTTGGAACAACCTTCGCAAGAGTGTTGTGGCCGACCACTCCGACCAACGTTCCTTCATCATTGACGACACCAAGTTGATTGAGGTCGTGAGTTAACATCAGTGCGCCTGCTTTGAGTAGAGGCGTTTGCTTTCTCACGGTCATCGGTGGATGGTTGATGAGTTGTTGAGCAGGGATGGAATGCATCCAAGCGATGTCTCTGTTCACGGTTTTGCGAGCGATTAACTTGAGCAAATCCACTGCATGAATACGGCCCATGGGCGCACCTTCACGGTTGACGATGAAAATGTGGTCCCAATCATTTTTGGTCAAGGCCTCCAACACCGAAGCCATCGAATCCGATGCAAGCAAAACATGAGCATGCTGCATGGTTTGGCCGCAGGTAACGGTTCGTACGCCCCCTCCTTTCGTGGGACGGCGGGATGATTTACGACTTTTGCTTCTCGATGCCATGTGCTCTCAGCGGTCTGCCGTAAGCGACCCTTTTTGAAGGCTTCTCTTTTTCCACTTCCCGGCAAGTGCCTTCCGGAAAACAACATGAACAGTGTAAACAATTCACCTCAACTGATAAATTAAAGAAACCAGTGGCGACTCTATGAGCGTAATTCCGGAGCATGAAATCAACGCACTAAAAGCGATGGAGGGTTACGAGCAAATGCTTGAAATCGACCGATTGTCCAAGGCATATCAGGTAGATGAGGCTTCAATCCGGGCCACAATATCCTCGGTGCCCGGACAAGGCCCGCCTCCTTCTACCCCAGCACCCCTTTGGGTTCCGTCTCAAAAAAACCAGCCTCAACCCTCAACTCCAAGCAAGGTTGGTCCAGCGCTGTTAAATCGCGAGCAACTACGCTACGAATACGACCCAAGTCGAGAGGCGGCTCAGCGAAGAGAGCAAATCAATCAAGCCATTCTCTGTTCTGCGTGTGGAGTTGCGCTTGGCATACCAGATGTCCGCCCCATCAAAGTGACCTGCCCAGCTTGTTTGTTCGAAACAACCTACACTGAATGAACGCACCCTTGATGTGGGGTGCTCAGCAGGACGATGCATGCGTGACGGCTCCCCTCGCCTTTGGCCCTATTCTCCAGCCAATTCCCCCATAGCCCTGCCTGATCGTCCAGTTCTGTGCTCAACCCAAGAGGTCATCACGCTCCTTCGCAAAACAAATTCGCCCTCTACTTCAGTGACTTTATCCGACAAGGACCTTGCTGCTTGGCTTGCTGAATTCGGAACGGAAACGGAGTCAATTGACGCACTCTTAGGTGCCCAAAATGTTCCGCCCATTGCTCAACGTAGACCCATTCTCCTTCTTGGTGAACTGGCCAACCCCTATCGCCTCCAAGACATTAACATTGGACCTCTACCAATTTTTCCTGTACGATTGGAAGGCGTCTGCAAAACTTGGGCCGACGGCCTGGACACGCGAGAGGCGTATCCTGGAGTTCACCATGTCACCCTTGCGAGAACCCCCGGCTGGTGGGAACATTCCCATTTGGGAATGGCGACAGTAGAGCAAATGAAGGCGATGATGGCATGGCTTGAGAACGGCGTTCGAGGTTCTTGGCGGCCTGTCAAATTGGGCGAAGGGTGTGTGCGCTTGGACGATCAACCCGAAATCCCCCCTCCCTCCAAGGCAGATATATCATGGGATGGAACTGTTGAACGAGTGGACCTTCCAATGCCTGAACCAACAGGGCCAATGCTTGACTTGTCCACACTGATGGTACCGGTTCACACACGACAAGGGTGCTACAATCATCGCGGAAGGTTGGCACGATGCGCTCACATGAATCAACGAGAGTTCCATGATAATCTCTTCAGAAAAGGGTCCTCTCATCGTTGGAATGAAATCTTAACCGTTCAATGAGATGTTCTTGTAAAGCGTTCAACATGCTCATCACCCCACACCAGGCGTTCGGTAGATTTGAGTCCAGATTTAGCGAGTAGGTCGGCGGTAATGTTGGACGGCACAGGGTCCGTATGTTCTTGTTGGGATTGAACGAGATAGAATTCATCAACCAATCCGTCTTCAAGGAAGCGATGGATGGTCGTTGGCCCCCCTTCGACCAAGACACGCTGAATGTTTTGGTCACCCAGGCGATTGAGAAGAGACGGTAGCCCAGCAAATGACGACTGAACCAACATCGTATCTCCTCCGTCGGTGAGGAGCAGTGAATCAGCGGGACATCGTGCATTCGGGTCAATCACAATTCGTAGCGGTTGGCGAATCGGTTGTCCTTGCCTTACGGTGAGAAGGGGGTTGTCACGGATAACGGTCTCCACGCCGACAAGTATCGCATCACAATCTTGCCTCAACTCATGGACTTTCTCCAAACACCCTGCGGAAGTAAACCGAGCGGCATCTTTGGAGCGGTCATCAACCGAACCATTGACATCAACTGCGAGTTTAACCGTGATGATTGGCTTTCGATGTTCACACCAATGAAGAAAAGGCTTCATTTGTTCGGCTGCGAGCGGTTCCATCAACCCCATTGAAGTGGCGATTCCAGCTTCTTCTAACACCCGTTTCCCCTCGCCACGAACGGTTGGATTGGGGTCCTCATGAGCGATGATAACTTCCTTGACTCCCGCCCACATCAACGCTTCAGTGCAGGGAGGCGTTCTCCCAAAATGATTGCACGGTTCAAGTGTAACATAAGCGATCGCCCCGTTTGGAGAATGACCTTTTGACTCAGCATCGTGAATCGCCATTTGTTCGGCATGAAGTCCCCCAAGGTGGTCATGCCATCCCTCGGCAATAACCGCCCCGTCTTTGACCAGAACGCAGCCAACAAGTGGGTTGGGGCTCACCCTCCCCCTACCACGTTCAGCAACCAGTAAGGCGCGTTCCATGAACGAACGGTCCTCATCGGTCCATGTTCTCGCCATGCCCTCACGAAATCGCTTTGGTTCAAGACACCTTGCATTTCTCCTGTTTGCGTGAAACTCGCTCATGCCGATTTGCGGAAGAATCCTCCAATTTTGTCAAATTTATTCAAGTTGGGTAAAGAGCAAGTTGATTTGAATAATTGCAAAATAGAGGCCGAAAGCGAATCCTTCAAGGCAGGAGTGCCCATGTTGGCATCATGGACTCCGAACAAATTGACCGCCCTGCGCTTGAGCGGGTAGAATTTGAAGTTGATTCAACATCAAAAAGGAAAAAGGGGACAAAGAGGCCAATTTTTGCTCCAATCTTTACCATGAAAGGTGAGTCAACAGCTCCAACAAAACGGGTCCATCTTCTCGTAAATCCGTTTTCAGGCAAACGGAAAGGGCGTAAAGTTGCACAATATGTTATCGAACAACTTGAATCCAAAGGAGTGGCCGTCGAATCACATTTCTCAGCCCACAGTGGCCATCTGATTACAATTTCAGAACAACTTGATACAAAGCCAGGCGACATCATCGTCTCAATTGGCGGCGATGGTACATTTTCAGAGGTCCTCACTGGCCGCATGCAGGCCCAACCTGACGCGAAGGAAACGTTTGCCATTATCCCAGCAGGAACTGGCAATTCAATGGCTTTTGATCTTGGTCTAAAGGATATTGATACTGCTATTGCTGCTCTTATGGGAGGGAACAAACAAGCATTGGATTTAGCTCGTGTTGAACTGATTGAGGGCTTACCTGGTTCTCAAAAGGAAAAGATCGCACGCTACAGCCATAATCTTGTCACATGGGGTCTTGGTGTAGATTCAAACATTAAGGCTGAAAAAATGCGTTGGATGGGCCCCATTCGCTACGATGTCGGCATCCTGATGGCCATTATGGCTAACAAACGGCGAAGCGCGACATTGTCACTGGATGGTGTAAAATTACATGATGATTTTACGCTGTTCTTAATTCAAAACAGTCAAACTGGAGGTTCTGAATTGCCGTTGGCTCCAGGGGCATCCCTTGATGATGGAAAGATGGACATTGGAATCCTAAAAAAGATGCATAGACGTGGGATTCTCAAAGCATTCGGGATGCTCAAAAGTGAAGGAAGGCACGTGTTTCATCCACATGTGGTTTATCATCGATTTAAGCGACTTGAAATTACGACTCAAGTACCAACAGCGATCAATGTGGACGGTGAGAATCTAGGCTCGACTCCATTGACGATGGATGTCTTGCCCTCTGCCGTTTTGATTATGTCTCCTTCATCAGAATGAGAAATCCGAGAAATCTTCTTCAGGCTCATCGTGAACTTGTGGTTCGGGTTGTTTCGGAGTTTCAGAAGGTGCTTTCTTGACCGCCTTTCTACGACGCACAGGTGGCTTTCTAGCAGGAGCATCCTGTTGTGTAGGAGGACTTCGAGATGTAGGGGGGCTTGAGGATGTTACAGATGAACTTCTTCGCTCACCAAATGATGAGGGCAGTGACGTTGATTCACTCGCTTCCCTGCTGATTTGTTCCATTTCTTGTGCTGCTTCGGTGACGATGACTGAACTTTTTCTCTCGGAAGGGCCATTGCCCGAACCCCGCGTGGGTATTGCTGTTGAGGCCAATACGCTATCGAGGTCAAATCCACCGAGTGAATCTTCTTCCTTTTGCGGTTTCTTTTCGCTTCGAGGAGCAGGTTTGGCTTTCTTTTCCGCCTCTTTTCGCTCTCTTTCCTTTCTCCTTTTACGTTCATCAGGAGATTCCATACCTGCCTCCTTTGCTGATTTCATGTCTTCTTTGACTTGGGCGACCTTTTCTAAACCGCCTTCTCCAAGAAGGGTTCGCATGGTTCCTTTTGCAGATTTAAGAACAAGTCCTTGGGATAAAATGAACGCGCCTACTCCGCCACCGATTCCAGCAATAAGGAAGAACATGATGAACCCTGCTCGGCCAAGGATCGGTACATTTCCTTGAACCCATTCGTCGTCATCTTCTCCATCCATGCTAACGCTTGCACCGTCCAGTGCAATACTTGTGACCACCACAAAGTAGTCGCCCCGGTTTGTTCTGTCATCAACGCTCATCGAACAATCATTGGAGATAAAATCTCCAAAACTCTCTTTGTAGTATCCGACGCCAGATTCGTTGCTACTTACCATGTATCCGCTTACGGTCACCGGTTGGTGCCACTCACCAAGTGAAGTCAAACCGGTGTGAACGTTCTCAGTTGCGGGAATAAGCCCCAAAACAAACCATTGAGTTTTTGCCTCACCATCGATCTCGTCCAAGTCAATACTGCCTGCTCCTGTTTCAGGGTAGAATGGGTTTGACCATGCTTTCACATCAATTCGTGCTCCATCCCCATCGACCACTGTTGCGGCTTCATCAAAGGACATCTCTTGTATTGCTACGGCTGTCGTCACGCCATAATTCAAGTCGGATCCACCCAAGAGTGGGTCATGTGTGTCGTAAAAGGTACTGGCGGCCAAATAGCCGGTGAAACTGATGGCGGCCCCTTCGCCTTCAACCAAAGCAGCACCACCTTCACCGCCAGGGTTGCACCCTACGGCTTGGAGGTCTGATACGGTTGTCTTTGAGCCAGAAAGAGTTGACACCACATCGATGTCCTCCTTTTCAAACGAGACGATCACTGCATTTTCTCCGTCTCCCCAAGAAGCCGTAGAAGGGCCAAAGCATCCAGCTAGTAACATACTCGCGATGAACAACAGGGCAAGAGTACCTCGGCGCATGGACCTTGGAGGGGGCGTAGAGTTTGAGAAGTCTTCCCCCAATAAGGACGGAGATTTGCATCCAAATGGTAATGATTTGGCGCAGTCGGAGAGATTTGAACTCCCGAGTCACGGGGACACCGGATTTCAAATCCGGCGCAATACCAGGCTATGCGACGACTGCTTTATTGAAGGCGGGAGGTTTCCCTCTTTTTCCCCTTTCGCTTGTTCAGTGTCTCAACATTCTCCTCTTTACGAGGAGCATAAATTACTGCAAGTCCTAATCCAAGTGAGGCGAGAATGAAGGTCATACCGGGTGTTTCAAGAGGGTCACTGTCTCCAAGTCCATCGTTTTCTAGAATTTCCCGGAGGTCTGCAGTGAAGTCTTCAACCTTCCAATTGTCACCCGTCCAAGCAAGAACAGGTTGACGGTTCTCATTGATGATGTACGTGATGGTTGAGTGGCCAACGTTGAATTCTTGAGATTCTTCTGGAACGCAAGATGTCCTATCTTCGCCATCCCAAGTATACCCATCATCACACATGCAATGAAGGCTTGAGCCTGAACCCATTTCCCAACCGTGTCCGCTGCACACTACACCCGTAGAGTTCTTGATTGGAGATGGAATATCGGAGACGTTGATTGTTGATGGGGCCCAAGCGATGTGTCTTGGTTCATCAATTTCGTCCATGCCGACTGGGGAGAGTTCCCAGGAGGTATTTCTTGAATTCCAACTGTAGAGGCTCCACCACCAAGAGGAATCACTTGGTGCTTCTTCGTCAGCTAGGGAACTAAGGAAGTGGCCGTAAGATGAATCTTCAATGGTTGCGTTGACCCCAGCGTCATTTAGCGCTCCTTTGGTAATATGATATCCATTGAAAGACTCAAGTTCCACATGGACCTCTGTTCCATTAAGCCACATGATGGTCATGCTGGTTTCGGAGTTATCAATTGGCGAAGATAGATTTGATCTGTTCATTGACGATGGCATCCAAGCGATTTGCGGGTTATCATCAAGAGAATTTACAAGATCAATGCCGACGGGTGACGCTTCCCACTGACTTGCTGAATTGTTCCATAGGTTAAGTTCCCACCACCATGAGTAGTCACTGGGGGATTCTTCTCCGCCTATTGCACTTACATAGTGCCCGTATTGTGTCATTGAGGCGTTGAGCTCAATCCCTGCTTCATTGGCGAGCGTTTCGGTCAGGGTCCAACCCGATAGACCAAACATGTGGGTAGATGAATTTCCAGATGAATTAACCACGGTTACGGACGCTTCGCCGGGCTGGTAATCCATGATATGAGCATCAATAACGCTCTCATTCACCGTGATTCCAAATGTATCCCAAACTGGCCTAAGCTGTTCATTTGTGCCAGTGAGGTGAGGCCATTCAACTCCGTGAATTCCCGTATATTCTTTTAGTCGCTCAGGAGTGTCATACCTTGGATCTACTGTAATCGATATGAACGTAACATCTTGTTTTTCGTTATCGCTGAGCGAATTTTCAACGCTCTTCATGAGTTGTGTTATCACGGGGCAAACATCTGGACAGCGAGTAAAAATAAATGCTACAACCGTGACTTCGTTGCTATCGTCGTAGAAGGAATAGTTTTCTCCCATCTGGTCCGTTAATGAAAAATCTTCTATTGGCTCCCGAGCAAGTCGGAGCCCCTTGTATGCCGAGGCTGGCATGAGAAGTATCGTAGTGAGTAAGAGAACTATGATAATGCGCTTCAATTCAATCATTCCTTCAGCGGTTAGTGGCGTAGCTTTCAGAAAGTGGGGTGCACCAAGCAGGAAGTCCTGTGACGCCTTCTGGGTTTGAAAGACCAATTCCCCAGAGCATCAAAAGAACGAAAACGACAGGAAATAGAGCCGTGCGAGTGTAAATTCGGGGGTCTCCCTTCAGGTGCATGAAGTAAGCTGAAATGCCGTACCCCTTGACAATACCAACGCCAATTAGGATGGCCCATACGACCTTGAGTGGTATTCCTGTAAAGAAGACAGCGGCGACTTCAAACAATGTGAAGACCATCAATATGATAAAATTCCAAAAATAGATGTCTTTTCCAAGCAATCCATCAAAGATGTTCTCAAAAATTCCGTCTGTTTCGTGTTCTCCCATGTTTTCACCTCAATACAAGTAGAAGGCAGGGAAGATAACAACCCATGCCAAATCGACAAAGTGCCAGTACAGGCCAAAGTATTCGATACCTTGCGCGTTGTCTTCATTGAATTCAACAGTATCCGCCTTGAATACCAAATAGAGCATGACCAAAAGGCCGATGAAGACGTGAAGGCCGTGAGCTCCTGTTGAGATGTAAAAGATGCTTCCTGCTTGCGTTCCAATGGTGAATCCTTCTGCTACAAGGTGGCTCCATTCAATGAGTTTCAAGACGATAAACATTGAACCAAGCAATAACGTTGCGATGAGATAGTTGCGTACAGCTGCCTTCTTGGTTGGCATGAGTTTGCCCATGAATCCTGTGGGTGCTTTCCAGTCCTTGGCCTTCGCAGTTTTCAGAGCCAAAACGATGGTGTAGGATGAAATGATGAGTGCGAAGGTGTTGATCGCACCTGGCAAAAGGGTCATGAAGTCACCTTGTCCACCCAATCCTCCGAGTTCTGCACCGTCTGGGCGAAGGAAATCAGATGCAGTGAGCATGTTGACTTCTTCACACCCGCCAGCCTCTACCTGCCACCCTGTGCACCATTCGGTACGCATGCGGAGATAGGA
>MDTC01043751.1_pt1 | contig 19210 bp, 21 predicted proteins | sample 811181 | NCBI WGS metagenome assembly MDTC01 (sample SAMN05326644, study PRJNA326480) | marine metagenome | isolation source: seawater | place: Pacific Ocean: North | collected 2011
ACTAAATCAACAACATCTTCTCTAAGCTTGGGGTCAAGAGATACAAAACCAACCCAAAGGCCAGTTTCGCTAGGAACTATATCTACAACTGTTATTTCTAAACCTAAAGGAATTTCTACGCCGTCGACTAACTTATTAGTTCCTGGTGGATTTACTAAATTACCGTTGTTTGTAACAAGAGAATAGTTTAAATCATGCCAGCCAGAAACATTTTCTTCCAAGCCAGGGGACAACCTACATGGCAAATAGTCTTTACTTCTTTTATCATCAGATCTTGAAGCCGGCTCAAGCATGCCAATATAGTGAGTTGCGTCGGTACCGGACAAACCAAGAGAGGATTCTAAATCGACATCACTGATAATAGTGGTTGACCCAACCGTTGCAGTTTTTGAACCTTGAGGGATTTCTTTTTTAAATGAAACCTGCACACCAAACAAATTTAAGAACTCGGGCATGACATCAAACACGTCATCAATAAGTTCTGGCAAATTTTCTGGTGGTGATTGACCAAACGCAAAAGGACCAACTCCCCATGAATTGTTAAAGCCATCAGGTTGCGAGATTAATATATTTTCTTGTATTTGCCTTAATTCAGTTACAATTGCGACTAGAACTGGTACTACGCTTTGTTCATAATAGTTGTAGTTGTATTTTTGAAAATCTGAGCCTGGCCAGTTTCCAGAGGCTAAACTGTTGTTTTCTTCTCTCTTCGCATCAAAAATTTGTGTGTTTAAGTTATTTAATCTAGTGGCTAAATCATTAGCAGCGTTAAAATATTGAACTTGTTTTTCTGTTGGGTCGCTAGGAAGATCATCAGCTTTTGCTTGACCGTGATCGGTAATGCCAAAAATTGGATAAAAGTTGTCACCCATCCAGTCTGAATATTGTTGTAGTCCATCAGAATATAGTTTGTCTAAAGTAGGCTTAATTTCATTAGTGTATTTTGTAAATAAAGTTTGTGGCTGTACGTGTTTTGACATTCTATAATCCTAATTTACCTTATTAAGACGGCTAAGAACAAATTCTTCTCCACTCTCAGTTAAGTAATTTGCTTTTAGCCCTGTAATATTGGTTAACTCTTTCATGACAGATAATTCTGTGTTAACTACGTTTTCAATATCTGACTGAATACCAGCAGCAGTAGCTGAAGGCGATATGGTTGTTGGAATTCCAAAAAATGGAGAGTGATGCGTGTGATTTGCCATGGCTTGGTTCATCTTCATTTGATATTTAGTGTAGGCATGCATAATTTTTGCAACAGCAGAAACATTATCTAACAAAATAGATAAAAAGTTAATTAAATTATCTCCAAGAACCATGGGCTGCAGTGTTTCAACATTATTCATAGCTATAATCTCAACACCACTTTTTGATAACACCTCGCCTCCCTGAGAGTTGCTGGCATCAGTGCCAGTTACTATTCGTATACTTTCTCTACCTATTATGCGAATATTATCAGCCTTTGCTGCTATGGCTGATTTTGCGCCATATTTTCCTATATTTTGGTCATTTGGATTATCTTTTGTTACACCACTTTTTTCCGCTGCAGTGTTTCCAAATTCACCTATACCAAAGTTTTTATCAACATCAGTTTTTTGTGCAATATAAATTCTAGCTGAGTCGATGAAGAAATTAGGATTTGTAAACACAGGATTTTCGTCAGAATCGACTTCTTTTGGATTGTAACCACCTGTGCCTACAACCATGTCTATCGAATCACACTGAGTGTGTCCTTTACCTCCGTAGCCTGTGTGCGCCTTGTTAACTCTATCATTTCCTATAACTATAAATGCGTTGTTGTCTACGCCGCGTCCTAGGACGACTTCACTAGCCAAATCCTCTCTTTTGACCATGGCTTGTATTCTTTTATTTCCAAAAACACCATTTATTTTTTTTTGCGCTTTTTGTATTTCAGTAAGTTTTTTAAAATTTTCTATTTTTTCTTTCGGCAAGCCAGAGAGATCCCTAGCCTTTTTATCTATTTTTGATATTGATATCATTTTAACCTCTCTCTAGAGTGTACCATCTTTTTGCCACTTTATTAACTGTGTCGGACCATTCCAATATTGGAAATGCATATGATCATCAATATTTGAGTTCCAAGATATGCTTTGTACTCTCTCTATAATGTTCGGAATACCAAATAAATTTGATATTTCTTTTCTTTCTCTTTGATTCCAAGTGCTACCATTACGAAATTTTTTCTTAAGAAATGTTCCGTTTCCCCATTTCATACCTGATCTCTCACAAAACGTAAGAACCCATAGTATGGGGTTTGAGCCAGCGGGAACAATAGGCGCACCCTTGGCTTTTGTCATATATTTGTTGTATTTTTGTTCATTCTTTTTATATGCACTGGGTGCAGCCTTCCAGTTTTCTATCAGTCTTAAACGATTAGGCTCTTGGAACATATTATCATTTATTGTTTTTGCATTTATTTTGTACACTCCAAGCTCGTATAGGCGCTGCCTAACTTTTTCTCTTTCAAGCCCTGGAAAGCCCCAAGCGCCAGTAAAAACACTACTAACCGGTTCATCTGGACTATCGCTGTATCCTGTTATACCAGGATCTAAATCAAAGGCCAGACCAAACGCATGCAAAGACATGCCAATATTATACGCAGTGACACCCTTTGTAGGAGGCTTCTGGCAACCTGTTATTCCTTTAAACACGTGTATTGGATAATATAAAGACGTATCCCCAGCGACCTTAAAAGCATTAGTTAGCTTGCTTCCCAAGCACGCCCAGACTTTTGGTCCATCAGATACGTGTGTTGTGTTACCTTTTGTAGATCTAGCTTTATATTTAAAAGGTCTAACTTGAAATTTACTAACATCACTAATTTTTGTGGGTGTTTTTGAAGACCCATCACCTTCAAAACTAAAATCAGATTTTTTAGGTTTATATCTCTCTGCTTCCTCTATGCCTTTAAAGATAAGATTATATAGTTCATTTGTGTTTCCTGGCGTGGTAAAACTACCCACTTCAGAACAATTATTTCTTGATTCTGGTATCGGTTGATTATATATCGAACCAGCTAGGCGGGCGCCTCCTATTGTAGATGGCTGCGGACCACAGTCAAAAGGACGGTTTGTTCGGACTTGCTGCGGGTCTATATTTTTTATAGCGCTATTAATTTTACTTTTTATTTTTTCGTACGCCTCTTTTCTGCAAACAGTGTCTGCTATTATTTCAACATAGTTTAATAACTCACCCACTGAAGGGCCTTGTCCTTCAGATGCAGCTTCTGATGCTTGGCTATATAATTGAAATAAGTTTCTTATATTAACATGAAAGCTATCCCATAAAGCAATTGCATCTTCCACAACGATACTGTTCTCTAGTTGTTGTTTATCGACATCATTTCTATGAATTATTAATTGATCTTTATTGTTAATGTTATTTAATATTCTTAATTCGTTCTCTGCTAATATTTCTAATTGCATATATTCTTTTTTGTTTTTTAAATAATCTAAATAATCTGAATTAAAATTACTATCTTTACCTAATTTAAGTTCTCCATCAACACAATATCTACTAGTAGGCTTTCCATCGATAAGCATGTCACAAAGCTCGTCTTCTACAAAAACACCTTCTTCATTAATGGAAAAATCAATAGCACCTATGATTTTTTCAAAGTACTTTATGGAAAGATCAATACGCTTTTGAAGCACTGCTATTTTAGCCAGATCACCACTAGAGGGCGTGGTTGACAAAGCGTACATATGATTTGGTACTTCGCTAAAAGAGGGCTGCAATTCAGAGCTAGCGTCTGGCTTCTTTGGGTGTCTTATTGTATTTCCAGACGGCATAACAAAAGTATTCGTTAGTGAGTATAGCGCTGCGCTTTTTAATTGTTGTGTATCTTCTGGTGATGTATGCAGACTAATATAAACTTCAGGATTAGTTGCAGTATTTGGAAATATCTCATTTACTCTAAAAGTAAATTTTTTAAAACCCAAAGCAGCAGAGGGTGCAGATTTTACAGCATCTAAATAATCGTTTTCTTTTGTTAAAAATCTAAACATTTTATTGGTTATTGTCTCACCTTTCACTGTTGCAATATAGTTTAACTCAACATGACCATATCCTGGATCGGAGGCCATCAAAGTAATAAAATTCTGATAAAACGCCAAAGATGGTGAATTTGTTTCAGTTGTTGTTAGACCATTTGCTGTTATCTGATATACTCCAAAAAAGTAACCATAGTTAGTCTCATAATATTTTTCTTTTTGCGAATCTAATATTAAATCAAATCTTAATCTTTTTCCAGGAAATGCATTTCGAAATGAAGATCTAGCCTCGCCATGCAAAGTGCTTCCTTGAAAATCAGAAACAATAGAGCAGAGAGATATTGCTCCCAAGCCCTCTGCTACAAAATGAATAACTTCATCATTAATTTGTCCTAGATGGTCGTCTAAAACTTCTAATACTTGCTCATGAAAGTTGCTAAAAAGACCACCGGTAAAAGAACCATCAAAATTTGAAAACTCTCTTTCTCTAAGTGGTGTGACATGAAGTATGCTTTTTGCTGATTGTAAACGAATATTTTTTAAATAATTTTTTACGGCCCCTCGAACAGATGGATCTGTTCTGCTTCTTAAGGTAGTTTCAACATTAGTCGACGGCTGAACTGCGGATCCTTCTTGTAATTTTTTTACTCTGTCTTTATCTTTTGATCCCGTTCCATATCCACGTGAAAATGATAATTCTGGTATAACCAGAACATAGTTTCTGCCTTGTCTATTTAAGTCTTTAATTGCAGGGGCTATCTTTTCTCTAAAGTCATTTCCTGATAAATCTGCATTTGTGATTGCGTTGGCAACAGTTGTATATGGACCCAAGATGTGCGCGTGACCAAATCCAGCGTCGTCATGAAAGTAATATATTATTTCTATTGGAGCGTTTCGATCAAGCGTCATAGGCGCATAGATAATTGTTTCTCTTCCTATTGTGTTAGGTCTGTCCAAGACATCCATGTACCCGTTATCTCTTAAGCCTCCAATCCATATAAAAGAATTTGTTGCACCAGGTGCAGGCCCACTTAAACTAAATTCCGGTGACGTAACAGATTTATTAAGCGCTTGAACAAAATGAGCTTTTGTTTCTGGTGTTCCGTTGCCGTATACGCCTGTTTTGATATTGGCTTTTATTTTTCTTATAGCAGGTTTTAAGTATTCATTAGGGTTTGGATCTGTTTCTCCCACGTAAAATCCGCCTGGATGACCATTTAATCTTTCTTTTTTACACTCGGGATCTAAAGAGGCCCTAGCAGACACAATTATATCCTCTAATTTTTTAGCAGCCTTTTTATATACACCTACTAATTTACCAGCTGGTCGACCGTTCAAAGATACACCAGCATAATTATTATCATAAGAAACCCAAACAACATCACCAACTTCTACCTTCTCTAGATCAGGGTCATCTTGGAACTGATAATATTCTCCGTGTATATCTATTCTAGCCTTGTCCTCTTTGTCTTCTGGCCAATCTATATCTGCATCAAACTCTGGAATTCTAGCTTTAACAACAACAGGATTCTTAGAACCGCCGTCATCTTTCCTGTCCCACAGTGGAAAAGGATAGCTATCTAAATTTAAAGTTGTGGTGTTGACTCTGCCACCTGTAGTTGCTTGATTTTTAATCTGTGGGCCATTTAAAACGTCTAACACAACTGCTGCGTAAGGGCCAGTGCCTGTCGACGTATCGAAGCCATAAAATTCAGAAAATACATGCGATAAACTAACATGTAGGCTTTGGCCATCTTCGTATCTAGCTTTGAAAACATCAGCATTAAGTTGGTTTAATTCGCCAATATCTAAGTTTTTAAACGTTTGCCACTTGGGAGCTGTTTTAGCGTTCGACATCCAAAATCAACCTCTTTTAATCTTTTATCATATCATAAATATCAGACTTTTCTAAATCTGATAGGCCTTGTGAAGCAGATTCTTTTTTACTTATTAAAGAGGCTAATTTTACTAATTGCTCATTTGATCTTTGTAATGTTTCTAGATATTTGGCGGCAACAGGGCCAGAGTATTGATGTTTTGTCTCATCTTGCTTAAGTATCTTCATAAGTTCAATTAATAAAGAAGAGGCCATGGCTCTATCATTTCTAATATTGTCGATAGCCTCCTCAATAAACTGATTAGAATTTATATTTTTCCCCTGTCCCATTCGTTTTTAAAGTTCCTATATCTAGCTCTTATCTTGTTTAAGTTATTTACGATCTGTTTTGTGTTAAGACCAGTTATCTCTCTCATGTACAAGTAAATAGCTTTTTTGTTAAAAATTTCAATCTCATCGATACTATTGAATAAAATTTTTATTGCGTCTAGAACTTTCTTCTCATTATCTTTTAATTTTAATTTTTCCCATTTCTCTATTTCTTTGAAAAGCAAAAGCCAAAACTCTTTTTCTTCTCTGTTTTCTTCATATCCATTATGGGTTATTAGAATGTCGTTTGTTTCATGAGAATTTATATCTTCGTATTGTATGTCTCTTTTAAGTCTTTTAGAATTTTGCTTTACTTTGTGGATAAACCAATTTTTCGTAATAACGCTAAAATATGAAAAAGCTTTAGATTTGCGATTTGGGTCATATTTATCAAGAATTGTTATAAGCCACAGCTTACAATCATCTTTCAAATAGTCTATGTTCGGAAGAGTATTAAATTTATAAGTATAAACTATTTTATCTACCAACTCGTCAAAACAAGGCCCAATAAGTTCAATATATAATTCTGTTCTTACAGATCTATCATCTGTGGAGGCATAATTAATTATCGCATCCTCATGTACCTTTGTAAAATATTTATTCTTGCTCGATTTCCTCTTCGGCATACTCTTCTTCTACTACCTCAACATCATAGTGTTTTGCTTGAAAGTCGATAAAATCGTTAATTAAAGTTCTAGAATGAGTCAGCATGTTTTGAAGATCTTGATCACCATAGTATACTTCTAATGAGTGTATATCTTCTATGTGACCTTCAAAGCCATTCATACTATCAACTAATTTTAATATATCTTCTTCTACTTGGTTATTGTTCTTTATCATGTTTCTGATATACCAAATCATACCTATATTTAACAATAAGCTAACATATAGAAAAAACGGCAGCACACCAAACAAATACATGAGGAGAACACCGTTTAAAGCGAGAGAAACATAAAATACGTAATTATTTATCTTTTCCAACATAATCTTTTTTTAAATCTTTTTTTTGCTCGTTTAATTCTTCACGAAAATTTTTGATCGCCTCTTTAACCAAATCCCCGACTTGCTTGTCTTTTTCTTTTTTGTCTAGAGAAAACATAGAAGGTTTTTTGATTACTTTTTTACTTCCACAGTAGTTGCAAGTTTCTAAAGTCTCACTCATCCCATGAAAAACTTCGTATACTTCCTTGCATTCTTCGCAAGCATAGGTATACTTTGGCATTAAACTTCCTGATTTGTTTCTGTGCTGCCCATTTTAAAAATAGGTGGATTCATGACATACAATTCATTCTCTTCGCTAACTTTAAAATTAAAACCTTTTAGCACGGGCACAATATCACTCTGTTCCATTAAAGATTTTTGTAGAGCTAGCATCACTGCTCCTAGTGCTTCATCTGATAACTTTAACATTTTCTACTCCTATTGTAAAATTACTCACTAACGGCTCGACCTTTAAGGTTTTCCCAGTCTTTTTCTGGTCGAACTTCTAGATTTTTGTTCCATACTGCTTGTAAGACTGCTGGATTGACTCCAGCGTGTTTTGCAAAATAAATTAATGCATTAATGTCCTTTGGGAAGCAAGATCCTCCAAATCCTAGTCTACCATCAGGACCGGGCGAAGATAAGTGTGTTTTTCCTATGCGTTTATCGTATAAAGAATATTCTACTACTTTATCATAATCAATATCAACTTGTTCACAAATTTGTCTCATTTCATTTGCAAAACTAACTTTTGTGGCAAGAAAACAATTTGCAAAGTATTTTACCATCTCAGCCGTATTTGAGCCGGTTTTTATTATGTCTATTTTTGGAAAGGCAACTCTAAATAAATTCTTTACAATTGTAGACGCAGGTCGTGGGCCACCGACTATAACTCTATTTTGATTTTTAAAATCTTCAAAACTATTAGCCTCAGTCAAAAACTCAGGAGAGAAGACAAGCTTAATGTTTTTGTAAATTTCGTTAAGCTTGGACGTTGTTCCTGGTGGCACAGTTGATTTAATAACTAAAATATGATCACCGCTAGCAATTGAATTTATCTCCTCAACAACACTTTTAAGAATGGACAGATCGCAAGATCCATCTTTTCTCATAGGAGTTGGTAAACACAAAAAGATTATAAAAACTTTTTCGCATAACTGCTCTAAATTTTTACAAGTCGACTTATCTTGATCATACTTGTCGTAAGTCTCAATAAGAAAAGTACTCTTTAGACCCTCCCTAATCGCTGAGCCTACAAAACCTTGGCCAACTATACCAATACTGTCTGAGCTAGGATAATTCATTTTTTAATTCCTTGAAGCAGTTATTTATACCTCTGTTAATAGAAACTTCAGTCTGCCACCCAATATTAGACAGCTCCTCAGTTGAAGCTAACGTTGTCATGACTTCGTTTGGTCTTTCTTCAACATATTCAAAATCAACGCTTGAAAAATAACTTCTAACAATATCTTTAATCTCGTTAAGAGATATATTATCGCCGGTTCCGACATCATAGTGTTGACCTTGGAAATTCTCTTTATAATTCATGGCAAACATGTTTGCAGAGACTGCATCTGTGACATGTAACATGTCTCTTTTTTGCGTGCCGTCTCCAGTTATAAAAGGTTTTTTATTTTTTCTTATATATTCCATCCAATTAGAAACGGCCGTCGCATACGGTCCGGACGCAGATTGATCTTCTGAATATACATTAAAATATCTTAGTGACACAGTGTCTATTCCATAAAGCTCAGAATAAAGCTTCGTTTCTATCTCTGTGGTTAATTTTTGCAGTGCGTAAGGATTTGTTGGTCCGCTGCCATTTCCAACGATTGAAGAAGAGCTAGAATATATTACCCTCTTAGCTCCGACCTTTCTTGCAAAATTCAAAACATTACTGCCGGCCAAAACATTATTTTTCATAGTTTCGACAGGATTGTCTATGCTATACCCAACTCTAGGAAAACACGCTAAGTGAAAAATGTATTCTGGTTTAAAATTCCAAAAATGTGGATGAAAATGTCCGCTAGTGTCTTCTTGTAATCCGTTAAAGCTGTTAATATCTCTACTTAATTCTTCACTAAGATCTATGCCTTGTACCTCATGTCCAAGCTCTAACAGCTTTTCATACAAATGAGAACCAATATAGCCCTTGTGTCCTGTTACTAAACATCTAGCCATTTGTTTTCTAATCCCTTTTAAAATTATGGTTTGGTCTAAATCCAACCTTTTCGTTTATTATATACGGAAAATGAAATTTTTTAAGAAAAAATTCTATTGGAGCTTTATAATTAGCATTTTTTAATTTATGATCAAGCCACAAAAACTCTTGTACAAGCTGCTTATCTAAAAAAGGATATCTCGTCTCAACACCATGAGAACCAGCAACGCACTCTTCTTTGCCTAAGTACTTTTGTTGAGTACCACCATAAAAACTGCGCCATGGGAATATAGTCCCCAAGTCTTGCGGAAACTTTCCTCCAAATTGACTATGGTTGTATATTTTTCGACCGTTGTATCCATAATCACTCGTAATTTCATCAGCGCCCTGTCCAGATAAATAAATTTTAAAATTTTCTTGTCTTGCTTCTCTGCATATAAGACTCAAACCAGCAGATGCTTTATCAGTCCTGGCAGCTGGCTTACCATTATGATAAAAGTCTTCGCACTCTTTACTTAGAAAGTCTTTTTCAAAATAAAACTGATCAGGCGTTATATCTAAAATTTTCATATCTGTAACAATTTTCTTTCTTTTAGATATGGTATCACTATTTTCAGCGCCTGGTATTGTATACGCTCTATATGATACTCCAAGAGACTCCAGTCCGGCTGCGATAGCGCCACTATCATATCCTCCGCTCAGGCCAATAAAAACACTCTCTCTTGTGTTAGCTGTTCTTTTGTCTAAAGACTTGATAAAAGCTGCGGACCAATCTTCGTAATGTGTCTTGTGTTGGTTTATGTCGAAGTCATAAACAGAGTTTTTTTCTAATCTTTCCAAGCTTGATAAACGATACGAAAATATTGTATTAGCTGGTACTTTTACTATATTAGAAAAACCTATAGACTTTAAAGAACTTTCATACGACGCAAAACCAATATCACCCCTGTCTTGCGCACACCAAAGTGGTTTCGTAGCAAAAGGATCAGTGGCGAATATTATTTTGTCTTTTTTAAAATCTAATATAACAATAGCGAATTCGCCATCTAGTTGTTTTATTGATTGCTCTCCAGAGTCTTGATATAAAGAAAGAATACAGTGTCCATCACTTGGAAAATCTCCAAAAGAATTATAATTGTATATTTCACCGTTGAACAAACAAGCGATTGATTCGTCTTTAGACATGATCGGTTGAGTTGTAAAATCACCTGTTATGCTCAACAAATTGTGAACAAGCGTAAAGCCGTTTTGCACAACGACATTTGTTGCATCTGGACCTCTATTTTTCGAAAACCTGTTAGCCTCTTCAAGGTTATCAACTTGTTTATTTGTGCCTACAAAACTACACATTCTTAGGTCCTTTTAGATGCACTAGTATTGTATCTGGATTGTCTGTTTTGCCGTTAAACTTTAAAGGAAAATCTTTGTATTTTATTTTACCCCAGTTTTCACGCATAAGCTCATCTAATGTCCACTGATTAGATCTCCAAGATATGCCCATATTTATTGTTTTTTGTGCCCATTCTGCAACTAAATTTCTGTTAACGGGAGTGTCTTTGACCCAAACCATCCCTGCATTACACTTGAACTTTTTTGGATCTAAGTTTTTAGATCTAATCATAAAGTCAGCCTCTTCTAATTCAGAAAACAATTCGTCTATTGGTCCTTTTAAGTAAACATCGGCATCTAAATAAAAAACACTTTTGTTTTGTTCTTTCATTATATCCAACATAAACCAAGATCGACAAGACGTGCAATATCCTTCTTCATGGTCTGTGTCTCTTGGACCTAGTTCTCTTACTCCTCCAAATTTTTTAAATTTTTTTCTAACAGTTATGGTGTCAAGTTTATTATGTAAACTTTTTATATAGCTCTCCTCTTCATCTGACATGTTGACACATACAACATGCACGCCAATATTTGGATGAAACTTATTTAAACTTACAATAAGCTTTTCGACAATTGGAACAAAAGGAGAATTCGTAACTGTTAAAAATGTAAAATCAATCATGTTATATAAAATTTTTATGGTCAGGGTTTTTATTTAGCGCGTAATTTAACACTTTGTTTTTTTCGTTATAAATGCACTGAACACATGTACGTGCATTAAACTTGTCAAATTTTTTCTTTTTTTGATCAGACTCCCAAAGATTTTTGAAACTCTGATCTTTAATCGAACCAATTAATCCATGTTTGTCATATGAAGTTACGCAGCATCTATACACATTATAATCTGCAGCTATCCAAGTATTAACGTGCTGGTAGGCACAAAAATCATAATCTGGTCGACCGTCAATATTTTTTGAAGACTCGCTATAACGATTTAAAACAGAAAAACCATCTCTAGAAAAATCAGACACAGATTTTTGTATAAGTTCTTCTGTTTTTGAAAAATCTCCCGCTGTAAATCCCTCGTCGGTCCTATAGTACCCAACTCTAAAATAATCTGCACCTAGGTCAGAAGCTATGCGCGCAGCTTTATAAACCTCCATATAATTTTGGTCCGTTACTATAAACGATATTCCTATGGTTAAGTTTGATTTTTGGTTATCTCTATTTTTTACTAAGCTTTCTATATTCTTCAACACAGAGTTAAAAGTAGCCTCTGGTACCTGACGAACTGCTGCGTATGATTTTTTCTCTCCAGCATCTAAAGAATAGCGAATCCAAGACGATCTCATCATCACTTCATCAAAACCTGGTCTTGCAATAACTCCATTTGTTATAAGACCTAGGTCTAGATTATTTTCTAGTACAGACTGAAATATTTCTATATGGTTCGGATGGACTGTGGGTTCTCCGCCTCCCGTGAATTCTACAGATTTAACGCCCATTACGCTAGAGTCTTTTATGACTTCCAAACACTTATCTTTATCTAGAAATCTAGATGGATTGTATGTTACTTCGCCTTGCTTATTTAAGCCACTGAAAAGTTTGTTAGTGATACTGTTTTCCATTCTAAATGTACAAAAATGACAGTTTTGGTTACACAAATCTGACAATACCATTCTTATGGCTACTGGCGCAGGGTGGTTGCCTAAACGAAGCTGCTCTAATCTATCATTATGATGAATGATTTTTATAGATGAATAAGAATTTTCAGACATTTTTACTCCTTTCGACAGTGATCACCCAAATGCTGAACGATTTTAAATGGCTCAACATATGAATATAAACCCCATATCTCTTGTTGTTTTCTAATGGCTGTTTCACACTCGCTGCAGCCTTTGCCAACAGACGCGCCGGCAGATAGTGGCCACATATGCCCTCGTTCTTTCTTATATCCACATGTTCTATATGAATCAATACAACTAAGCGCGGCTTTCTTTATGTCTTTTTCTAAATGAGACGAACCTTTAGACATTTCTGGTGGACAGTGTTTAAACATTTCCGGAATATAAAACTCTCTACATCTTTTAACACTAGCAACGTGAGGGTTTCCAGAAAAAAATGACACCTTATATAAAGTTAAATCTGTCTTAAGTGTGTTGTCAACTTCATGAATCCAATCCCAACATATAGATGATGCTAGATTATCAGCAGCGTTAGAAGGTAAACGATTAAATTTAACATATCCAACTTTTGGATTATCTTCAAATACATCAATAACTTGCTTTAAATTTATATCTTTATTAAATTTCCAATCGTGCTCTAAAAACAGCATGTATGGTGTTTTACAGTCTTCTATAAATTTTAACCAATTGTTTCTCATGGTCTCGCGTGAATCGCGAACTACATTTATATTAATGTTTTCAAACCCTGGCATTTTCTCTATGCTATCTAAATACTCATAATATTGTTCCATTAGGCGTGGGTGTGATTTTTTAAATCTAGCATCAGGATATATAAAAAACTCAACATCGCCTAAATTTAATTTTTCATGTGTTTGTTTTATTGTCTCAACAATCATCTCGTTTTTTATAAACGGATCATAATCAGCCCTTACGATATGGGTTGGAACAAAAACAGATATTAAATTTGTCAGATCCAATTTACTCTCTCCCAAGCATAAAACTTCTAGCTATCTTTTTACTTCCAGCCTCATGATGTGGTTTACAAGCAAACTCAATCATATCCTCATTCTCAATATCAGTATACAGTCCCCTCATAAATCCGTCTGTGTGTATTACTTCTTTTGGAGTATACCCTAGCTCTCTATAAAGGGATGGCTGTGGTATTGGTGTCGACACAACAGCCGAACAATTAAATCCTATCTTAAAATATTCTTTTAAAATCTTAGCAAAATCGTTGTCTTTATCATAAAAGTGAGGGTGCACCTCAACCAAAAAGTTTGTTCTTCCAGAATTTTCTGCAAAGTAATCCAAGGCTCCTTCAAATATTTTTACTTCGTGGCCTTCAACATCCATCTTAATAAAATTAGGATACTTCTTTCCCTCTAGATAAGTTTTTAAAGTTTGGCACTGCACTGTTTCTTTTTTAATGCTATGCTTTGTTTTCTTAACACTGTTGAGGTTAGGCTTGCTAGCAATCCAAAAATCTAACTCTCCATCATAATCCGACACAGCTAATCTATCAACTGTACATCTGTCAATAAAATTGTTTTCCTCAATATTAAGCTTTAATATATCAATATTGTGTTGATCAGGTTCAATTGCATAGACATGGCCAGTTGGTCCAACATTATCAAGCATATAAAGAGTTGTGTATCCTATATTTGAACCTAAGTCAACGCACACGTCTGATTCTTTTACAGTGTTTTTTATTAAAGACATAAAAGCTTTTTCTCTGCCGCCTACACTGTACAGAACAGAGGAGATACCACCGTCCTCTACATCTAGATGCATCATAAACTTGTCAACTTGCTTCTTCTTCATTATTTTATAGCTCCTCAGTCAAAATATATTTTTTTAATTCACTTTTGTCAGACAAATTAATAAAATTAATCTTATTGTGTGAGCCAAATTCTTTTATAAACTTGGCAGTCTTTAATGTGGTGTGCGGGTCTTTTGGATTTCTTTCGTCAGGTTTACAAGTAGATATCAAATATGGCACATCCCGGTCTTCGTAATTTTTATTGTTTGTCCAGAAATACTCTGACGAGTATAAGTCTACTCCACAAAAATATATCTTATCATAATTCATTTTTTGCATTAAATCTAGTACTATTGTAATGCTGGCGCCGCAACTAACTTGCACTTGATCAGCTGTTGGCTCATAAAACCCATCATCCCCTCGATAGTTTTTGTCGTAAGCATATATATTTGAATTATTGCCAACTATATCAAAAAGGTATGGTCTTGTTTTGTCTAGTATCCAATTTACATCTACATAATCTTGTTTTCTTTCTTTTATTTTTTTAGCGGAATATTCACCGTTTCTATGCAACTTTACTTCTAAATGATAAAAGTCTGGTACTACATCATGTATGTACCAGTTGTTAGACGTCCATATATCCATAGATTGTATTTTTTTCCACTGCTCCTTAGTTATATCATTAATCGATGGCCCACATCCTAAAAATATAGCGTAATTACTATTTTTTTTCTTTTTCAAAAGACTTATATTATGCAACGTCATTAACCTCTAGAGACTTGAAAAAAGAGTGAGAATTTACGTTTCGATCGTCTATAAAGATGTCGTATACTGGCTTACCTAATCTTAGTTCGTGATATTTTACGCCCCATCTTTCAAACTGAGCTTCTGTTGTATCACGCCAATCTAAACCTGTGCCTGAGCCTCGGGCTGTCCAGTACACTATCCTATTACCAGAATCATACAAAGAATTAATTCTGTCTATGTTTTCCATAATCGGCGTTGATTTTGTATAATCTCTATCATCTGGAGTGTTGCAGATAGTTTCGTCTATGTCAACAAATATTATCACTTTCTATATTCCTCTGCTAGCTTATCAAATTTTTCTGTCGTTTTTATCAACTTCTCCATTCTAGAGAGGTAAATTTGACAGTCTGCATCCGACACAGCCTCTTCAGGAGTTGGGTGCGTTTCTGCGAAAACTCCATCATAATTAAACAAGCCAGATGACATAACATATCTCTCTGCTAAAGTGCGATCGCCTTGATAGACATACACTTCTCTGCTTCTTTGAGTTGCATGCGTGCAATCAAAAATATACTTGTCATATTTTTCTTTGATTTGATCTACTATTGTAAAGTCTACAATTAGTTTATCATAGCCAAAGTTGCTACCTCTTTCACACAACCATGCTTCACAATCTTCATTAGTGTGTTTTATTTTATCTAGTGATTTTAAAACGTTATCTGGACCAAGCCACTGGCCCTTCTTCACATTAATTCTGTCAAAGTGACGAGCGCATTCAACAATTAAATCAGTTTGTCGGCACAAAAAAGCTGGTATCTGTATACAGTCAATAACTCCTGCTAATTTCTCAACTTGATGTGTTTCATGCACATCTGTGACCAACTTCATCTTTGGAAACTCTTTTTTTATTTCTTTAAATGCTTCGACTGCTTCATCAAGACCGGGGCCTCGTCCGCCGTAAAGAGATGTTCTGTTTGCCTTATCAAAAGAAGCTTTGTAATACCAATCTCTATTGCCCATAAAGCTGTTTATTTTTCTACCAGTGTTTAAGTAGAATTCTCTACTTTCCATAGAGCAGGGCCCTAATATCCAAACTTTACTCATTATTTCTTTCCTTCAATAATAGTTCAATAACCTTTAGTTCATCTAGAGTGTCGACTTGCAAACTTTTCGAAAAAGGCATCTCCACAACACCTATATTTCCACTGTATCTTAACCCAGAATCTAAAAGTCTTTTTCTAGAAGTTATATAAAAAGCACCGTTTTCAACGTATTTTGGTTCGATTGTTTGCCTACGAGGTCGATGGTGCGTGTTCCAGTCAATAGGTTTAACATCCATAGTCCACCTGGGAATCCAGTGTTCTTTATAAACGCTAAAGACAGAATCGTAATGACCAGTTTGCATTTTTGCTATTCCTCTGTTAATATACTCTTTGGTAAGAAGGGGGGAGGTTGTTTGTATGTATACTAATAAATCAAAATCAACATTATTAGCAAAATGTAAAAGCGCCTCTTCACACTTTGATGTGTCTTGAGCCATGTCATCAGGCCTTTTTATTACTTTTGCGCCGCACATCTCTGATACGGTTGCTATTTGACCGTCTTCTGTGCTAACCCAAGTCTCATCAACTTTTGACTCTAATGACGCGTCGATTACATACGATATTAAAGGACGATTATTAACAGATATTATGTTTTTTCTTGGCACTCCTTTAGAGCCGCCACGTGCTAGGGTTAAGGAAACAATTTTCATTTTTACCTCTTGTTGTGTATTTTTACGTTTGGCAATTCTGGATCGAAAGTAGAATAAGTATAAAATTCAAAATCAACATTTGGAAGCTTTTGCATAACGTTTTTCATCCAGTTTTTCATTCTAGGGGCCTTATCAATACCAGATTTTTTTGGAGCTTCTTTTGTATTAGTGCTTGAACAAACTGTTAGATATTCTGACTCATAAAAGTCTAGACCTACTACTGTTACTTTGTCATATCCTAAACATGATGCAACATGTGTAGTCGTTAAGACTCCCATAGTTGGGAAGCCTGGTAATCTTAATTCTGAAGGGTCTCGTGGCTCTGAATAATTCAGTATTTTATCTTCTAAATAATCACTTCTTACTTCCATTTTATCTAGAATAAATTTCAAGTTATTTGGCCTGTATGGCGGTATACCCTTATATTCTTTTTCTAAACAATTTAAGTAAACCTTTTCAATATTAAATTTATCATATATGTTCTTAGTCAAAAGAGCAAAGTATTCCCTACAAATATAATGATATATTTTTTCTTGCTTGTTTAAGAATTCTTCTACATAATCAAAATTAACCTCACGATTCCAGTCATTTATTATAACACATAAATCATATTTTTCACCGCCTAATTCTTTAATTTTTTCTAAAGAAACGCCGCGGGCCAACACTATCGCTGATTTACTCATCCTACACCTTTCTCAGAGGGCTGTCTGCCATTCTTTTCTTTTCTTCTGTGATAGAGGGACAGTGGCTTCCAACTCTGTGTATTAAATCATAAAAAACCATCAAACACATAACTTCAACTGTATGAAAATACTCACAATTAAAACAAAGCTGATCTACTTCATCTTTTAGAGCTAAAGATTTTTGTCCACTTATAAGAAAAGTAGGAAAGTTATTTTCATGACCCCAGTGAAGCGACCTAACTACATTAGAAGAATTGCCAGAGCAAGACAACCCTATGATCAGGCAATCGTCTGGATTTTCTACTGCACAAACAGTCTCTAACCACCTAACGAACATCTTTTCAAAACCATGATCATTCGCATTAGAAGTTATAAATCCAACACTCTCAAAAGAATATACGACTTTGTTTTCAATTAGTCTTGTTAAATCTGTAGCCATATGATTTGCTACAAAATGTAGACCTCCGTTGCCTATCAAAAATATTTTTTTTGCTTTCTTGACCTTTTCAACTAAAAGATCATATTCTTTTGTTTCAGCTGCAGCAACGCATTTTTGTTCTATGTTTTCAAAATTTATACTTAAAGACACTTTATTTCTCCTTTGCGTATTATACTATTAAGAGAGTCAAAAATTAAGTTTTTAGTTTCTTTTTTCAACTCATAAAAATTCTTAAAGACTTGGCCTGGACCTTTAGTGAGTATGAAGCCTACTCTATCGTCTACATTCTTCTTATCTTTTCTTAATGAAGCCAAAAGAACATCAAAGTCTGCATTAGCTAGTTGATTTTCATATCCACTGATGTTGTTTTGTAATATAGGTAGCATTAAATCATAATCTTTTTGCTTCAACATTCCTTTTTTTAGAGAAAAATAATTAGCCATGGCTATTCCAGCTGTGACTGCTATTCCATGAGGCACTAAATAATTTGTTGCTGCTTCTATTGCATGGCCAAACGTATGACCGTAATTTAATATGTTACGATAGCTTTTATCGTACTCATCGGCTTCTATAATATTTTTTTTGATCTCTAAGCTTTTTTTAATTATTAATGACATAACTCCTTTATCTTTAAACGCGTCTTTGTAGTTTTTAATAATAAAATTATAGCTTCCTTTTGGATCTAGAAAATGAACTTTTATAGCCTCACCAACGCCAGACATTATTTCTTGTTTTGATAAAGTTTTTAAAAAAGCGGTATCTATGAATATTTTTTCTGGTGGGTAAAAAGTTCCCACTTGATTTTTATATTCTGAGACGTTGATTGAGCTTTTACTACCTATGCAGCTATCACACTGAGCTAGAAGAGTAGTTGGATAAAATATCCAGTCCACCCCTCTAAACAAAACAGAAGACACAAAACATGTCAAGTCCTGAACTATGCCACCGCCTATGGCAATTAGTTTATGATTTCTTTTAAAATTGTTTTCCAAAAGAAATTTAATTATATTGGCGCACTCGTCTAAAGTTTTACTTTCCTCTTTAGCATCAACAAAATAAATTTTTTGGTTGATTAATGGAGAAAGCTTACTTTTGTATAAAGAAAATACTTTTCTATCGATTATAAAAAAACACTTCTCTGTCCTTACGTGCTGAGCTATTGTCGCAGCAAAATCATTTGTAAAGTTTACTGAATAGTTTCTTATGTTTGATTTAATGATCATATTATTTTATTAATGCTGTCTGTTATATAATTTAAATCATCTGCTTGCAAGCCGCAGTAAAGAGGTAAACATATATTATGCTCCATCATGTAACGCGCATTTGCAAAGCTAGATTTTTTTTCATTTATAATTTTTGTGTTGATTGGTTGTTCATGACACATATATTCATAAGTGGTCGGGGGTAAGTGAATATTGTGCTTGTCTGCTAAAGTTTTTGTAAAATATTGCTTA